>Ga0115008_10002733_pt1 | contig 14613 bp, 1 predicted proteins | sample FraStrMetagenome_FD_87164 | JGI IMG/M metagenome (GOLD analysis project Ga0115008, IMG submission 87164) | Marine eukaryotic phytoplankton communities from Arctic Ocean - Fram Strait ARC3M Metagenome | ecosystem: Environmental > Aquatic > Marine > Oceanic | place: Fram Strait | collected 2012-06-18
CTCGCGCGACCATGCGGAGGCCGACGACCTCCTCGCGCCGCGCAGCCAAGACGGACTCGAAGCATCGGCGGCGAGCGCCGAAACCGAAGGCGCAGACGCGGAGCCAGACGTACCACTCGGCGGATCCCACAACGAGGCGCCGTGCCACCTCTCGGTGCTGCCGGCTCACGACACGAGCGCTCGCCGGGTGCAGGACGCGCTGAACTCGGGGCGGCCGCGCGAGGCCCACCCCCAGCCTGATTCCGGGGAGACCGCCGAGGGGCTGCACGCGGTCACGGCCGTGATCCAGGACGGGCGGCTGGCGGCCGAGGTGCCGGCCGAGCCCTTCGACGAGAACCAGACGGGGTGGGCGTACGAGATGCTCGAGTGGCTCTCCAACCACCTCCAGTGCTCCCTGCTAATGGCCGGGCAGCACCTCCCCGACTCGCGCACCGCGCACGCTGCCGCGCCTGGGCGAGAGGGTGCCGGCGCCTCGAGCGACGACAGCCGGGAGACACAGCTGATGCTCCAGCACTACGACTGCGACGAGGGTCCGCCGCTCGCCCGGACGACCACACCGCTCGCGGGATGCGGCACCGCTGCGCGACGCCCTCCGGTGCCCCCGACCCCCGTTGCCTCGGCGGCTGCTGCGGCCGCGATGCCGTCCCCGGCATCGCCATTCGCCGGCATCCTCGACGAGGGCCCGGAAGGGGGGGACACCCGCGTCGAGCACCTCGAGGCGATCGGCGCGATGGCCCTGCCGTCCCAGCGCAGGTCGGGCCACGCCGCCGAGGAGTGTCTCCAACCCTCGGATAGCGCGGCGCTCGAACTCGCCCACTTCAACCGCCTCCAACAGCACGGGGGGCCGGTCCTCCAGGCGATCGAGGCCAGGCGTGGCGTGGTGAACGGGGACCCTCCGCCCAGGCGTGACAGCGCGGCGGGGGGCGCGCCGCGCCGGAGCAACAATGTCAAGGAGGCGTTTACCGGCTTGGAGTCCATGAACCTATCCCCGGCGGACGACGTGGCTGCGCACGCTGCCGAGGGCGTGCTGCACGCCACCGCGCGAGTGCACATCTCGTTGTTCGGCGGTGGGGCCGGGGCGGCAACCGGCGTCGCGTTGGCCAACCAATCGAGCTCGTTCCGCGAGAACTATCGCATAAAGGCCCGCTTGCACGACGAGTCGGGCGACGGCCTTCCGCCGGCGCTCGATGGATTGAAGATCGTCGTGGTGGACAGCAACGCCGAGGCGCTCAAGATCGCCGCGCTGAACCTGCCGCCCGGGACCGAGACGGTCGAGCACTTCATCACCCCGGACAACGCGGTGCCCCCGGGCACGTGTCGCGATCTCGTCGAGGCGGGAAGGCGGCCCTTCTCCATGGACGCTGGACCCCCTTGCCAGGGGCTCTCTGTCCTGGGAAACCAGAAGGGCAAGGACGACGAGCGGGACGGCTTCGACGGGACGCTCGAGGCAATCAAGCAGCTGCAGCCCCTGATCGTCAACATCGAGAACGTCCCCAACATGCTCATCCACAAGGAGCACTACAACCGTGTCGTCACGTCACTGGTGGACTTGGGCTACTGGGTGCGATCCCACCGCATGATGTTCAGCTCCTACGGCGTCCCGCAATCACGCGAGCGTCTCATCATCTCGGGATGCCGGCTCGGCTTCCTCGAGGCGCCGCCGCCGCTGCCGTTCGTCACGCCCTCGTTCTTCGACAGCACCGTGAACGAGCGCCCCTTCGTGGCGGGTGACCACAACAAGGCGATCCCGATGAACAAGCTGGACAAGATCAAAGACCACGAACACGCCAGTGGCTGCAGGGGCGTGCGGGTAATGGGCGCGGACTCCACCTCCCGCACGCTGACCACGCGCAACATGCTCCACACCAACGACGCGCTGCGCGTGCGGATGCCGCCTGGGGCTGCGCCGGAAGAAGGGCGCGAGGAGGAGGACAACGTGAGGTACCTCACGCACTCCGAGGGTGCCGCCATACAGGGCTGCACGACCATCTTCAAGTTCGGCGACGCCTCGGGCCGCCAAATCATGCTAGCCCTTGGCGGCATGATCCCACCTGTGGCCTACGCGAGCATCTTCATGCGCGACTTGCGCGTGCTCGATCGCCTCCGCAGCGCACTGCAGGCCGTGCACACACGGCGCGAGGAAGCAGTGCGGCTGGGGGCGCCACCGCCGCCCTCGCTGACCATCGTCGCGGCGACCCTGCACCCCGAGGCGGCGCTCGCATTGGAAACCGCGCGCGCCGTGTCCCGACGCTCGAGGGAGGCCGCGCGCGCCGCGTGCGCCGAGAAGAGGCGCTCGGACCGTGAGCGCGCGCCGACCGCCGACCGCAGCCCATCCCCTGGCCGTGGGGCCGTTAGACACGGCGCGGCTCCATTGCCGGTGGAAGGAGGGAGCGTCGCGCACACGCGGCTCCCCGACGAGGCGAGCAGCGAAGCGCACGACCCCCGGACGAGCGCCGACGCCTTCGCGGCCAGCGAGAAGGGCGGAGCGGGGAGCGCCGAGCGGGGCACCGAAGGCGCGCACGCAGGCGGCGACGCGGGCGGCCCCCCAGGCGTGTGCGAGAGCATAGCCACGCACATACGCATCGTGGTCCACGACGGGCGCAAGGTGCTCGCCCTCAAGGTCGACCGGGCGCACTTGCCCCCCACATGGGGGGGCACCGACACCAACGACCTGGCCCTCCCGCACTCCATTCTCCCCAAGAACAGGACCAACCTTCGCCACGAGGCGCGGGGCTTCCTAGCCCAGCAGATCGGGCCGATCCAGGACATGGAGCTTTACCTCCCGCCCGAGGCGCGCCTCCCGCTCCGCGGCATGTTCGATCCCGGGAAATGGGAGCTGGCGGGGATCCGCAAAGAGGCGCCGGGAGGCACAGGCAAGCACGTGCTTCGGGTCGCCATCGCCGTGCTCAAGCTGCCCGACCTCGACGAACTGGTACCCGCGTTCGACGAGGCCTTCCGGAGACGCCGAACAATCACAACGGTGGAGAGGCGCATCGTGGGCTACGAGATCGTCAACGCGCTCAACCTCCAAACGGAGGCCACACCCCAGGCTGCGCGTTGGGTGCCCTCCCACCGCGCCAGCATCTGCGACGTCCTGCATCGCCGCGCGCTGGACAACTCCATCGTGGAGGTCGAGCCGACGAGGCGACCGGAGTACGGGGGCGACGTACGCCAGGGCACCAACACGGGCACATGCACCGGCCCGATCGACTCGGACGTCATCGCAGAAAATTATTTCGACTCCGACACCGCCAGCGCTTACGCCGCACAAGCGGGCGGCGCCGCAGATGGCGCGCTGGGCGGCGTCGACGGAGCGAAGGCCCTGTTCCACGAGGTCTTCGGAGAGGGGTCAGCCGTAATCGGCGAGCCGCACACGGCAACCACCCGCGCGCCGGACGCCGGCTCGCCGCCTGCGTCGAAGGCAACCGTGACTGTCGCCGCGCCCGAGAACACGGCCGAGGATCGCGCCCCCGATGGCGCCGGCGCTGACGGCAGCCCCTTCGCGTTCGGCGTCGGCCCGCGCCATTGCGCCAGCGCATCGGCGACTCGCCCACTCGTCACCGGCGGCCTGCATGAGGGCGCCGCGGCACGCGCGCGTCGGGACGAGTGCTCGACCGTCTTACCGGCCGGGGACGTGGCCACAGACGTGCCCGGCGGCACGGCGGCGCGCCCCGTCAAGCAGCCCAAGGAGAGGTACCGGATGCGCTGCGTGGTCACGGACGGCCGATACGTGCTGCTATGCGGAAAGGGCGGGGCGGCCCGCCGCTACACGTTGGGGGCTGATGTCCCTATGCTGCCAGGTCGTTCCTCCGCCGCCACCCTCGAGTCACTCAAGGGCATGACAGGCACGCACGACGCGCGCGTGGAAGCATGGGCCGATCACGCTGCACGCGGCGCGCGCGACTACATACGATTCCGGGGCACCCTCTTCGCCGTCATCCCGGCCTCGCAAAGGCAGCTTCCGGCGGCCCGACTGAACAAAGCGGCCACGTGGGTGGACGTGCTAGCGCCTAAGACAGAGCGACCCACCATGGACACGGAGCATGAGGAGGCCATGATGGCGGTGCTCCGCGAGGTCTACGGCGCGTGGCACGCCGGCGAGAGCACGCGGCGGCACCCCGTGATGGGGCGGGCGTTCCGACGGCACGCCGTTCGAGCGTTGCGCGCCGACTCGGCCGACTCGAGTCTGGCAACCGCAAGTGCCAGTGTCGCCGTGGCAGACGGCGGCGACGGCGACACAAACGCGGCGGAGCCAGGCGAGAAGGAGAAGGCGGCTGTGCAGCGATGCGTCGGCAACGCCTTCGACCGTCTCGACGAGGAGAAGCAGCGATCCATCGCCATCGCCCGGCAGACGGCCGAGCTGCAGCAACTGACGCAGCCAACGAGCAAGGCCGCTGCCGCCAGCTATGCGCTCCTCGCCGAAGACAGCGACGTGACCCAGGAGCTCCTGCTGTTGAAGAAGTGGCGCGAGAACGCGCAAGAGCACCCGGAGTGCGAGCAGGAAAGCTCCTTCGAGCGGAGCGCCGGGGTCGTCGCATTCATGGCGGTGGACCTCGAGTTCATGATGCTCCCAGGCAACCGCCCCTCCTACTGCGACATCCTGCAGGTCGCATACCGGGGTGAAACGGGGACGCGCGTCCTGCTCCTCGACACGCACGTCAATCGGCGAATCCTGCGCGACTACTTCGTCAACCACGCGACGGCGGGCCAGATACCGGGCCTCAAGTCGTACCTTACGGATCCCAAGATCGTCAAGTGCATGCACTCGCACCGGAACGACACGCGAATCCTACGGGAGTACGGGATCCGACTCAAATCGGTCCTCGACACTGCGCTCTGCGACGCGCTCTCGCGGGGCAAGGCGCTCCACCAGGGTCGGAACCTGGGCGAGGCCCTCAAGGACACCCTCAAGGTCGAGCTGCCTCACAAGGCCACTATGCCACGGGATGAGCGAGGCATCTTCCGGAAGCGCCCGGCGGCGCCGCAAACCATCGAGTACTGCGCGCACGACGTGCTGTACAGCGTGGCGCTAGGCAGGGAACAACGCAGCCGGATTCTGCAAGCTGCGGGCGGCTCCGACGCCTTGGACGTCGCCTACGCAGCCTCCGACCGGTGCAGCGGTAGCTGCGATGGCCGCGCCGACATGTTCCACCTCTACGTCGCCGACGCGCGTGGCGTCTTGATGCGCCCGGCGACGGAGGACGATCAGATGCTTCCAGTCCATGTGAGTGCGGGAACCGGAGGTCGGGCGATCGCGGCGTCCATGCTCAAGGAGCTGGTCGCGAGAGTGAAGGGCGCAGCCCCGGGCGCGACAGCTCGCGTCTCGCAGGCTGTGGCCGTCAAGCATACCAACGACGGCGTGGGCGTGGTGCGCTGGTCGGCCGGCGGCCCCGACTACGGTCCCGCGCGAGGGGGGAGTGCCGTCCAACCTGGCGCCGAACCCACGCCTCGCTGGGTGCCGTGGAAGCTCGCGCTAAGAAACGAGACGCTGGCGCAGCAACACCGGGGCAACCTGCTGCTCGTGGCGCACCACCTCGCCACCAAATCCCGGAGCGCCGCTGCTAAGGAGGGCGGCGCCATCGACCTCGCGAGCATCCTGACCTCGGAAGCGCTGAGTGCCCCGGCGCGTGCTCCTGAGGCGCAACCGGACAATAAAGGGGAGAACGTGGCTGGAGACGCCACCGCTGGCGCCGCCGGCGAGGGCGCCCCGTTCGCCCGGTACAGCGACGCGTGGAGAACGGAGCTAGGCAGGCGACTCGAGACCTGCGGATCCTTCGGCGTGCTCGGCCTGGACGCGGTGCTGCACCGCCTGGCACCCGAGGACGTCCTCGACCCCCAGGGCGACGAGACAGGAGATGGAGACATCGAGGGCGAGATACGCTGGCGACACGCCACGGGAACCACGCGGGGCCAGCAGGAGGGCACAGCGTGCCCGGCGCACGGCGATCCTTCGATACTCGCGCAGGAGGGTACCCGAGGGCCCGACAAGCGGGCCACCGCGGAGGACCTCAAACGGCAGCTGGCGGAGGGCACAGCCACGACCGAAGCCGTGCCCCCTCGCGAGAAGGCGCAACCCGTGGGGCCCACGGGCCGCCCCACGCTCCAGGAGCCGCTCGCCTACTTGCAGGCCGGCCCCGGTTTCGTCACTGTCACGCGAGAGGAGCTCCTCCACGCCCAGCGCAACGACGCGTCGTGCCGCCGGATGGCGATGGCGGCCGAGGCCGCCTCCGAGACAGCGACCGCGGCGATTCGCCGCAAGTGGAACGAAAAGCGCAGCGAGCTGGAGCTTTGTGAGCGACGCGCCCTGGACAGGCTGCTCCCCAAGCTGCAGGTGATCGACGGCCTCCTCCACCACATCGAGGACGACCCGCGGGGCGGCTTCTTTGAGTGCCTCCAGGTTGTAGTGCCCTGTGGCGAGCTTCGCCGCCGCATCATCAAAGCGGCGCATGACGGCTCGGGCCACCAGGGCGTCTCGAAAACGCTGGCGCTCGTCGACGCCAAGTACTGGTGGGCGGGCATGACCAAGGATATCTGTCGCCACATCGAGCGGTGCGAGACCTGCACCTTCAACAAAAGGGGGAGGCACGCAGGCGCGGTCCACCCGCCGGAGAGAGGCGAGAAGCCAGGGGACGCCGTAATGATGGACGTGGTCCACCTCGAGGAGACCAGCGAAGGGGGATACGATTGTGTGCTCGTCGTCATCGACCGGCACTCGCGGCGCGTTCGGCTCTTCCCCGCCAAGAAGACCTACGGCTCGCGCGACTACATGAACATCCTGCTGTTTGGACTCTTCCGCGAGATAGGATTCCCCGCCTTCGTCATCACCGACAGGGCGTCGATCTTTCTCTCGGAGTCCATGCGAGCGTTCTGGCACGCGTGCGGAATCACCCACATCGCGGGCACCGCGCATCTCCACACTGCGGTCGCCCCGTGCGAGCGGTTCAACAAGACGCTGCGCACCATGGCGAGGGCGACCCGCTTCGACTCGGGCTACGAGTGGGACGTCTGGCTGCCCATGATCGAGCTCTTCTACAACGCCGCCCCTCAGGACACCCTGAAGGGCTACTCCCCCTTCTACCTCGAGCACGGGCGGGCGCCTCGGCTCCCGTACTCTCGCCTCTTCGAGCCGAAACAGGAGCTCCCAGACGCGGCCGCGAGTCGAGACGAGGCATCGGACGCGGCCAGGTTGCGAGCCATGTGGGAGGCGTGGAACACCACGGACCACGCCATCCACGAGCGACAGCAGCGCGACAAGAGGCGCCTGGACGCCGCGCGTGACAAGGTGGTGTACAAGGTCGGGGACCTCGTGGCCTATGCCCGACCCATCGACCAACGCCACCACAAGATGCTCATGCCCTACTTCACCGCGGTGTACCAGATTGAGGAGAAGCGTGAGCGTGACAACTACAAGCTCTGCATGCTCGGTGGCAAACCCATTCGCGGCAAGTGGGACGGCGTGGTCCACGTCTCACAGCTCAAACCGCACCCGGGCTCCCACCTCATATCCCGAATCGTCCGCGGCGAGCTGCACGAGTTCGCCGACATCGTGGACCATCGCAGAGTCGACCGCGAGCTCGAGTATCGGGTACGCTGGAAGGGCTTGACCGCCGCCCACGACACGTGGGAGCCAGCGGAGAACTTCAGCTCCACGCCGGCCGGCCTGGACGCACTTAGCGCCTATCTGGAGGCGCATGACATCGAGCCGAACGCGCAGGACACGCAGCAGCGTGCACCCACGCGGCAGCAGAGGCGGACACGCAAAATGGATACGGAGCAGGATAGCGGCCCGTCGAGCGGCACGGCCGCGCGCACGCGCAACATCACCCTCCACCTGACTGTCCCCGAGAACGGCACGACGGGCATGACGGTCAGGACCAACGGGACCGACCGCGTAAAGGGAGTCACCCCGGGCAGTGCTGCTGCCGCAGCCGGCCTCAAGGTCGGCGATCACATTCGGGAGGTCAACGGCAAAAGCCCTGCCGTCGAGCGCAAGGGACTCAAGGGCCTGCTAGAGGCGGCGGTCCGGCCAGGCGGGAAAACCACCCTCCTGGTTCGGCGTGCCCCTGGGGGCGGCGACCCCACCCCGGACGACTCGGGCCAAACGCACGCGTCCACAGTGACGGGCGGTGCCGCCACCGAAGGCGCGTCCGATGCGTACGACCCGGGGCTCGGGCCCTCCCTCAACCCGGAGGAAGGCCACGACCGTCACGAGGCGAGTACTGACGAGAAGCACCAGCACGACCACCTCGGCGAGCCCCCCATCGTCGACTCCACGTATGGCTTCGATTCTGAGGCGTTCGCAGACGACATGCAGATCAACGATTCGCTGTGCCACCTCTTCTACGAGGAGATGAACGCAGACGGCAGCAACCGGGACGCTGCTGCCATCCGGGCGAGACGCAGGTTCGAGGCCGCTAGCCGCGGCGCGACTACATCAGGGGGAGGGGAGCCCGCTGCGCAACCTGAGAAATTTTGCGGCGACGACGGCCCCGCCCACACGGCCGCAGCCGAAGCCGGGGCCAACGTCCAGGGCGACGCCACGGAGATTCCGACCCCCTCGGAACCGCCGAACCTCGTACCCGCCGGAACCCCCGCGTCGGAGCGCGGCGACGGCCCAGCCCACGAGGCCTGGCGGCACGAGCGCGAGCAAACGGCCGTATTTGAGGCGCTATCCGCACCAGACCACACAGCGGGCGACGCCGGCGCGGCGCCCGGCGCCGTAAGCAACCCGGCGGTGCTTGCACTCAAGCGAGTCAACGCCACGTACTTCGTCGACAACTACGTCCCGGTCCCATGCGGGCGCAACAACCGGGGCACGAGGACGGCGTGGAGGAATGAGCCCAGCCGTGCTCGCGGACGCGAGGGCGGCAGGCTGCTCAAGTCGCTCCGCATCAGCCTGCGCGCGGACGAGAAGGTGTGCCAGCTCCTGCGAGCTAGGGGCACCCCGGAGGCGGAATACGACGAGGCCATCGACTCGTGGCTGCTGCGGCACGCACGGCACGCCGCCGAGCGAGACCAATGGCCCAACAGGGAGGAGTGGTATGAGGAGGCCGACAACCGCCTACGGCGAGTCGTCAGCCAGCAGCGCCGCATCGGGCCTCCCGAGCCGAACCTCGACTGTTCCACCCAAGTGATGCCGTGGTCCGCCCAGGGCGGCCCCGAGATTGCCACCAGCGCGACGGGCTCGATCACGGCAGCCGCAGTGCCGGCGGAGCAATGGCTCCACGCAGCCAGCAATAGCGACCCGAGAGATCGCGAACTCCGCACCTCGGACGTCGTCGAGGGGCCGCTGCACGGCTCGAAACGGGTCCCGAGCATACCCGCTGTGTTCGAGGATCTCACTTACCAGGACCGAAAGGGCGAGCACCACCGACTGGAGGGCTCGCTTCTCGACACTGGTGCCGGAGTCACGGTCGTCGACGAGGCTACCGCCGATCGCATGTGCAAGGCGGGCGCCGCGGTGATCGACCGGTCGAGCACCGGAATCACGCTCTCGGGCGTCGGCTCGCGGAGAGTCGTGGGCACGCTGCGCATGCGAATCGCCATCGCAGCGACTCACCTGGAGAATGGGCGAACGACGCGATTGCGCTATGAGCATGTCGGCCTCGTGGCGGAGGGAAACGACCAAATTCGCATCTTTGGCAACGACTTTTCCTACACTCACGTGAAGGATGTAGCGTTGGGTGAGCATCACGCCATCCTATGGCACGGCGGCGAGTTGCACCGGGCCAACATCGTCACGGACGTCAAGCTCAAACGCATGTACGAATGCGCTGCCGAAGGCGCGTACGCGTGCGGCAGCGAGGGCAGCCCCCTTCGAGAGCTCACCCACGCCCACCGCAGCCCCCTCCCGGAGCTGATGCCGGCGGGCGAGTTCTGGGACAGCCGGTGGGGGATCTCGCGGAGGTACGGCGACGCCGGCCCAACCCCGCTCGCCACCCTGGCTGCAAGCGAGGGCTCCGCAAAGCCAGAGGAGCAAGACGCGCGGGGCCGGCTCGCCGAGCGCACGAACTTCAAGGCGTGGGGGACCACCGCCGTTCGTGTCAGGGTCCACCCCGCCATGGAGGGTAAGCTCGTTCTCCCGATACCTCTTCTCGGCGAGGACGTAGCCGGCGACGAGGCGAGGGGCGCCTTCTTTGCACGCACGGCGCTGCAGCTGCAGACGCAAATGGATAGCAACCTCCATCGAGTCCGGGATTCGCACATCACGATCAAGGTCGACAACCTTACGGGCGGCCGGATCCGGGTCGAGGCGGGCACGAACCTCTGCTTCTGCTACCTCGCGGAGCTCGAGCAGGGCGGGGCGCTCCTGCCGGCCCACCCTTGCGTGGCAGCGGCGGACGCAGAGAGAGCCGCCACCGCTCGCGCAGCGGATGAGGTGCGGATCGCTGGCCAGCGTCAAGGCACGAACGGGCGCGGCATCGTGCGAGTCGCCGTCCCGGCGCAATTGGAGGGACGGCGCGTCCTCTACACGGCGCCGCCGCCCGACACCGACGTGGGCCGAGACTGCGCAGCGGGGCGGCTGGGCATAGGCACGTACGTGACCACAGTCATGGGGGGGCACTTCCAAGTCGTCCTAGACGTCAAGGAGACCTGCGGACGAATCGTGCAGGAGGGCACCGTGCTGTGCAGCTACTACCTGCCCGATGAGGAGGGCCACTTCGACTACGCAGTGCGTCCGCCCGAGCCACCCGAGCTGTCGGCGGAGGAGGTCGCTAGGGCCACCCACCCCATGCCCAAGGGAGCAGACGTGGACACAGAGGCGTACGAGCGGCGCATCAAGCAGCTAATGGAGACCTACACGGAGCGGAGGCGCTACGTGTTCCCCAAGGGGGACCGCATCGGGAGCTGCTTGGCGGGCGTGTTCGATGTGACCCTCCGCCCCGAATTCGACCCAGAGAAGGGCGGGACGAAGGTCATAGAGAACAAGCCCTACTTCAACCAGGGGCACGAGCAGAAGGAGGCCATACTCGAGATGCAGCGGACCTTCTTTGCGGTCGGAGCACTGGTGCCCTCGCAGGAAGCGCACGGGTGCGCCTGTGTGGTGGTACCTAAGCCCAAGGGCGGATACCGGGTGGCCTTCGACTTCCGCACGGTCAACGCCGCTACTGTGCCCGCGTTCTACCCCCTGCCCACCCTGCAAGCGTGTCTCGACAGGCTGGGCGGCGCACGCTTCATGACCGCGCTCGACATGAACAGCGCCTTCCATCAGATCCCGGCCACACCGCGGGCATCGAAGGTCATGAGCCTCAACCTGCCCAACGGGCGCTACTCGTTCAAGTGCATGGCCATGGGGATGCAAGGGGCGAGCGCTTGCTTCCAAGCAATCATGGAGGAGGTACTCCGGGGCCTCGACTTCGTCATCGTGTACATAGACGACGTCCTGATCTGCTCGAGGACGTGGGAGGAGCACCTCGGGCACCTGGGGCAGGTCCTCGACAGACTCGCCAGTGCCGGCTTCACTTTGCGCGCGGCCAAGTGCAAGGTTGGAGTGGGGGAGGTTGAATTCCTCGGGTACGTCGCCAATGGCGACGGTTACAAGCCCTCGGAGGCCAACACCGCCGCCATCGAGAAGCTGCCCTTCCCCGGCAACGAGGAGAGGATGCGGCACTTCATCGGGCTCGTCAACTTCTACGCCTCGCAGATCCCGGAGTGCTCCATAATCATGGAGCCGCTGCAGCAGCGGGTGCAGCACAAGGCGAAGGGCGACCCCAGCGAGCTCGAGCTCGAGGCCTTCCGGAGGCTCCGGGAGGCGCTCATATCGCAACCGGTGCTTCGGCCTCCGGACATGGCACTCAGCTTCAGGGTCACGGTCGACGCGTGCCACTACATCGGCATGGGCGCCATCCTGAGCCAAACAGTCACAGACGCAGACGGTACTGAGACCGAACGCGTAGTGCAATACTGGTCACGCCGGTGGAGTGGCTCGGAACAGCAGTGGTCGCCCACCGACCAGGAGGCGGCCGCCGTTTACCTGGCCATCTCCAAGCGCTGGCCCAAGATGCTGCGAGCCAAACCGTTCCTCATTATCACTGACTGCGAGCCTGTTACCTACATGATGGAAAAGGAGGGGTCGCGATCGACCCGAATGGCAGCCTGGGCCCTCGAGCTTCAGGCCTTCTCCTTTACCCTCATGCACCGCCCGGGCGACCGCAACACAAACGCGGACGCCCTCTCACGGCTTGCCATCAAGGACACGCAGCAGACATCAGATTACTTGCAGCAGATCCGACGCGAAGCAACCTCTTGGGGAGAGACGGACGTGGACGAGGCGACTGGCGCGAACGAGAGCCTAGGGGCCGTGGCCGCTAGCCGCGGCGCCAGCTCGCTGCAAGAGGAAGGGGTCACAACCCGTGAACCCGGCGAAGCCGCCGCGAATCGGACGGGGGAGAGCCCCCCGCAAGCGGAGGAGAAATTTTCGAGCTTGTCGCAGCAGCGCATACTGGTGGGCAAATTCGCCGAGTGGCGCGCGCACGAGTGCACGCGAGATCGCTCGGGCTACGACATCCGGCGCCACCGGCCGCTGGGGATGGGCAACCCCTTCGGGGTACAGCGCATTGGCCAGGTGCTCGGCAGGCGCAGCCTCGCGCGGCGGGCGCTGAGGAGCGCGTACGACGAGTACCTTGCAAGTATGCTCAGAGCAGGCGACCCTCCCGACCTCGAAGCTATCGCGACGGCCGCGAACAACCAGGCCGAACTGCAACACGCACGAGTGTATGTCCGGCACGACCCCCAGCTCTCGCCGGAGCAGTTCGCCGGCACGCTCAAGCGAATCAAGGCAGCGGGCCGCGCATTTTTGGGCTGCAACTGCCGCAGCGTCGCCCGCGACTGGGCGCAACGCAACCCGTGGTGCCACGGCGACTCGCTACGTCACGCGCTATTCGACGCGCAGGACGAAGCGGGCGGCGAGCCACCACTTGGCGGCCGGACATGGGTCCCGGTCGCCGAAAAGTCCACGTCGTCCGGGCCCTAGGGCTCGGCGGCGTGGCGCAAGAGGATGCCAAGGGGGATGCAGCACCGTTGATGGCCAACCGTCTAACGACGGGCAACCTCTCAGCCGGCAAACCCGGCTGGACGGCGGTGGGATTCGGAACGACTGCATCTCATCGTACCCGTGACCGGGTTTCCCCGGTGCACGGAAAGCTCCCGTGGCACGATCATAGCCGTACTTCAATGTCGCCTGCGTTCACTGGTTCGAACGCGGGCAGACCACTGGCATCCGCCCGCCACACAAGTTCCCACAAGGAGCCCGAGCCCATGGACTCGGCATTCGTAGTTGACGTCATTACCCAGGGGTGAATACGCCAAGGCAAGCTGAGTAACGGGGAACAACATCAACCTCAGGATCATTCGAGGAACCCCACAACAGCACTCGCTAATGCAAAGGAGCGTACACCTACTAGCGCAACTTGGGAGACCCTGCGCAGCAGGGCTGTGGCAATCAGTGACCCACTATCTGCTTCGTCGGAACCATTAAGGACGAGGCAGCGCGGACAGTAGCAATTCATTCAACGCAGGGCGAGGAGCCAACGGATCCCCGGACGCGCTGCACGGACTCCCGACATGGGCACTTTGCCCGGTGCGGCGCGCGGTTCGCAAATCCGTTGCCCTTTGCTGTAAATATGGTAATCAGTTGCATGAAGGAGAGGAGAGGAATACGCATGGACAGGACCTCGGATCGAGCAGTCTCGACGCTTTGGCCTAGTGGGTGAGGCGTCGCGCTCGCAGCGCGAAGATCCTGGGTTCGAGTCCCAGAAGTGTCACCTTTTGGGGTGGCAACGGAGATTGGTAAAACGCGACATTTGGCAATGACAACAACATTCGGCCCGCGGCGGGCACTTTTGACCCAGGCTGGGGGGGCGCATGGCGACCGACCTCCTGCTCTACGTGTTTCGGCGCTCCATTCCCAACTTCGTTGCGCGCGACAACGCGGTCGCCCACACGCTGGTCTGGATCCTGAGGGGCGAGTGGAGACAGGAGGCCGCCGAGCGGGCCAGCCGGGACGTGAGCGCGCCAAACTCCGCAGACGCGAACGCCGACGACCCCCTCATGCAGAGCGGTCCACCCGCGCCACGGGACGAGGGGCCGAACTTGCAGGGCATGCTCGTCGTCGCGCGGGAGGCGACGAGGTGCGTGCGGCGCTCGCAGGAGCCCAGGCCCAATGGGCCGTGGAGACTGTCAGAGGTAAGGCGCGCGGGCGCGGACTCGGGAACTGACGGTGACGACCAGAGCGGGGACGAGGCGTTCTCGCCGCACCGGGCCGCCGACTACCTCGAGCCGGCGGTGCCCTCGCCGACCACGCCACCGAACCTCTTCCAGCCCGGCCCGCGGGGGCCCGTCGCGGTGGCGGAGTTGCGGGTGCACGCGGGGCTGCAGCACTACAGCCCGGTGCCTCTCCCGTACGGGATGCGCGTGATCACCGTCTGGGCCGGCGAGCACGGCGCGCTGCACTTCTCGCTCGACGGGCGGATGTTCGTCACCGAGGTCGACGCCGGCCTGGGCATAATGCGCGGCGACCAGGTCCTCGAGGTAGCGCCCTGGGTAGTCGACCCAGAAAGGCGTGGGGGGGACCCCATCGCGCCGGAAATGGGGCGGGGCCTCGAGCCCCTCAAG
>Ga0115008_10002735_pt1 | contig 14608 bp, 10 predicted proteins | sample FraStrMetagenome_FD_87164 | JGI IMG/M metagenome (GOLD analysis project Ga0115008, IMG submission 87164) | Marine eukaryotic phytoplankton communities from Arctic Ocean - Fram Strait ARC3M Metagenome | ecosystem: Environmental > Aquatic > Marine > Oceanic | place: Fram Strait | collected...
GAGTATTATAGGTCTGCCATCATGGTAGACCTCATCCTCGAATGGTAGTCCGGCATACCTCAACGGTATACCTCTACCATACCACTTTGGTAGACATCTGCCACGTCTACCCGGAACCCTACATGTGACACACATAGGATCTAGTTTTTGTAAAAAAAAGGAAAATGTACCAGGGACGTAATTATCGTAAATTATTTTCGGAGAACATACGAAATTTTCTGAGACGCATCTTGGGGTGACTTCCTAAACGAGTACGAGTGACACTTATTACTCGTACACTGTAACAATTCTTCTGTGGTTCCTACACATACTCATACTTCATACACACAACACACACACACACGAACACTGTGTAATAAAAATTTGGGAAAGAACTTTGTATCTCTGTGTGGCAAACAACAACATCAAACATTATCAACGCTTTCTTATTTGAATACCATCTACACAAACTCACCGTCCATCGAGTTCATCTTTCATCCATACACATTGACGACAAACCTTTTGCATTTTTGTATTTTGTTGAAAGAAGGTACATTGTATACGAATATCTAATATGAGCGACGATAAAACGAAGTCCAATTCCAACGAGAAGGTGAATAATGGCTTTCCATTGGAAGAGCTTGTCGAATCTCTCTCACAGAATCCGCAACTGATTTCGATCATTGAGGTACGTGCAAAGTTTCAGCGCTCTGGAGAGAGAGAGAGAGAGAGAGAGAGAGAGAGAGAGAGAGTTGTTATTGTTGTTATCATTATTTCTTTCGTGTCCGTACGAACATACTAGTAGCATGTCACTGAGTCCGTTCCTCTTGAAATGTATTGTGTATTATTTTATTCCTCTAGATGATTTGTAGGAATCCTGATGTGTGTATGTATGTGTGTGTGATTGAGGATGTGAGAGATCCCAAAGATCCTTTTCATGTGAATGATTAAATGTGATGCGTGTTCTCACTAGGTGAGGTGTTTGTTTTGGATATATAGGAGCAGATAGCTAATGTGATTGGAACAGAAGATGGTATCGATGCGCAATCAGTGGATTGTGGAGAGATCACACGTCGAGTGATTCGACAGGTTGCACAAAATTCGACCCGGCAGCAGCACTCGAATGTTCCCAGTGGGGCAAGTGTTGCGAGTAACAAGAGTAATAAGTCGGTTACGTTTAGCAGTATTAGTGCGTCTATATATCCTTCCGATTTTTCAGGTGGAGATGTGATGAGCAGACCATTGGCTCCTCCTCAACAAGAAGAACCTAGCCATGAAAGTGCTGAGGAGCCTTTGCTACCAGCTGATCAAATTGATGCCGAATACAGCGCAAACGAGGATGCGGTTTCAGCTCTGTCGGAAAGGTCTGTATCGTTATCGGGGGAACCAACGGCATCTGGAGATAGTAGTATAGCTTCTGTATCAAATCACGGTGGGCGTCATGATAGAACTGGGGCGGGATCAGGAAAGCAAGTCTTGTTTTCAGCGATCAACCCAAGTCCAAACCTTGCGCTTGTCTGCGATGAAAACGATGACCATATTCTCGAAGGCCACAAGGTTTCGTTTACGTTTGATAACGAAGTAACTTTGCAAGCAGGAAATTTTCAGGGTTTATCCAGCAGGGGGTCTCGAAGCGGTTTGTCCTCACCATCCTACGAACCGCCAGCGTCCCCGCCTCGTTCCCGCTCTAGTTCAGTGGGCGTATCTATTAACGATTCTACAATTGAAGTTATTTCTGAAGTAGCTGCAAGATTAAGATCCGAGAACAGTGACGAGGGTTCAGTTGGGGTGAGTGGAATATCTCATTTAGAATATCGTAAATACTCAAGGACTTCTGATATTTTTAGGCTGGTGGACGTACTAATCGAGTTCACTTTTCGGCAATGAAAGAAACTGTGTCTGCAAAAAGCGAAACCATAAATGATAATGTTGTCAATAATGCAGAGGATGATTCCATTCATCATGTTCACTTCGCGGGAAATGTGGCAGAAGTTGCTATGTCGCAGGAGGCGGGTAGAGATATGAATACCGAAGAAGAAATGAGATCGGTTGCGGAAAGGTTAAGGAGAATTATTCGAAGAGCCGAGGAACTTGGTAATTTAACTTTGGAAGATGCTTTTGCCCAATTAGATATCGATCATTCTGGTATTATTTCTGCGGAAGAACTTCAAACAAGCCTACGAAGATTAGGAAGCACGTTTGAGTTTACAGTAGAAGAGTGCTCTTCTCTTCTAGTTTGCTTAACTGGGCATGAAAATAGTGAAGGGATGAATTTGTTATCTTTTTATCGTGCAATGGGACGTAGATCTCCACCTATGCCAGAAACTGAGTCATCGACAGTGGCGCACATGGATTTGTCAGAAAGCCCTGCGGTACATGCAGACAACGCTGCGAGTCGCTTACGATCGTATATCTTGCAAACAGAGCAAGAAGGATCGAGCTCTGTCATACAGAGCACTTTTCGCTTTTTGGACACTGATAATTCTGGTTTTATTACCGCGAGTGAGTTTCATGATGGCCTCAGAAATCTTGGTAGTACAGATGAGAACCCGCCGCTTGATGATGAGGATTGTGAGGAACTTGTCACTATATTTGACGCCAATGACGATGGAAAAGTATCTTTAATTGATTTCTACCGTTTCATGGGAAGACGCTCGCCTCCTCTACCAGACTCTACGAATATTGATGACCAGGCAGTAAAGCGAGATAAAAGTAAAACGTCAGCCGATGAAAGCGTAACGGAACATGATCACTTCCGTGATTTTTTTGGTAAAAAGAAACGTGACGACGAGGATGATGAAAGTGGAGTAGGAGGAGGTGGTAATATGTCCTCTGGTAGCTCCTCTATGCGAATTGTGGCTTCAAGTACTAATAATTCGCAAAATGATAGCAACTCTTCGTCGAATGAAAATAATGGCAGTGGGAGAGTTGCCAGTCAAGAAAGTCACTCGGCACGGCTCGCAGTATGTGAGAATTTGCCTGTCGTAGGTGCAGTGGAGGTAGTTATCGACCGCCCTGCTTCCTTACCTGGTGTCATTCTTCCTTTTCTCTTGAACGACACACAATCTGGCGAAGAAAAGAACTATGCGGATAGTAGCTCTTTAAGTGAATGCGATCGGATAAGTAGAGATGACTGCGAATTCTCAAATTTGATGTCTGTGAACTGTCAGGGTGATAAAGAGAGTCGAATCCAAGCGACAACAAGCAATACCTGTGCCAATAACAGGACTTCAGCAATTATCGAGAGAGCCATTATTGAAATTGATTATGAACGAACGTCATCACCTATAGACAACCTGGCTATTTCCTCCTTATCGGTCAATACATTTTCAGCATTTGACTTAATTTCTCCCAGTCTACGAAGATCCATTTACAATTCATCGCCAATTGATACTCATAGGATCTCCAATAGATCTTCATTGTCACATCCAGCTGTAGAACTGAGTTATGATGAAGTAAATGACGAAATTCAAGTTTTAAATGATGAAAATCGTGCACAATGCACACGAGTTAATGTATGACAAGTTAATGTTTAAATAAAAATACTGTGTAATTTAACGGAGGATGTATGTTCAAAATCATTAGTTAGATGAGGTGAAAAACACCCTTGGCATTACTATAAGGACAGACAAAACCCGGTACCCTTGTTCAACCTCCAGTCTCCGTAATTCCAGGAGGTTACTTGTTGAAAAATACTGTTTATCAATATTTCACCTTCGATTATTGATCTATTGATGTTAGAAGGGTATGATATTTAGCATTTCAGCAAGTGAAAACTAAAGATTTGGCTATCTGCTGGATTGCTTTAATGAAATGATCATACTGATCATTCGGGTAATTTTGCCTTACACGTCGTCAGAGATAAAGTTGTTATCCATCGTCTGATGTGTGGTTCTAAACAGCTTCTGCATGCGAGTTTATTTATAACAGTTTTATTTCGGTTCGCTAGTAGATACCTGTTTTCTATCACGCTTTTTATCTGTTAGTGAAAGCAGTGTGTTAATGTGTTTTCATCCCATGATTACTTTTCTAAATCTCAAGAACTGTTTCCCTTCTAAAGGCTTGGTAAAATAGTCCGCTAGGATGTCATTCGTCTTACAATACTCAATTCTGAGTTCGTTCTTGTCCACTCTGTCCTTCACAAAAAATAACTGATTGAGACATGTCTCGAGTTGCCGGTACATAAGTTCCGCCAGTTATTCTTCATCTTAATGGCGCTCATATTGTCCTGATATAAGATTTTGTTCTTGATTTCGTAACTTTGTGCTTCCAAAAATTTGATTAACTGTATTTCATATGGCACGTATTCACTGACTCCGATTACTTCTGTTTCCGTGGAACTTTAGTTATTAAACTTTTGTTTTGGTGCACGAGCGTGTACGACTCTCCAACCGAAAGGCGTGGCACCACCAGTGCGTCCTCTCATGTTTGTATGCACGGCATCCGTCAACAAATGTTCGAAGCGATTTTAAACTATTAGCTACCATAACCCTTCCATCGTTTTTTGTTATGTTTAAGGACACTTACTACTATATTTAGCTTCATCCATTCTTCCTCCGTTGATTCTTAATTAAACTGGTATACATACGAAAGAAAACACACCCCTATTCCCAGGTCTGGTCATGACCGTCGTGTGATCCATAGCAATTTTGCAACAAGTTTGTGGAAACTTTCCGCCTTCTCCTCCGATAACTTATGTGACTTTATAATTACATTAATAAATTTGCTCTTCGCAGGGTTTACAACATCTTCTCTAGATCAGTTATATCATGACTTCTTCTTGGTGTCGAGGAAGCGAACGAATTTTATACAAGAGTTATTAATAAAAGTTGATCATTTCACAGTCATCACGTGAATTTCGGTGCGTATCTGCGTCTGCGTATCACATTCACACCATTCTCCCCAGGTGCGCGTTGAGAATAAATTAGCCGGGACAAGTACGACTGCCAGTCTGCCAGTTCAGACGAACTCTCTAAATTATGCGAACCGCGTGATGAGAAAATAGATGGATTTATGCGCCTTGATGCTGATGTTATAAGATATTCCAAGAAAAACTGTAAAACAAGATGACGACCAGCGATCGAACAGCTCTCAACGCCAGCATTGGACTGTTAAGCGGCGAAGCGCTGAAGCCTCAGGAAGTCTTTCGTAAGGATTACGCGCCGTTGCCGTACCTCGTCGAGGAGACAAGGTTGAACTTTGACTTACGTGATGGTAAAACGACGGTCGTGGCCGAATTGAAGATTGTGCCTAACTCTGCAGCGACTGAGGCTTCGGGCAAAGATTTCGTGTTAGATGGGGAAGAGGATTCGGTGAAGTTGTTTTCGCTAAAGGTTGGTGGCAAGGATCTGGTGAAGGGTGAGGATTACGAGCTGGTACCTGGGAAGCTGATCCTAAAGGAGCATTTGTTTGCGGAACTGGAGACTGGTGATTCGTTTGTTTCGTTGCAAACCGAAGTCGAGATTGTTCCCGAAGCAAATACACAACTCAGTGGTCTGTACAAGAGCGGGGGTATGTACTGCAGTCAATGTGAAGCTATGGGTTTTCGAAGGATCACTTATTATCCCGATAGACCAGACATTATGTCTGCTTTCAAGTCGGTTCGAATTGAAGCGGACAAAACAAACTATTCCGTATTGCTCTCCAACGGCAACTTGATAGAGTAAGTATTTGATTTCTGTTATTTTTATTCGTGTATTTACTTGATTCATGTATCTATTTTGAATACCTTGACTTATGAATGAACACAGTGAAGGGGATTTGGATAACAACAGGCACTATGCTATATGGGAGGATCCATTTCCGAAACCCTCCTACCTCTTTGCTGTAGTAGCAGGCAACCTCGCAAAGTTAGGAGACGAATACATGACCAAATCTGGTCGGATCGTGACATTGCAAATTTTTACTGAACATACAACACCCATTGAACAATTGGATTACGCAATGTTAAGCCTTAAAAAGGCAATGAAATGGGACGAAGATGTTTTCAATCTAGAATATGATCTAGATATTTTTAATATTGTCGCTGTGGGTGATTTTAATATGGGTGCTATGGAGAACAAAGGGCTCAATATCTTTAACACAGCATTGTGCCTTGTTTCGCCGGGTACAGCGACCGACATGAATTACATGAGAGTGGAAGGGGTGATTGGTCATGAATACTTTCACAATTGGACTGGAAATAGAGTTACGTGTCGCGACTGGTTTCAGCTGACTTTGAAAGAAGGTTTGACAGTATTTCGCGATCAGGAGTTCTCAGGCGATATGAATTCTAGAGCAGTGAAGCGCATAGAAGTGAGTTCTCTGCCGACCTCTCATTTTGAATTTCCAATTCTTTCCGAAATTTCTTCTAACTAGCTGCTTGTGTTTGTAGGATGTTCGCAGTCTCCGCGGTCACCAGTTCGCCGAAGATGCTGGGCCGCTTAGTCACCCCATTCGTCCTGATTCTTATATTTCGATGGACAATTTTTACACGTCAACTGTATATTCCAAGGTACTAACAATTTCACCGTCCCACGTTCCTTAATTCGTTTTCTTTCTAAAGTCCTGCTAAATTTACAGGGTGCAGAAGTTATTCGCATGTATCAAACTATTTTGGGAGTGGAAGGTTTTAAAAAGGGTATGAAACTCTACTTTGAGCGACATGACGGAAGCGCAGTCACATGCGATGATTTTCTCCAGGCCATGAGGTATGGATCTCGTTAATTGGAAAGTATTTTTGACGCAATCGTACTCAAAAGATTTTCTTTGATACCTCCTTTTCATGAATATCGCAGTGATGCAAACTCGTACGATTTGAGTTTGTTTAGTGATTGGTACAGTACCAACAGAACACCAACCGTCACGTACTCCTATGAACACGACAAAAGATGTGGATTGTTCAAACTAAGCTTGTCGCAAGAAACTTCGACAGGTAGACCTCTTCATATCCCTGTGAAATTTGGCCTATTGTCAAGAGCAAATCCAGGTACTGAGGCTGTTTCACCGACTATTCTACACTTGAAAGAGTTAAGTCAAACGTTTGAGTTTCAGGTAGGAGATCAAGAGGTAGTTCCAAGTATTCTGAGAGAGTTCAGTGCCCCCGTGAAGCTTATTCCGGATGCCATCAGAATGACGGACAATTCTGTAAACACCGACCTCGCCTTTATGGCTGCTCATGATAGCGATGGTTTCAACAAGTGGGAGGCAGCACAAGGAATTTTCACTAAGTTTATTTTTGAGACGCTAACTTCAACCGAACTTGAGGACAACTCGTATCTTGGATCTTTCAGTAGGGAAGCATTTGGAAGAACTCTCAAGGTTGGGTCGGTAGGTGATATTCACGACTTCGCAATGATGGCGTACGCCTTGACATTACCCAGCGAATCTAGTTTGAGTGAAGATTATCTGACAAACTTGGGTAGTGCTGTGAAGTTGGATCCAGTTGCTATCAGAATTGCGCGAGGGAAGGTGAAGCAGCTTCTGGCTCGATCTTTCTATCACAACTTGTTTCACTTGTACAATGATTTGACCAAGTGCATGTCAACCGATACCGAGTTCAAGGTAGATGCTGAATCGATTGGGCGTCGATCACTTCGAAATGTGCTGCTCGACTATTTATCTTCTCTCAAAGAAACCCCTGATGAAGTTGCTACAGCCGCAAAGATTGCATATAATCAATTCAAGGCTGGTTCAAGAACAGGAATGACTGATAAATTGGCTGCATTAGGTGCATTAGTAAATATGAATTGTCCCGAAAGAGAATTGGCACTTAAACAGTTCTACGAGGACGCCAATGGTGATGCACTTGTGATTAACAAATGGTTTTCTGTTCAAGCTTTTGCTAATGTCGATGATGCACTCGATCGTGTAAAGGCTTTGACGAAGCATTCGGATTTTACCATGAACAATCCAAACCGATGCAGAAGCTTGATCTCCGCATTTACAATGAATTCGGCGAAGTTTCATTCAGCTGACGGTAAGGGTTATAAATTTTTGGGCGAGATTCTTGGAGAAATGGATAAGCTGAATCCTCAGATATCGAGTCGAATGGCCGGTGCCTTAATTCAGTGGCGCAGGTATGATGATTCCCGAGCAACCATGATGCGAAATGAACTCGAAAAATTATCCAAATTGGAGAAGATCAGTGATGACTTGTTTGAGGTCGTCACGAGAGGGCTGAAGTAGACACAATATAAGATGACATAATAGAATGGTAATTCAAGTAAAACCCTTTGATACATGTAAGTGCCTTATGGAGAACTTTTCAAGATTAAGATGTGACGGAGTAGTAGAAAGAAATCCAATTATTTTGCTTTGTTGAGACGAAATTTTGAGAAACTCCAGTTCATGTCTCATTACATTTCTGGAAATTAGATCAAGAATTCGATCACATTTTAACGGTACCGCAGACTACCGGTAGATGTATTAGAGGGCGTGAAAAACAGCAGACTCATTAGATTGTGCCTGATTGCCTAACGTATATTCATAACATAAATTATGCGCCCATTGTTTACAACTGTACCTGACATATTGCTTGAATGTTCGAAGGAGAAGATGACGAAAAATTGGGAGTCCACTTTAAATGTATTGTGGATTAACGATGCGTATTCTCAACAGTCAATACATCAGTAGTCCTGGAAATATTTGTTTCAACATACTTTCGAGCGCCAATTGTACTTTAAATACTATTGCATAACGCCATTAAAAATATGATTGGGAGTCGGGAGAGATAAAAGGTATTCTTTGTCACTATCCGATATTTCTGTAGCATAGCTTGACAGAGCGCATTCGTTGTACCCTAACCTACCCTCGTTGACCCAAGGACTCCAATCAAGGCTTGATATTTCTGGCTCACACCAATGTAGTCCTTCTTCAGTTTTCGTGTGAAAGATAGTAGTCAGGCACCAACCAACCGAACCTCCGTTGAAACTTCCAAAATATCCGGTGATCGAATTCAACGCATCTTCACGTAATAGTGGCCACTCCTCTTTATTCCAAAGAAGTTTTCTATGCCCCTCCTTCTGAACCATTCTTGCCGAATTAGCTTCTTCATAGATTATCTTATCCTCCAACAATCGACCTGAGTCAACCGCTTCTTCATTCAAACTTAGCCTTCTATGATCTGACAAACTGCTGCGTGGAGGTAACATTACCGTGTTCGATATAGGCGCTTTAACATCCTTAAATTCATCGTTCACAAAAAGCTTTGAATTTCGTTTATGCATACGTCTAGTATACACACGTGGAGCTCGACCTGATACGTGAGATATAATCATTGATACAGTAATATCGTCAGGATGAGTTGGGTGAGCTAAGACATAATCTCGAAGCTCTTTGAAAGCTGGATGCCATATGAAACCTGTACCAAACATGTATAGCACAATTCATGAGATTCATTGCCTCCATGTCATTATTCGATTTGTACTACTACTTACACAAAAAATTTCGATGAAGGAACGATCCTGATGGTAAGATCATTTGAGCATGAAAATTAACAAAATAATTAAAGTTGTATCGTAGGTAATCACCAGCGGATCGACAGTGCGGAATGAAAGGCTGCTGGGAAGTATCATTTATGTCATAAGGTAGACTTTGCTTTCCCGATAGAACTTCTTTAATTGAGATTTCGACAGAATTAATATGTTGCTGAATTTGTCTTTCGGCATTGCTACCTTTTGTTTCAAAGTGCCTAGCCATACACCCGACTTGCCGTCCAGAATTCCGCTTCCAAAGTTCAAACCCAGCTTCCACCGTATGATGAAAGAAATAAGGTCCATCGTCATCTTTTGTCAAACGTTAACGACGACGTGGGAAAATGATTGTATGACTGACAAGTGTAAAGAAGACATTAAACTCACCGAAAAAAAGTATCGCTTCGTATTTTGGGTTAACGAGAGGATGATACCGATTCAAGAGATTATTTTCTAAGCCATGTTCAACACTTATAAAGAAACGCATCGGGATTTCTTTATTCTTTATATGATTCATAATCCATTTTCCTTTCTTCGATGACTCGAGACTTTTTCTATCAGGCCCATTCCAAACGAGAATTATTTCACCGATGATTCTTCTGGGCCACAACTTAGCATCGGCTCCTTTAGTGAAGCCATCAACAATATTTTCAAGCCCTTCATCATTGTATGCCATAATAATTACGCTCACTTTTTCTACGTCACACATCGTTTCTGGAGGGATCGTGCACTGACCCCAATCTGAACTTTTACTTTCTTTGTCCAAGGTATCTTTTATATACGACGCGAGACCAAACTCTGGTAGCGGCTTAACATCTGTCAGCGCAGAGCGCTTCTTTACTTCATTAACCCCTTCACTTTCCAGATCACAAGCAGATTTACTTCGACTTGATCGTTCAATTATGTTTGCAAAAACTTTGTCTTCCGATCTATCGACATCTGAAGGATCTTTCTGGTTGTCATTATTGGGCTCTTCATTTTGAACAGGATCGATCTTATTTTGTGTTTTGGTACCCTTTATGTCAGGATTGATGGTTGGAGAAGTAATTGTACTAGGAGGATCTTTTTGATTGTCATTTTTGGGTTCTTCATTTTGAATAGGATCGATCTTATGTTGAGGTTTAGTACCCTTAACCCCTTGGTATTCATTCGACATATCCACTGATCTTAATAAATATATCTGATTTCCAATCATAAACGCAAACAAAAATACAATCAAATACAAACAGAGCTGCGGGTGGAACATGTATCCACTTCGCCTTTTGTTAGGCCTCATTTGTTTTCGAAGTATCGGCCCTTTGCCGCCGATCTCCATTTTAATATATATTGTTTCCTCTACTATAAACGCCAATGTCTCCTAATTTTACTCTTTGACATCATAAAAATGTACCAAGTTTCAAAATAAAAAGAGGAAATGAGGGAATGGTGTGAAAGGACTGCCGTTTCCTTCGTTACTACCACTGCCTTCGTGTGACCTGTGCAATAAACGCGTGTTATTAACATGTAAACTGTAGGAAATCGAGTACTGGATCACCAATGTTAGCTGTAAGATTGTCGTAGGATGACGTACATGTGACACTAATTGAAATTTGACGACTTGTAAATTGTAAAAATAAAAGTGGTATGATCCTATTGAGCCAACGTTACCTCGATTGATGGAGCGTAACAAAATTTCGTTGCAGTAAACAAGTATGAGGATACAGAGGTCATCATCAGATTCTTGGCATGGAGCAATTCCTATACTTGGCTACATGGCACTTGCTGCATTGGCCTACAGTCTTGTTTCATCCAAATGGACTTATCCAAACACTGCTGCCCGAAGAGAAAGAATTCCGGGGAAGGCGTGGACCTTAATAGTAACGCTAACGTTCAAGTCTAAAGAGGATCAGGAGTATATCTTGGAAGAGTGGAAACCGGTAACCGAATACTGTGCAAATAAAGAACCTTTTTTGTATCATTACGAGGCAGGAAGAAGCGATTCTGACCCTCTTAAGTTGTATATGGTAGAGAGATATGAAAGCAAAGATAATTATTTGAATGCGCACAAAAGTGGCGAAGAGTTTTTGAAGTTCCGGCCCAAGCTCAAGGCACTGCAAGATGAAGGAAAAGTAACGGTAGAAGGATTTTCGTACCAAGAACTGGGATATGGATTTGTCTAGAGAAGGCCTCAATAGACTTGTAAATAAAATTCTAATTTGACCTCAACTAATACATAATTGTTTTTTTAAACCCTTATCGAAAAAGTCTAAGCACAATTTTGAAACGTTTCGTTTTTTTTCGATAAAGCAATTTTTTTAGTTAAAGGAACAATATCTATTTCAACAATTCTACATTTACATTAATACAATTGACGCTCGTAGATATGTTCGTAATGCATAAGTATTAAACTTCCTCTTCTTCCTTGTTCTCAAATAAATTCAAGTCGCATCATCTTGATTCTTTTGATGCATTTCTAAGGGACGAATTGTCTTGCTTATGCGTAATACGTTACGCGCAAACTAATCTATTACAACACGAGGGTCTATCACCTAAATGGATACTAGCGCGTTTAGGACTTTTATCATCCATAATTATGAAAACTATTTTCATTTTTACCCATGCCGTGGTGTCCAATCTATTACAGAGAAGGCATTGATGCTAGAAAATTTCATTTCAGGGTCGATCAAATTATCGCAGATACATTGACATTCACATTTAAGGGTATTTTTCAAAAAAATTATGGAAAGTATTCGTTTATATATATTAATCATTAGCTCAACGTAACCGATCAGATAAATGGGCCCATATATTCATAGAGCATCAATAATAAGACTTGACAAAGATTTTCGAAATTCTTCGCGTTGCATAATCTTCTCGTTCACGTCTTCAGATGTCAACTCGTGAGTAGCGTAGTCAGCTACTCTCGCATTGTAAACATCTCGAGAATTTCTCAAAGACGAATTCAAACTTTTTCGCCTAGGTGGTCTTAGATTTTGAGTAGAGTGAACCATATGACGATTTTCTTTCTGCGCACAAGCCGAACTACTACGGAGGCATTGAATATATCTCCTCCTCCTATCAAGATTGCGTAGGAGGCTATCTCGATGCGCTGAATCATCAGCTAGGCCCTCGATCACGCAATCATCACGAAAGCGGCATGCACCACAAACGTACACCTCATGTTCTTTATTCTCATTTAGAGGGTCACTGATACTCATTGACTCTCGTTTGTCCTTCTCCCTTACAGTTTGCTTGACAAACATTGGAGACATACTTGGCAGAAGGAGTGGCACTTTGCAAACGCTCATGCTCTTGTCGCATCCACACTGAGCGCACTGTTGCCTCTTAATGTCCTTTTCATCATACATTGGTCCGTACACAGCGTTCATTGCCGCTTCTACTTTCGCTGCCAGGTATTCGCTACCTTTACGAGCGCGTGCCGCAGGCGACTTCCTGTAGGTAACGGCGGCCTCCTTAATCCTCCCACTTCCCTTCTCAGAATCGGCAGTTGCAAACCTCTCGTCAGCCAGTATCTTTTTATTCAATTTTGAGTTCTTCTCTTTTTGATGATAAAATGATTCAATGCGGACCGTTAGGTATTTTTCAGCCTCTTCACTCGCTTGCTCTAATGCAGGAAGCGCCTTGGTCGGGGGACTGTTCAGGACACTTACATTGCATCCACTCCTCCTTCTCAACTGTTTATCATTTTGCTGGTATCGTGTTCCACTCTGGAGCTTATTAAGAGCTTCACGAGCGTTCACCGCACAATCAATACAACGTTGCATCCTTCGAAGTTGTTGATTCTTCTTGTTACTGCTCGTCATCTCGGCACTGCTTTTGTTGTTTTGGTTCATTCAATAGTGAAACAAACTGCTAACGTGGTTTATAAGATTCATGAAGAGGCCTTAATTAAAATGGCGTTCATTTCTCGATATTCCTCGGTTTATCCGTCCATAAGAAGAAAAGATGTGCAATCTGGTCAAAAACGAGAAAAATGTGAACCATAGCCATGTGTTTTCAGGTTGGTGGGAAGGTAATCATATGAAGATCGGAAGTTACAATAAGTAAGCGTTCGTAGATGACTTTAAAAAATTCATGTTCTAGATATAGAAAATGATAAGGAATCACACTTTGCAGCCAGGTATCTGACAAAATTCTAAGCGAAAAATTGTCTTTCGTGCCGGGAATCATGCCTCGATTCAAACGAAGGGATGGGATACACATTTTGTCTTATTAATAATTTTTAAACTTTATGAGGTTCGTAGTGGCGGTCATTCCTGTAAAAATGTTCGCGTCTCGAGAATCGTGGTTCACAGTATGATACCGGTAATGTCTTAAAGGTACAAAATGTAGTCGGCTTATGGTGGTGGCAGGCGGTACATAGTTTGTAGTTTCTCTAGAAACATTCTCGTTTGTTCATACGAGCGAACGTTAAAAATTTCAAATGACATCCTTTCCTTTTCTGTCAAAGCAACATTTTGCTCCTTTAGATATTTGATGCAAGAGAAAATTCACTAAAACAGTTTTTTTTTTTGTTAAATTCACTAAAACAGTGTTTAGCTAATGACATATTTTTGCTTATTCTATTTATGTAATTTACAATAAGTAATTTTCCAACTTCAACCTCATCACCTCGCTTCTTTTCCCATTTAAATGACAAAATTACAAAGTTACAGAAGCCTATATATTTTGAATGACTTATTATAGACACATTGATCTGCCGCCGTTGCACACTCACAATTCAAAAGTAGAGAGGGTTCCGCACAGGCGTTTTCGTAAGTGGTATGCCACCTGCTACCAGGCTGACCAGGCACTCCACCTACCACCTACCACTTGATTAACTTTACAGTAATGCAGTATGATGATAAGAAGAGCTCCCTCTAGTAAGTGGTATGCCACCTGCTACCAGGCACTCCAACTACCATCTACCACTTGATTCACTTTACAGCAATGCAGTATGATGTTAAGAAGAGCTCGTTCTACTAGTTGTAACATAACGAATGCCTTTGATTATTTTCCAATGCATCATTGAAAAGCTTTATTTCAATGATGCATTGGGAAATAATCAAAGGAAAATTCGTTATGTTATAATTTTGCGAATGGCTAAATTGACTTTGTGCTGCCTACTCTAACGCTTATTACAGTCAGATTTTTGATGTTCAGTAAATTATCAAAGATCTTACAGAGTGAGGATATGA
>Ga0115008_10002736_pt1 | contig 14607 bp, 11 predicted proteins | sample FraStrMetagenome_FD_87164 | JGI IMG/M metagenome (GOLD analysis project Ga0115008, IMG submission 87164) | Marine eukaryotic phytoplankton communities from Arctic Ocean - Fram Strait ARC3M Metagenome | ecosystem: Environmental > Aquatic > Marine > Oceanic | place: Fram Strait | collected...
GCGAAAGCCGGCGTTATTAGCTTAAGCAATAATTTGGCAGCGATGTGGGCAAAACACAACATCAACGTCAACTGTATTTTGCCGGGGCTGATTGCCACGGATGAAATGAAAAGCTACGGGATTATTCCTAGCGCTAAGGATGAACAGGGTCAGCCTCTGCCGAGACTGGAGTTGGTGCCTGGCCCCGACGCTGTCGCAAATCTTACGCTGTTCCTCGCGTCGCCTGCGTCAGATGCTCTAACCGGTGAGCTTTACCCCGTTCGAGCGTGGTTAAAGTCAGAGAGGTATTGGCAGTAATGGCTTCGGCGGCCGGTGGTGTTGGGCGGAATTCATCGATTTTCAGAAAGTGGAACGGCGAACAATGCCGATGCACAATTTCCGCAGGGGTATGCTGGATAATAAATCGATTTTACCGTGATTTTTGGTAAAATTCTGGGTGGTGTTTTTTGTCGGTAAACTATGTGTCTCAAATGGCGACGTTTCCCGTGTTCTCAAATACGTCGATTGTGCGTTCTTGCATTTAGAACGCCCCGTTGTCCATCGAGTCAAAGGTCTCGCACTCGGATAGAAGCGCGGAGATCAGCGGGTGTCGCTGTGCTAATCTCAAACCAATTGGGGACATTAAAGGCCGGCAACCTGTTCGATTTTTGCTTCTAGTGGTCTCTGCCGAAGCGGCTATTAACTTAAGGTCAAGGATTGGGTGAGCGATCCCGCACTCGTTAGCCCTCCGATATCCAAGGATTCGAGTAAACCGTTTCTTTGAACTTTGTTCTCGCAGGGTACGAAGATTAATGCGCCAAAACTGGGCCAATCTTTTTGGGGGATAAATGGTTAATCCCCCAGTGCTGCATGGCCTTAAAAGGTTCATTTTTAGCGGTTTGAAGTGCACTATTGATAAACAAATTTTAGATAAAAAAATTCCACGTGAGCATCGGAGCGAACCTATGATTGAGAATCTTTTTTCTATGAAGGGTAAGGTCTGCGTGGTGACTGGAGGTTCCAGTGGACTGGGACGTTACATGGCGCAGGGATTTTTAGAAGCGGGTGCCGAACGGGTATACATTACCGCTCGCTCAAAGGAAAAGCTGCAGGGCACCGCGACCGAGTTGACGTCTATCGCAGATGGGCAATGTATCGGCATCGACGGTGACTTGAGTACCCTAGAGGGCGTCAATGATTTGGCCAAAACGTTGCGTGACAAAGAGTCATCCATTGATGTGCTGGTAAATAATGCCGGTCTCGGACTGGGCAGTCCAATCAAAACGATGAGCGCGGATGACTGGGATCGAACCATGGACATCAACACGCGTTCTCCGTTGTTTTTAACGCAGGCACTGCTGGAACCGCTTAAAGCCAAGGCCACGCTTGACGATCCATCCCGCGTCATTTTTATCAGTTCGGTCGCTGCCAGCGGCGTGTTTCCTGGCGTGTTAGCCTACTCTTCGAGCAAAAAAGTCCTCGAACACCTCACGCCGCAGCTCGCTTTGGCGTTGACCGACGATTTTATTCGCGTCAACGCGATTGCCCCTGGACGTTTTTATTCGGAGATGACTCGAGGCGCGTGGAAGGACCCAGAGGCGGCATCATTCAAAGCAGAATTAGAACGGATACCAGCGCACCGTTATGGTGATATGGAAGATATTGCCGGTGTTGCGGTCATGTTGTGCAGTCGCGCAGGGGCTTACTTTACCGGCGAAGTGTTGAATTTAGATGGTGGCTATCGACTGCGACATTAAGCGTGTAATTTTCAAATGGATAAACTGGATACGTGGGAATTTGGCTGCCTTGCATGGTGCGAATTTGCGGCGCGTCTTGGCATTCAGCTGATAAGCGATGCTGACTTGGACCTAGGGCGGTATCATTGGGGTTTCTCTGAGGAGTACCTGTTGACTCCGAATCGTTTACTGGAGGGCCGTTTGCTCGCTGGTTACCACCTGATGATATGCAATGGCCGGGTGACTGGCGGCCCGGGTGTCCCCAAAGAATGCCGCAGACTGCCGGGCTTCCATGTTGCGGTTGAGTGGGCGCTGGCCGCGCATTCGTCTTACTTACCCTTCAACACCATGGGGCATGAGGAACGAGGCAGGGCACAGATCAGATTGCGAAGAGAGTTGCAAAAAGCGGGCTATGGCGATGGCAGATGGGTTCTTGAAAGTCAAATACGGCAAGATGGCGATCCCGATACCATGTGTCGTGCCTGTGGAGCGTTAGACCATCAACGCGTTGACTGTCCGGTTTGGCCGCCCGGCATCGGCGAGGCTATCGCCGCTAATCCTGATAGCGTCGCGCACAAATGGCGGTTAAGGCGTTCCCCTGAATTGGAGGGCTTTCCCGAAACCCACTGGGGTGTGCCGATTTTTCAGGCGATGAGCGAAGCACAAAAGGTGAAATTTCTGGCCATGTTGGGCCACAGGAGTGAGCGATGAGACAGGCTATTATGACTGCGCCTGGCACGGTAAAAATTGTTGAGGCTGCAATTCCTGAGCCAAATTCTAATCAGGTTCAGATCAATGTAAAGCGCATCGGTATCTGTGGTAGCGACGTGCATGTTTGGCATGGCGCGCATCCATTTACCTCATACCCAGTGATTCAAGGCCACGAGTATTGTGGCATTGTCTCTAAAATTGGCGCAGATGTAACCGACATCTGTGAGGGCCAACTGGTGACCGCACTGCCTCAGGAGGTGTGCGGCAAGTGTGTGCCATGCCGTCGCGGCAACTGGCACGTGTGTGACAACCTTAAAGTGAGGGGTTTTCAGGCACCGGGATGCGCCCAAGATTACTTCGTCACTGAAACCGATAAAGTCATTGTGTTGCCGGAATCTTTTACGCTAGAGCAGGGCGCATTCATTGAACCACTGGCAGTAGCGAGCCATTCAACCGCCAGAGCCGGGCAATTGGCAGGTGCCAATGTCGCGGTGATGGGCGCTGGCACAATCGGCAATTTTGTCGCTCAGATGGCTCAGGCCAAAGGTGCCAAGGTTATAATTGGCGACGTCTCAGAGACTCGACTCGGTGTTGCCCAAAACTGCGGTCTGGCGCATGGGTTTAATCCAGCGGTCGAACCTCTGTCGAGTGCTGTGGAAAGCGTGTTTGGAACACAGGGGGTGGACGTTGTTTTCGATTGTGCGGGCGTTCAAGCGAGCCTCGATGCTGCCATAAGCTCCGTCAATAAAGGCGGAACTGTGCTAGTCGTAGCGGTGTTCGGCCAGAGGCCGCAAGTTGATATGGCGGTAGTTTGCGAAAGTGAATTAAATCTGATTGGCACGATGATGTATCACCACGACGATTACCAGCAGGCGGTGGAGCGTTTGTTAGTGGGTGACATTAAAACTGCGCCTTTAGAGTCAGAGCATTTCACCTTGGAAGAGTTTCAAGCAGCGTACGAATTCATTGACCGGCGAGCCTCTGAATCGATGAAAGTCTTTATCGATTTGGACCGTCGGACATCACCATAAGGGGGACACAATAACAGTGGATAGCTCTCTACAACCGATTGATCCGAAATCCGTTCGCACAGTCAAACTTAGCAGTGGCGTAGCCATGCCGGTCGCCGCCTTTGGGACATTTCATTCTGATTGGGCACAAGAGTATATGTATCAGGCTACGGTCGAGGCCATTCGCTTGGGGTGGCGCCACTTAGATACGGCTCGCGCATACGAAAATGAGGCACTGATCGGTGCTGCGATAAAAGAGTCGATACGTCTTGGGTATATCGCGTCGGTGAAAGATCTCTTCATCACTGGCAAGCTTTGGAACGGTCATATGAACCCCAAGGATGTGGTGCCGGCATTGGAGGGTACGCTGGCGGCGCTCGGTATTGACCAAATTAACATGTATCTGAATCATTGGCCTTGGCCGAATGCGCACGTGCATGGCGCGGGTACCGAATTTCGCAATTCCACTGCGGTTCCTTATATCCATGAGGAATTTATGGCGACATGGGACGAACTATGCAAAGCCAAAAGAGCGGGAAAGATAGTCGACATTGGAACATCTAATCACACCGCAGCCTGCATGAAGTTGTTGCTGCGTGATGTCGGCAAAGCCGAACGGCCGTTATGCAATCAAATGGAAATGCACCCGCTTATGCAGCAGACCATGCTTCGCCGCGAGTTTGAGTCGGAGGATATTCTGTGTACTGGCTACATGTCTTTAGGATCACCGAATCGCCCGGCTCGAGATCGGTTCGATGAGCATCGCACCGATCTCGATGATCCTTCGCTTCGCGCCATTGCAGAGGAACTCGGTGTGTCGCCAGGCAGGGTCGCATTGAGCTGGGCGGCCCAGAGGGAGAACGGCAGGGGCGGTTATGTCGCGATGTCGACATCACCCGGGCGAATATTCGAAAATTTATTGGCGGCGACCGGTGATTTACTGAGCCCTGAGCAACTGCTGCGTATTTCCGGTGATGGTTCGGTGGATCATCCAGGGATCGATATGAATAACCGCTTGATTTGGGGACAGGTTTTTTTATGGCCCGAGGCTAAGGGCGATTGGCGAGTTCTTTGGAATGATAGCCAAGTTTTTGAAAGTCGATTAGAGTATCAACGATTCAAACAATCCCTTAGGGCGCCCCAGTCACTGCTGATTTAGTGCATCTATCGAAAAAAATTTGCTTAACAAAGCGCCACGATGCAGTGGCCATCCCGGCACGTGTGCAGGGTATGTTTGCAGCTCAGTCGACCGCCCGGGCGACTGGAGATAATGATGGGGTGCGTGAACTGGTTTTTTGCGGCCTGAAGTGGCCGTATTACAGCCGATCAATGGCGTCTGTCCTGAGTTGACGTTTTGCAATCTTGCCAGATGCAATCCGCGGCAGCGGTTCGCTGCGCTGCGATACATAGCGCGGGATTTCGAAATGCGCAAGCCGGCTGGCGAGAAACGCTCGCAATTCTTGGTCATCCAATGCCTTGGTAGTATAAATCGTTGCGCCTACCTCTTCGCCTAGGCGTTCGTCAGGTACGCTGTAAACGCTAGCCTCTAAGATATTGGGGTGCTCGGCGAGCGCAGCTTCTACTGAACCGCAGCCGATGTTTTCGCCGCCGCGGATAATGATGTCTTTAATGCGATCGACGATGTGTAGGAATCCGTCGGCATTGAAAACCGCCGCATCGCCAGTACGAAACCAATCACCGTCAAAAGCGGCCGCTGTGGCCGTGGGATTATTCCAGTATTCCTTAAATAGACTGGTTCCGCGAATTTGTAATTCGCCGGAATGACCGATCTGACACTCGTTGCCATCATCGGCCATAATACGCAACGTCATCACGGCGGAATGCAATCCGGCGCTCGCTGGATACGTTAGATAGTCGATGCCGGCGATGCCGGCGCCGATCGCATTGGTTTCGGTCATGCCCCATCCCGTCGCGGGCATCAGTTGGTCGGCAACAGCATCGATTGCCCGAACCTGTTGTGGGGCGCGTGGGGCACCCCCACCCCCCAGCACATGTAAGCTGGATATATCTCGGTGAGTGGTTGCCGACGCCACGACGACGTCGCCAGAAATGGCCGGGGTAGCCATCAGTGCACTAATGCGCTCGCGCTCGATGAGCTCCATGCCGCTATTCACCTCCCACTTGGGCATGCAAACGACCTTGCGTTGCGGTCTGATAGAACTGAGCATAGCGGCATGACAACCGGACACATGAAACAATGGGATGGTCAATAGCATTGCGCTTTGCTGCTCGGTTTCTGGCAAACTGGACGCCCCGCGATAGGCGCGCAATTCCCAATCGAGCTCCCACGACATCAGGGCATGAATAATCGCGCGGTGACTAGAGACCACGCCTTTGGGATGGCCGGTTGAGCCCGAGGTGTAAAAAATGATCGCGTCATCGTCGGGGTCGAGCTCAACGTTGGGCATATCGTGGTGGCGATAAGCTTCGAGAAGTGCGTGCCAATCGTCTGATGGATGCCGAGCGTGGGCTGCAGAGCGAACACGAAGTGTCGGCAAATTGGTGAATTTTTCGTCGACCTCGGCCAGTCGTTCTAGCCGTTCTCGATCGACAACCACTAAAGCAGGGGCGGAATCGGTCAAGCTGTAAGCCATATCAGCCGGACTCCACCACGCGTTGAGGGGTACAGCCAGCGCGCCAATCGATGTAGCGGCTAAAAAAGTGATGACCCACTCAGGGTAATTACGCATCGCAATCGCGACGCGATCGCCTGGTTTTATAGCATAGTCGTGACACATTGCATTTGCGAGTGCGCGCGATTGGCGGTACACCTCGTCAAAAGTCAGTCGGGTTTCCTCATAAACAAGAAAGTCGAGCTCGCTGCGGTTGTCGGCGATCAGGTCTCGCAAGGTCAAGGGTGCGTTGACAAATATTGCACAGGTTTGGCCGCGGATTTGGGTGGGTTTCAATTCGTAAGGCTGCCCGCTGCGGCAAACTTCTTTAATAGCCTGCGCATAGCTTATGTTAGTGTTTACCATGATCGTGCCTCGCATAAATTTTACAATCTCAGGGTCGGAGATTACCACTAACGTGGATTTTTATTAAAATGTGAATCCCCCCAAAATTTGCCATCCTGACAACCAACGGAGAAGGAGATCTGGTCGCTGGCCAGTGCTGATGCGAGTGGATAGACGCGACTCTGTCAAGATGGCGATCTGGGTAATCTGAGTGATGACGGGCATTGGGTTTCGTTTGGTACGCTGTTTTTATCGTGACTCAGATGCCGCGTCGGTCGATAGGTTCCAATACCGTGGTGTTTTGATTTTCTTGAGCCATGCGGTGGTGACCGCGCCAGCGGTATTTTGTAATCAAGCGTCAGGCTCGCTAGTATCTTTTCGGCGTTTGCCGCAAAGATTCGGTCATGGGACCAGAGGCGTGCCGCTGGCGATATCATCAGGCGTTTGGCATCAGCCAGCTCCTGACAGTGATGCTCAAGCGCATGTCTCGCGTGCGCTTGAGCGATTGACGATGCTAACGGCGGTGTTATCGCGGCCAATAGTGGGTTTCTTTACTTAGTTTTACGGGAGAACACCGATGGCAGAAAAATCCTACGATCCGAGTGAGGTGTTTGCGCATGCGGCTAAAATACCACCTCGGGTGTTTGCAGCGCCTCAGCGATACATCCAAGGCGCTGGGGTGCTTGAGAATACCGGCCATTACGTCAAGTCATTGATGCGCGTCAACCGCGCCGGAATTCTTGCCTCCAAACGTGGATTGAGTTCACAAGCCGCGCAGGTGGCCGAGAGTTTGACAGCCCAGTCGATTGAGAGTGTCGCGGCAGAATTTAATGGGGAGTGCTCGCGGTTAGAAATAGAGATGCAATCGGCCGCTTTACTGGAGCAACAAATTGACTTTTTGATTGCTGTCGGTGGTGGCAAGGTGGTGGACGCGGGTAAATGCATTGCTCATCGCCTTGAGGTGCCGGTGGTGGTGGTGCCCACGTTAGCGAGCACGGATGCCCCCTGTTCGGCTTTGTCGGTGGTTTATACCCCCGAGGGAAGCACCGACTATGTCGAGTTTTTTCGACAAAATCCCGAAATGGTCATCGTCGATACGGATGTCGTTGCCAGTGGCAGTGAACGTTTTTTGGTCGCTGGAATGGGCGATGCGATGGCAACTTGGTTCGAGGCGAGAGTGTGTTTGAATAATCCAAATGCGCGCAACATGTTGGGCGCATTACCCACCTTGGCATCCTACGCGATCGGACAGACTTGCGCTCATGCGCTGTTCGAACATGGAGAAGTCGCGGCCGAGTCGGTGCGTCAGAATCGCAACAACGAGTCGGTCGATCGGATAGTGGAGGCCAATACACTACTCAGTGGATTGGGCTTCGAAAGCGGTGGCCTAGCGTTGGCTCATGCCGTTGCCGTCTCGTTTCCAGCGATTGAGGTTGTGCATGATAACTACCTGCACGGCGAAATGGTCGCGATGGGGACCATGATCCAATTGGCGATGGAGCAATCTGATGATGCGGAGCGTGTAGCAAAATTTTTTGCGAGGGTCGGATTGCCCATCCACTTTGGGCAACTGTCGCTGGCGCTGAGTCAACGCGGGCACCTCGATAGATTGATCGAAGCGACCCTCCAGCGGGCCATTGCGCATCATATGCCAATGCCTGTTAATGCCGAGTCTTTGCGTCGAGCGATAGACGATGCGCACCGGCTCGGACGCGCGGTCGCAGCCGAGGTCGGTGACGAAAGATACCGACAATTACACAAGTAAATGCTGATGGAGGTGAAAATATGACGGTATCTTACGAAGAAATTCTCTACCAAATAGAGGGCCCAGTGGCCACGTTGACTATTAACCGACCCGAGACGTTGAACGCACTCACGTCTAGGACTCAGGCAGAAATTCGGCATGCGCTGGGCGTTTCCGAAAGCCATAGCGGGGTTATTGGTACGGTCTTGACGGGTGCCGGCAAAGGCTTTTGTTCTGGTGTCGATATGACCGCCCTGAGCACTATGAGCACGGCGGGTAAGCGGATCGGGGAATCTTTCGAGCACTTACAATGTGATCCGGGTAATCCGGAGGGTGATGTCGATTTCAAATCGACACCGGCCTATTTCCTTGGCTTGCGCAAGCCGCTTATCGCGGCAGTGAATGGTGCCTGTGCCGGGCTTGGATTTAGTTATGCGACTTTTTGTGATATGCGTTTCGTCGCGAGCAACGCTCGTTTTGTTACCTCCTTCAGCCGGCGTGGATTAATTGCGGAGCATGGCACCTGTTGGATGTTGCCGCGCTTGGTGGGACCGTCTAATGCATTGGATTTATTCTGGAGTTCGCGCAAACTGGGGGCCGAAGAAGCATTTCGTATGGGTTATGCCAATCGTCTTTGCGCTGAGGGCGATTCTGTTGCATCCGCACAAAATTACTTAAAAGAGCTAGCGGGTACCGCTGCCCCCATGTCGATCATGATGATGAAAAAACAGGTCTACCGACACATGAGTCAAGATTTGGCGATGGCGATGAAGGAAACTACGACTTGGATGGACGAAAGTCTCGCTCGTGACGATTTTAAGGAGGGTGTTGCATCCTTCGTTGAGAAGCGCTCGCCCAATTTTCAACCGGTAGAGGTTTAGGTTGGAGGGTCGAGTCGGTAGATGCGTTCGGCGTTGCTGCGAAACATCGCGGTTTTTTCGTTTTCGGTAAATCGTTCGGCTATTTTTTTGAATGCATTCCATAACACGCCGTAGGATACCGACGCTTTATCGACCGGGAAGTTGCTTTCGAACATACAGCGCGCGGGACCAAAGCAGTCGATCATGTGCAGGTAGTAGCCTTCATGCGCTGCGACTATTTCGTCTGAAGTGGCGGGTGTAGCTCGCGTATCCCAGCCCCAACCATTGATCATCATCGCCAAGCCTCCCAGCTTGGCAACGACATTTTTACAGCGCGCGAGTTCGGCAACGTCGCGCTTCCATTGCGAGAATATGTCCGCCTGCCTATCTTTATAGGGCCCAATTCCAAGAGGGCCACCAAAGTGGTCAAAAATAATGGTGGTCTCTGGAAATGCGCGGGCTAATTCTGTGAGTTCGCAAATCTGTGGATGCAGCAACCAGGCGTCGAAGGTCAAACCAGCCGGCGCCAGTTTGGCAAAACCTTGGCGAAAATCTTTTCGCAGCATTAGGTGTTCGACGCGTCCTGCATAGCGATCCACGGCGGGTGGGTCGGGGTAGTAGGCTGCCGAATGGCGAATACCACGCAGTAGGCCATTGGCCGCGTTGTGATGAGCGTCGAGAACCTCTTGAACGTCAGCCCCAAGGCGAAGATCTGCATGGCTGACTATGCCTAGAATGGGGGGATGACCGCTACTGGTTTGGCGTAACGATACCTCTGCGGCGGACGCCACGTAGTCGGTCTCACCGACCGACCTCATCTGCTCGGGGCCACCCTTGCGGTAATTGGTACTGCACTCGACAAAGACCGTACCAATGATATTATGGCCGCTGCGGGTATCTCCCCAAAGGTTATCCAGTTCATAGTTGGGGATGTTTTTTTTGTTTTGCCAAAGATGGTGGTGTGGATCAATGATTGGTCGTTGTGGATCGATGATCTCTTCATTCACTTGCGAAAGCCATGCGTTACTCATTTGGCATTGCCCCCTCGTTGCCATAATCCTCTGTGCAGTTTGTCTGGATCAGATTGAACTTTAAAGTCTCGATTAATGATAAGGCAGTGTCGCTGGCGATCCTCATACCTAGGCCAGTGAGGCAAATCGCCACCATTGGGTTGTCCGGTTCTGGCAAATCGAATAATGGTGTCGGACCATACTTTTGCCACCTGCCTGACCGTTGGGTCGCGCCAATCATGGTACACCTTGTAGTCGCGCTCAGGCGTGGCGAAACTGTTAAATGTAAATGCCATTTCGGCTGAGTGGGTTGCGCCGAGCTTTTGAAATTGCGGTAAGTTGGCTGGCAAATCAAATCGATAGAGCCAGCCACCGGTGCCCGCACCGGTTGCGGACTCTGCTGCGAGTAGGCAGATTCTTCGGAACATATCGGTCCAAATCAGTTCGTGACGTTTTCCGTCAGACAGACCGGGATAGGCCTCATCGAGCGCGGCAAGATAGTGGTGTGGATCGCACCCGAGTAACATTTCTTTTGCAAGCCCGGTATTAAAGCTTGGGTAATGCGCCTGAGAGGCATCATCACCATTGGTGTATAGAGTGCCTTCCCTTAAATTGGTGCCGGTCATCAATGGGACGCCCGCTGCACCGCGCTCAGCGATGGCATTCAAAGACGATCGAGAGATGACACTGCCGTCGATGCAGACTCCAGCGGGGATATTGAGACCGACTATTTCTTCTCCGGTGAGCGATAACAACGCCGCCATGAATTTGCTGCGCTCAACCTTGAGACGCTTGGCAAGTGCATCTGCGCGATCACTTGGCTGTCGGAACACACAGGTCGCGCTGTGCGCGATGGCTTTGTGGTAGAGCGTATCCGCTACCGGCGCTGCCAGCAAACTCAACACCAGGGTGCCGCCTGATGATTCACCGGACAGGGTTACATTGGCCGGATCTCCGCCATAATCCTGGATGTTGTCGCGCACCCACTGCAGTGCCAATATGATATCCAACACACCGTTTGAAGCGGAATGGCGATATTCAGGCCCTTCCGCAGATAGATCCAAAAAACCCAATACGCCAAGACGAAAATTGACCGTTACTACGACCACATCGCCCTGAGCAGCGAGAACCGAGCCATCGTATTCATTGGCTGAGCCAGAGACAAATGCTCCACCATGGATCCAGAAGAGAACGGGTCGGGGTGTGTCTTGCGTGGTGGGGGTGACGATGTTCAGAAATAGGCAGTCTTCGCTCACCTTACCTGCGACCGGAGGCCAAATTGACTGGGACTTTATTGGTTGCATGGCTTGATTGGGGTGCTGGGTGGCGTCGAACGTGGTATTCCATTTGGGGGCCATGACCGGGGGTAAAAAACGCCGCTTGCCTGCGGTTGAAAGCCCGTAGCGTAGGCCCAAAAATTCTTTGACCTCGCCATGATCGACGCCGCGCACCTTGCCCATACGAGTATCTAAGATTATTGTGCTCGAACCCATCCGTACCTCACCTGTGCGCTCTGTGGCTGTCGTTGCCTACAGCGACTGTCACCCCTTCGTTGACGGCGTAATCACCAATAAGAACATTGCCGCCAATGCATTGCTAAACATTATTCGTGATCGTGAATAGTCACCGTCCCAGTATTGCCATCTATCGTCAGCCATTGTCCATGTTTTATCCGTTGGGTGCCATTACCAACGCCAAGTACCGCGGGAATGCCATATTCTCTTGCGACGATTGAGCCGTGCGCAAGAATGCTGCCAATATCGGTCACTAATCCGGAAGCGTGCGCGAATAGCTGCGTCCAAGCCGGCGTAGTTAGGGGGCTTACGAGGATACTTCCGGGCACCATATTGTCAAAATCGGTAGGGCCCAATATGACGCTCGCCCTTCCAGTGACGGTGCCTGAACTGACAGGAAAGCCACGCATGATCTCGCTGCCGTCGTCATTTTTAATCTGTGTTTCCTTGAAAGAAACGCCTTTTATTTGACTCACCTCCGGCGGTAATGTGCCCGGGGGGTGATGCAGCTTGCGCGCGTCGCGCAACTCGCGGCGAGAGTTTGCCAAACGTCCGAGTTCTGGCAACGATTGTTGGTTTCGGCGGGCATTGGTGGCTTGAACAATTTCATCGCTGATCAAAAAGAAGATATCATCGAAACGCTGAAGCGTGTTGATCGCGGTAAGCCTAGCACCCAATTCGTGTGCCATTGGTCGAAGGATAGACCAGGTAAACCCGAACCGAAACGCTACTTCTTCTCGAATATAATTGTATTTCAATGCAAGCCACAGGCGAAATCGAAATTGCCAGTACTCAAGTCCTGAGAGCAAGTTGGAGATTTCTTCGAGTTTTTCGCTGCGGATAGCCAACGTTTTTGCCGACTGATTTTTGGGGTGATAGTCCTTATCACGCACCATTCCCTTTAATGTTGCGAACAGGGCCGAGGGTTCTTCTGATTGGGTGGGCTCGATAAAGTCCATGCTGTAGCCCTGATGACCATAGGTCGCTAAGTATGACTCTAAAGCTACGACCACTGCGCTGGCTTTTGGGTGATCGCGCAACGTTTGCATCAGGTAAGGCGAGGGCACCACCAGCAGGGTATAGCGCAAATCGTCATCAGCCCGAATCAGTTTGGCAATGTCAAACAGATCAGCATTCGCCTGCATCGCCTTTGAGGCTATACCCGTCAGGAATTGGCCGCTGATGAAGTTATGCTCGGGTAAGGTCTCTTTAAGAAAACACTGCAGCTGATCGTCGGTCGATTTAGCGACCCCAAAAGTATGGCTCGAATCATCGCTCCAGTAGCGCCCCTCTTCAATACCCATCTCGCAAATACCGTCCAGCAGTTCTTGATCTGTCGCGAGGGAAACATCGACTTGGCGCCATTTCTGTGCGCTGTTTTCCAACCGTGGTTTGGTGTACTCATACCATTTCTTTAGAACGCCATCGTTCTGTGCGGTATGGTTGAACGCGACATAGGTCGCATTTTGACTTTGGGGCAGTGTGATTGCTGCATCTTTAGGTGCTTGAGCTGCGTTGCGAAAGGCATCGAAGGCGACCTGATCGTCTGCGTTTAGCTCCTCCCGAAAGAGCTTGAGGTCATCGCCGGAGGCGTCGGCGGCATTTTTTTTCAACTTTTCATAATGCGCGTTCTGCGCTTTGTATTCTGCGGCGTCGATTGCTTCCTCTGATACTGGCTTTAAACCATTATTGTTTTGCTCTAGGGCCTCCACGCTTTTGATGATTTGCGGCCAGTCAAAGCGCTGATAAGCATAGCCATTTAATGTTACGAACATCGGGCCTCCCCCCACCATCAGACTCTTCTGTCTGGGCGCTTCAAGGCCCTTGGTCAGGTAAAGTTCCTCAAACAGCGGGCAGACTGGATCTGGCATGTTCTCGACGATTTGTCGCCGACTCAACAAACGTGCAGGTGGCCTAGGTGTCCAATCCACCTCAATCGGTTGCACCGGTAAGTTAGTAATTGGGCGCGATTGCAGTAGATACAAGTCGCCGTCAAAGAATGCCCACTCAATATCCTGAGGTTGGTCGCCGAACAGGTGCTCAATTTTGAGCGCGGTGGTGGCCAACTGTTGCAGCATTTCGGGTGACATTGACGAGTCGCCACGGTGCTCTTCGGATACGTCTTCAATTCGGATGCCCTGCGCGCCGTCATACACGATCTGTTGCTCTTTCGGACCCAATATCGATTCTTTGATGGCCAGATTGGGTCGCTCCACGATATAAGTATCGGGTGTCACCTGACCGCCGACAATCGCCTCACCCAGCCCATAGCTGGCGTTGATAATCATCTCAGATCGTTCCCCGCTGGTGGGATTAGCGGTAAATAGAATGCCAGACACCGCGGATGGCACCATAATTTGCACCACCACCGCCATGGCGACACGGTCTTGGTCAATGCCGTTTTGATGACGATAGCTGATGGCCTGTGCGGTCCATAGCGATGCCCAGCACTTGTGGACCGCCGCCAGCAAGGCCTCTTCACCGCGCACGTTTAGAAAGGTTTCTTGTTGACCGGCGAAAGAGAATTCCGGTAAGTCTTCCGCGTTCGCCGAAGAGCGCACCGCGACGGCGGCGTCAGTCACATCGAGTGCCGCATAGGCGTCCGCTATTTGCTCGATCATGTTACCTGCCAAAGGCGTCTGCAGGATCAGCGTGTTGATTGCCTCGGCGCACTGATCGAACGCGGGGTAGCCGTTTTTAAGATCCGCCCGCGCGGTGTCAATAATGGTTGTGTGTAATGCGTTGTCGTTGACAAATGTCCGGTAGGCGTCGGCGGTGATCAAAAATCCTCCCGGTACTGAGAACCCGGCGCGAACCATTTTTGCGAGCGAACGACCTTTGCCGCCGATTAATTCCAGCGAATCGGAGGTCGTGCTTATAGGTGCCGTGAACATTGCTGAGGGCTTCATAATCGATATCTTTTGCTAATCACTCAATTCATTATGCTCATAATCGTTTAACTAGATAGCCGCAGGAATAAACGGCCTTTGATAACCCCCCCAAAAAAACCGAAACGCCAAAAGCTCAAAATGGGTGAGATTTTATGGCGGTGGCTAAATGACGCA
>Ga0115008_10002739_pt1 | contig 14602 bp, 13 predicted proteins | sample FraStrMetagenome_FD_87164 | JGI IMG/M metagenome (GOLD analysis project Ga0115008, IMG submission 87164) | Marine eukaryotic phytoplankton communities from Arctic Ocean - Fram Strait ARC3M Metagenome | ecosystem: Environmental > Aquatic > Marine > Oceanic | place: Fram Strait | collected...
TTCCTCTGGCATTAGAATCTCTGTGTACGATCGCGAAGTCGAAAGCATCGGATATAAATCTCATCCAAAGTTTCATGCATGAGGTGGGAGACGCTATATTCTTTCTTTTGAAAAAGTTTGGAGGTAATTCGACGGAATGCGATCCAAGCGCGAGTTTGAAAGTGTGCATTGAATGCATAACCATTCTTTCCCTAGCATTTCAAAGCCTTATTCAGAAGGAGGAAGATCTAATACAGTTTTCAGATTTATGTTTTGCTGCTTTTGTTGAAGTATTAAAGTCAAACGGTCTTCCCAACCAACCAGTGGGAGGAGATGTCAACAAAGGTCGACTTTGTGCATCTGTTCTTGTTAGATGGGCGAGAGTATCACCTTCAGCTTTTAAGGCAAGTCTAGGCAATATGACAGATGAGGGAAGGAGTTTAGTGGAAAATGCCGTGCGATCTGAAATGTCAGGTTATCCTGCTGTGAACAAAAAAAGGATACTCCTTTCTCGCTAGCAGTGTGTCGTTCACAAGTGGAAAAAGTCCAGATGAAATTTTGTGAAATGTTAAGTTAGTAGTACGCTCTCATTTTTGAAGTTCATTTGGAAGAAAAATGGAACTGAAAGTATTCTATTCAACTTTACAAATGCTTCAAAATTAATATTAAAGTAAGGACAGCAACCAAAATCAGGAGGAAAATTATGCATTTCATCGGGCGTCCACTCTTTTGAGATTCCTCTGCCTTTTCGAGTTGCTTAATACCTTCTTTGGTCTGTTCGACAACTGCTTCCATGTTGTAGTCTATCCTATCCAGTATGGTCCCTTGATCAATGACCAAGACTGCCAATTCTTTAAATATTGATCCGAGTTCTTCAATACTCTGCGCAATCTTCACGATTTCTTCGTCTCTGCTTTGAACTAAATCCTCTAAATCATCGACAACTGCCATTTGTTGCGTATTAAACCCATCATAGTTTCCGTTGTCAAAATTTACTCTATCCGCATTCAAGTCGATACCAAATTGCTTATGTTCCTCATGCTCCGCATTGAATCCTGATTTTTGAGCTTGTACATCTTTCAAATATTTCCGTTGCTTAGTCCTAAAGTCAATGGACACCTCTTGAAGCTTCTTCGCTAAACTACGTTGAACATTAGAAATTACGATAGCATCTTCCTTTCCACCCTGTCCCGCTGCAAGACCAACTCGCTGCAGTCTCTTCTCAGCATGCCGAAATAGAGAGGTTATTTCTGAAGTCTTTTCTTCAATTTGAGCCTCCTTTTCATCCAATGCAGAAGTCGAACCAAACACGCTTCCAAGACGATTGGAATGCATCGATGCCAACACTTCAATTTGCGTCGTAATGTCGGCATATGTGGAATGAATTGCATCCACCTCATCCACCCATCTCGGTGGCAAACCACCCGATTCATGCAAATTTAAATCCGAATATCCATCCTACTCGTATTTTATTTCCCAATCCCAAATACAAGCATATCATATATAATATTTTCAAAAAAAAATGAGCACAAGACTTGACAAAATGAAAACTTGTACAAGATTTCATCTCAAACACATCATGACACAAATGATAACAAGAGAAACAGCCTCGACCCTGACTTCCTAACAATCCATAACCTAACATAACCTAACCTCACGCACCTCAATAAGCAAATCATGATCCCCTCCACCACCATTGCCATTGCCACTCGATATGTGAAAAGGTTTCATACCTCCCGTCTTACTAGCTTTGGCTCCACCCGTACGCAGACGTAAATTGGACGTGTTTCGTCGTTCTATAAATATCGATGTCAAATCTCGTGATGCCATGGTTATTGATTGAATTTAGTAATGGACGCGTGGAATGCAATGCAGAGGAATAGGACAAATTAATGATGTTCGGTCTTTTTTTTTGGGAGAGAGATGCGGAGAGAGAGAGAGTTGAAAGCACTCAGGAATACATGTAAAATCGGATAGCAGTATAGCAGTGTGGAGTATGTAGTTTGTACGGAGTCGTACGATGTATCGCATCGGTAATGCCAAGTGTCTACAATATATATGTAACTTCAAATAGCTAAATGACTGAAACATTAGATATATGCAATGAGAACCGACATACATGTACACATAGACCGGTATATATGTAACAAGTAGTGGTAGGCACACGTATATTGCAATAAGTGTGAACGGAACAAAAGAGGAAAAAGAAATTATTTAGCCAATGTTCAATTTCGTTTTGTAAAAAAGTTTGAATACACTTGCATTTTTCAATGCCGAAAGAGAAAGGGAGACAGAAGAGAGAGGAGAAACCAAATGAGAAAAAACTAAACTTTAGAGAGAGAGAGAGAGGATAATGAACGATGATGGTGATATCAACGCCTATGGAATCTTATATGATAATAATGATCTGGCATCTGGTAGGTCAGGTGACGGACGAATAAAACAGGTGAAATTCAAAATGAAGCTGTTGACGTATATGGCTGGAATTGGAGGTTTCTTGTTCGGTTACGATACTGGAGTCATTAGTGGAGCGATGGTAAGTTTCAAGTAACCAACCTCATTTTTGCTAGTACAGCTGTATGTATTCGTAATCAACTTTTTAAATTCGTAATCAACGTTTTAAATTATGATCAACCAATCTGTAGCTGCCGATTCGAGATTATTTTAACCTTTCGAATGAAGAAGAGGAAATTATTGTGAGTTGCACGGTTTTAAGTGCATTTTTAGCGTCTTTGGTTGGTGGTTCTCTTAATTCGACGTATGGGAGAAGATTGACTCTTTTGCTTGCAGCTGGATTTTTTGTTTTTGGGTCGCTTATTTTGGGGTTAGCTTGGGATTTTTGGAGTTTGTTTCTTGGAAGGTTGACTCTTGGCGTGGGAATCGGATTAGCAAGTCTGACGTCGCCTCTATACATTGCAGAAATTGCGCTTTCACGAAAGCGTGGAAAACTTGTTACTTTGAATATTGTTCTTGTCGTTGTTGGACAATTCACTGCAGGGATGATTGATGGCATCTTGTCCAATGTCGATGAGGGTTGGCGCTTTATGTTAGGCTTGGCTATTCTTCCAAGCTTAATAATGTTCTTCGGGTTTCTCTTTCTCCCAGAAAGTCCACGATATCTCGTTATTGCTGGAAGAGAAGAAGAAGCTCTTCTTGTGATGAAAGAGGTTAGATATAGCGACGAAGAAGCCATAAACGAAATTCAAGAGATAAAAAGTAATGTGAAGGCAGTAAAGGCGATGGAAATGGCGATCGTTCAGTATGAAATAACTTTCAGTGGAAAAGATGCTTCCTCTGAGCTTAAGTGGTTTCGGTCTATGTTGTATCGGGTTAAGAATATGATTTCGTATTTACCAACATGGCGAGCGATGAAATTAGGCTGCGGTTTGATGCTCCTTCAGCAATTGATTGGCATCAATACTGTGATGTATTACGCCGCAACAATTTATGAAATGTCTGGATTTGATGGTAAATATGAAGTTTATTTGCTTTTAAACCATTTTATCCTAACACATATCAATCATTCTCTTTGAAGAAACAACTTCTATTTGGTTAAGTGGTTTTACTGCGCTAGCTCAAGTTTTTGGACTATTGTTGAGTATGCATTTAGTTGAACGTATAGGGAGGCGACCACTAGTATTAGTATCTCTTTCATGTGTCTCTATATGTCTCTTTTGTCTTGGAGGGTCGTTCTACCTTGCGAAACACTTGTCAAGTCGAGTGGAAAAAGTGGAGAATGATGAGTGCGGTTACCAGCCCGCATTTGTGTGGAGTGGTGTATCCTCTTACTGTTACGATTGTATTCAAATCGACGAATGTGGATTCTGTGGTGGAAAGTGTATGGCTGGAGATGAGGAAGGGCCTACCTCATCTTACTGTCCTGAAGATACCTCGTGGCATTATGATAATTGTGTGAATCCTGCTGGTTGGTTATGTGTACTATTTATGATTTTATACTTACTCTCTTTTGGAGTTGGCATGTCTGGGATGCCTTGGACAATAACTTCAGAAATATACCCTGTTCAACATCGCTCGTTAGCTATTGCAGTAAGTACTGCTGCAAATTGGATTGGAAATTTCTTAGTGAGTGCAACATTTTTAAGCATATCTAGTCCGCAAGTGTTGACAATCTACGGGGCCTTTTGGTTGTATGGTGTCATATCATTGATTGGACTTGCTTGGCTATGTTTTGTTTTGCCAGAAACAAAAGGATTGTCATTAGAAGATATAGAGGATTTGTTTAGACGAGACAATGATTCTACAGATCGGGATGCCAGCAACTATATAGCATCTTCTCAAAAAAATCTCATTTCATCTACTCAGATCGTCCCAGTTGTTGGTCACTAGTTTTCCTTAAAGGGTTATCTTAATGCCTCCAAATTGTCATTACTTACTTCATCCTGTCTGCGAACAGGATACTGAGAGCTCCTCGATATGATTGTTTGGTCTATTTTCATCATGTTGGTCATGGTTTCTTTGCCATTTAAGTCGTCTACCTTTCCTATGAAGATTGTCGTAAGAGGTAGGCAAAAATTCAAATTTATCATACAGATTTTCCCTACAGAGATATGACTAATTTTTTTAATTTTACATGTTCTCTGTCGTTCAAAAAGATGAGAACATGGATACAGCACACAAACATAAAACTCTTTTCGTATTATCAGTACATAGAAATATGGTTTATGACATCGACGGGCTCATCAAGTCTGCAGTAAGATTTCCAGATCGCCTAGAACCATTGAAGAAACGTCCATACGGTAGTCTTATTGTTCTTCAATTTTCTCCAGAAGAATCAACACGATCTTCTCAGCATTCAGGATAAAATCCAGTTTCGATGCAAGCTTTTGAAGAAATAGTTCTTTTTCATAATTTTCTTAATGGCATCGCAACGAGCTGGAGCGAATCGTTTATGTCGTTGTATTCGTCCAAATTTGTAAGTGACAGCCGACTTAGTAAGCGCAATTTTTAAATGAATAAACGTTACTTGATTGTTGCATACCTTGCTTTTTTCTGGCTTTATCTTTTCCCATTTGGACACAACTAATATCCTGATCAAGGGAAATGTATTCGAATCGGAAGCGTGAACCAGTTATTTAAAGTGAAGAAGGGTAATCATATTAAAATTTGATTATTTGTCACATTAGTAGGGAAAAATACTTCACATTGCGATCTTCCACAATAAGCCTTGAAATCATTTATTTCTGAGATCTCAACTTCTTAAAGCATCATAATTATTATATCACCGACTGCAAGAATACCCAGACCGATCAGGCATTCGCGTTGTAATTCTCTGTTCTGTCTACCTTTACCCTGAATTACATGTAAGTCTTCGCGAAAACTTGAGACAAGCTCTTCCCCTACGCGTTCAATTTCCGTAAATATTTCGTTTTTAGTCGAACGGAATTCTTCAAAAGATATTTTTGGATTTAGCTCTACATATCGCTTACGACCCACGATTGACCCACTGTCGATAAGGACTGACTTTACTTTTCCTGCTTGATGCTTTTTCTCTGCCCAAGCATATAAACAACGCAGTCTATGTGGAGTTTCTGCCTCAATATCGAAATGCCTAGTAACAGCTTTTCCAAAGTTTTTCTTAAATATTTCTTTTGCCTTTTTCTCCCGTCGTCGTTGTCTCCAACCTAAGTTTTCCTCACTTTCAACATGCATAGGATGGGATTCAACAACTGCATTCACTAGCTTTTTTAATGCTTCTCCGACTGGCAGAATGCTTATCCATGCAACCCTGTTCATTTCCTCTTGGTCAATAAGCTCATCGTTATCACTGTCAACTAAGTCCCACAACGCTTCCACTCTATCAAGACAACTTTTACTATAGAATGACTTAATAACATTGTTCACTTTCAATAGCGATACCGAGTCCCTCGACCCGGCCAAATTAACGTCACCTGCAATAGCGGCTCGATCAATATCTGATGATGTTGTCTCTGTAAGTTCGTCCCATTTTGATTCCAAGTGCTCTACGATCGATTCCACAAGCAAGGCTCGATAAAATGACGTACAGTCATCAAAAGCTTTTGAAGGGTTATCCAAAGAATCAACGCTACTGCCACTGATATCGGCCTCGCCTCCTTCGTCAAAAGATCTTATATGCGCCAACGAACTTATTATTGGGGCAGGGATTAAAGTATCTGAAGAAGTGACTGAAGGAACTTCCAAAGAGGTGAGTTTCCCTACATTTTGAAGAATATGCCGTAAATGCCTCTCATACGCTTTTTTATCCAACATTACGTCACCATCCGTAGATTCTCCACCAACCGGACTGCTTTGAAGAAATTCCGAAATCGATGCATCAAATTTTTCCAAACCGTCCCCACCAGCACTGCTTTGATCACTCCAACACTCGTCCACCGACCTTGCAATAAAGCGAATTCCATCTACCAAGTGCAAATCAAGAAGCTCCGTATGCGATGCAGCATCATCCAAGGTTTCTTGTGCATCGGTCAATTCCCCTCTCAATTCCGTCAACTTATCCCGTTTGGCAGACGTATTCGTCCAAACTCCACCACCTGCCGTGTTCGCATCGACACCCCAACTCGGACCGGAAGCACCTGGATTACCACCACGAGCTTCTTTATCCTTCTTTGTATTGGCATCCGTCCGGACTGGATTGGACATGGGACTGTAACCAAGTAGATTGTCCGAAAATGTTCTATAGGCATTGTTGTTATTGATCCAAGGAATTATGTTACGTGCGGAAGTTGGATATCGTCTCATTGCCGAGAGTGGAGCATTTCGCATCATCCTAGCTTCACTTAGTTCTCATAAATGTATTGTATTTTGTCATTCAGATGGAATTGTGGAGCAATTATAGTATTCTCTTTCTATTGTGTATGTTGTAGGAATAACACAGAGAGAGAGAGAGAGTGAGAGAGAGTGAGTACTAATATAGAGATATCATCTCTTTGAAACCTGCGTTGTGTGTTCGTGTTTCCTGTTCGTGTACAGTGTTCGTATGGCCATTCATTTCAATATTCGTATGATGACGTGTATACGAATTTCCACTGACTGGCCAATGGAAGAGGGAGAAAGTATTACGAGTATTTTGTTCTCTTTCCTGGTCTCTCTCTCTCTCTCTCTCTCTCTCTCTCTCCTATTTCATGACACACCCTAACACATACCATCATCACCATCTAGTTCGATCCGTCCGTGTCAAGGCTGTATTTTGTTCGGAACTTGTTTTCATTAGCACACATTTCAAATGAGTAAGCAAAAGACTCGATTCGATGGTTTGGACGTTTTGGCAATGACGTCACATCTGCAACAGACTCTAGTGGGACAAAAAGTTGTGAATATTTACGATGGAGAGACTTATGGTGGAAGTTCTTCCAATGGAAATGTGTTGCTGTTTAAACTTGCACATACGGGGAGTGTCGCAGCAGCAGCTGGAGCTGGAGCAGCTGGGGTTGAGGATGGGACATCGAGTAACAGTAACAAATCAGTTTTACTCATGGAGTCTGGTATTCGGTTTCACGTGACGAAGCATATGGAGAATCAGCATACTTCTCAACCAGGTCAATTTGCTATGAAGTTACGTAAGCATATTCGAGGAACGAGGTTAGAAGGTGTGCGGCAATTGGGTAACTTGGATCGTGTGGTGGATTTTAGGTTTGGAAGCGGGGATCGAGCACATCATGTTATTTTGGAGGTATAGTTTTGTGTTGTATTGGGTGATGAGAAGTCTACGAATGAGTTTATTTCGGTCGCCTTATATTTTAACAGATTACCTGAGATCTTACATTTTCGTTTTCAGCTGTATGCTAGTGGAAATGTGATTTTGACCGATAGCACCTATGAAATTAAAGCGTTGTTGCGTACTCATGATTATGAAGGATCATCTTCTCGAGGAGCAGGAAATGTTGAAGCGAATCCTTCAGATGATGGCCGTGTTCGAGTTGCAGTGCGCGAGATCTATCCAGTTACTTATGCAACTAGTATGGGTAACGAATTGGAGATCAGTAAAGAATCAATGTGCAGTGCGTCTTATGAAAACCTGGATATTGATAAATACGAGCAGTTACTTATGGATGAAGTGAATTCATATCAAGAATATTTGGAAGAAAAGCGCTTAACTCAACAGAAAAAGAGAAAGAAAAAGAGTAAAAAAGATGAAAATACACTTACTATCAAAACCTTTCTCTTAAGGAAAAATTCTGGATTTCACCATTACGGCCCGTCTTTGATTGAGCATTGTATCCGCGAAGCCGGCTTAGATCTGCATATGCCATTGATGTTGCCTCAGCTGCTCAAAAAGGAATCGTTGACTTTACTTTTGGACAAATTAATAGTAGAAGGGGGTAATTGTTTGCGCAATTTAGAAACATCAATGAATAAGCGACGAGATGATGAAAAGTCAACCCTTGATACAGTCGGAGGCTACGTTCTTTATTATCCAAAGAATGATAAGGAAAGCAAAGTTTCCCAAACAGGTTACGATACCCACGCTGACAAAATATTTCGTGAATTTCAACCACATTTACTTCATCAACATAACGACATTCCTCATTTAAGTTATCACTCATTTAGTGATGCTGTTGACGAATTTTTCTCATTGATCGACGGTCAAAAACAGTTGCATAAGGCTGAATCAGCAGAGAAGCAGGCGAAAGATAAATTAAATAAGATTCGTCTGGACCAAGAAAAACGTATTGAAGGTCTCGAGAAAGAACAAGGAATAATGCAACGGCAAGCAACTTTGGTAGAAATTTATGCATCGGATGTTGACAATGCATTGCTTGTTATCAACTCAGCGTTAGATAGTGGAATGGATTGGGAGGATTTGGAGCGTCTGGTGAAGTACGAAAAGGAAGAGAATCAAAATCCTATTGCAATGATTATTAAAGGATTTAATTTTGAAGACAATTTGGTAATTTTGACGCTTCCAGACCCTGACTCAGAAGATGATTTAGGCAATGTTGGATACGTAAATGTATCAGTTTCTCGGCTTTTGAGTGCTCATGCCAACGCACGAGAAATGTTTGCTAGAAATCGACAAGCAAAGCAGAAGGCTGAGAAAACTATTGAGGCTTCCTTAAAGGCGTTGAAAGCGGCTGAAGCAACAGCTATGAAACAATTACAAGAGTCCAAATCGAAGAAGGATAAAGTACTTTCGAATTCGAGTAGAAAAGTATTTTGGTTTGAAAAGTTCAGATGGTGTGTAACAAGCAACAATTATCTTGTTATTGGTAAGGTGTTATCATTCTCTCATTACACGTATCGATTCAAAAGCTAACCATGTGTATTGGACTAGGTGGTCGCGATGCGCAGCAAAACGAGATTCTTGTCAAAAGGTACCTTAGACCTGGAGATGCGTATTTGCACGCGGACGTTCACGGTGCGTCATCTTGCGTTTTGAGAGCCAAAAGGAGGAGGATGCCAGATGGCTCAACCCAAGTGATACCGCTTCCTGATATTGCACTACGAGAAGCAGGCACATTTACTATTTGTCATTCCTCCGCGTGGGCATCGAAGATGGTAACATCCGCGTTTTGGGTAGGAGCACACCAGGTTTCTAAGTCTGCTCCAACGGGTGAATACTTGACAGTTGGATCATTTATGATAAGGGGCAAGAAGAATTTTCTTCCACCATCTCAACTGGAGATGGGTCTTGCGGTTCTGTTCAGGCTAGGTGACGATGAATCAATAAATCGTCATGTGAATGACCGTCGTGATTTATCCGTATTGATGGAAGAACAAGATTCCTACAACAAAGAAACATTAACTTCTACAAAATCTATTAATATTGAGGAATTAAAAATTGATGTTGAAGAGGAAGAGGAAACGTATAGAATTTCAAACGACGATGTCCTTCCTACCTCAACGTACGACCACGTCGAATTAGATGATAGAACGAATGCAAAAGTCAACATAGAAAACGAAAGTTTGCCAAAAGATATAGTAGGTGATATGGGAGAAATAGAAGAGATGGATTCAAGTAGCGAAATAGGCGTTATTAGAGAGGAAAAAGACAAAACGCCTGAGGGCGACACAGCTTCGCAAAAATCAAAGGGGCGAAAAGGGTTGTCTGTTCGTGATCGAAAACTAATCAAAAAATATGGGTCTTTGGAAGCGGCAAAACAAGCAACGAAGAAACGTATCGAAGAAGAGGAAAAATTGAAAGCCAGAAAAGCAGCTGAAGCTGTAGCGAAGGATCTCGAAGCTACGGAGCAACAAAAAATAAAACAAGTGAGAGGAAAGAAGGGCAAGAAGAAAAAGCAACAAATGAAATACGCTGAACAAGACGACGAGGATAGGGAACTTGCCTTAGCAGCGCTACAGGGAGGAATTTCTAAGAGGAAAACCATCAAGGGCTCGTCTCAAGTGATAGCTAAAACGCAGACCCAGAAAGAAGCAGCATCGGCGACAGCAGCTTTACTAATTAAGGACACAGATGCTCTTTCCAAAAAGCTTGACGAGTCCGTAATGCGTATATTAGAAGAGTGTATTATGGTAAGAGATAAAAGTGCTTCAGAGGAGACTGTGTTTGTTGCGAAATGGTCAAAATTTGATGGTGATACTTTAGAAAGGTTAATGGAATTACATCCATTGGATGCGCAACGAGCTGCAGCACAACGCCTCCTTTTTCTATCCAAATCAACTCGAATCGATAACTTCTCTGCTAGTTTGGCTGGAATTATTCGAACCATATCCACTTATGGTTACGAGAACATGGGAGGTGAACCCGATGTTGACAAGGAGGGGAAACAGCGTAAGACGAAAGCCGAGAAGGAAGCCGAAAAGGAAGCATGGCGTACAATGTTAGCCGAAGACGGAATTCTTGACGTTGATGATGCAAATCTCGACACTGCTGTAGATGATACTGCAGAATTGTTGAAACTTACTGGTAAACCGCTGAAAGAAGATACGCTTCTTCACGCAATTCCTGTTTGTGCGCCATATCAAAGTTTGAGCCAATACAAGTATAGAATAAAACTTACACCTGGATCTCAAAAAAGAGGGAAAGCAAGTAAACAATGTGTGGAAATGCTACAATCAATTGCAACAGAAAATAGTAGGGAAAGGGATTTCATCAAGAGTCTAGGCGATAATGAGTGGGTACAAGTCATGCTTGGGGATGTAAAGATATCAGCGCCTGGGGCAAGTAAAGCTGCAAAGAAGCAAAAGCAATCAAAGAAGAAGAAGAAATAGCTGAACTTGATGTCCATAAGATGTTGGAAGTCACACTTGTTTGCAATAATCATATATACTCGAAATAATTCCTTCCAGCAGGTTTCAATCATTTACGTACTAGAAAGGATTTCTTCTCGCGCTTTCGGTAGGCTAGGATTTCTGCAGATTTATGAATGTACACCGAGCTGTTGTAGAGAATTAAATATTCACTGCTAAGCTGAGATTGACGATTACATTACTCGAGAAGAGAATATATCATTCTTAATCTTCAAAATCTTATTGCCGCGAACGCACCCAACTAGAGAAGTTATGGAGAAAGATGGTTCGTATGATACGGTACTCGCTTTTAATTTTTTTCTTGAGCTGCCTCCGTAGAGTGATAAACAATAGGAAATAAAGACGAATCCATATCCATATTTTCATTTAATTCGTTGTAGTATGAACTCCAAAGTTTGCTTTTCACCGCATCAACGGTAAACTTGACGTTGCATGGAACATAATGAATCCCAACACCTCGGCGAGGTCTAACACTCGAACGATTGCTTTCAGAACCATGCCAGGTCAAACCATTATGAATACTGATGCCTCCTGCAGCCAAGCCACACATGCTTATTATTTCAAGGCCAGCTGGGTCAATTCCTTCATGTTGTGCAGCAGAATAAAGCAGATCTCTTCCTTTTGCTTGAAAGAAAGCACTCGATGAACCAACACGACCTTTCCCCCAAAGGTGACTACCTGGAACATACTCCAAAGGCCCAAGCTCTTCGTCCATATCATCAAGAGCGACCCAAACTGTGCATACGTCGTCAGGTGTAAACATGAAATACGGCGAGTCACGATGAAATACCAACGGTGGAGCACCAGGCGGCTTCGCCCAAATTTGATCCTGTGCCAACCGTACTCCTCCCAAGCATTCCCAACCGCACAACTTGCACACTACTCGACCAAGCTCCTCGTTGGTTGCCAACTTGCGAAACGCGGAATCACACTTGTGAGCATTTATGACTTGAAGAACTCTCTTCTTTCGTTGCCGGCGCCTATCTTCATGGATCAACGAAATTTCGGACGGTCTCTTATCAGGTTCGGATCCACGATCATATTGACCTTTTAAAATATGATCTAGATGCTCATTGAGCTCACCTACTTCATCGAGCGACAAAAATTTCGAAATCCTTACGAACCCATCCTCCCGAAATCTTTTCACGAACGAGTTGACTTTGGACGGATCATCCATCCAGCAAAATTCTTGATTACTCATGTATATTGAATATCAAACAAATCCCAAAATAATACGAGTCGAACTTAATATTTGTTTCAATTATATACATGGACATGCGTTACACGCGACTTTCGTTACAAACACCGAGTATGTCGATGTCGATAGTGTGAAGAATATGGTATGCACTGCTCTGCACTGTTATGTACTGTTATGTACTATTGTACTCGAACGTGTATATATATTCCTCTCGTTGCTGCCTTCGATAATAAGGTGAAGACGGTACTTGACTTGTACTACTATATACTTCGAAGTATGTATTTCTGTTTTCTTCGTTATATTTTTGGAGATGTCTCTCGAGCAACCATTTAAAATTTTGAAAATATTCGAGTAAGTTCGTATACTCCGATTATTGACGCGCTCTGAAATTCACAGCAAACAAAAACACAGGAACAACAACAACACTATGGATACGGATATCGATAAATAAAATGAGACATTTATTTTATTGGGAACTTTTCTTGACGCATGAGTCTCATTGTTGAGTACTGTTCCGAAAGATTCCTCGCCAACTTGGATATGAAGATATTGGGGAATTGTATCCTAAAATTATTTTTTACCCAACACACAGGATTGGCTCTGACAAAACATAAATTTTATGTCAGTCTGCCCACGTTTACCGAAAATTAGCTGGTCGAATATCTCTTTCATTTTTTCCGTGAATATCAAATCTCTACCACAAGTCAAAGTAGGCTGTCTCAAATGTTTTGCGAGCTGCATGTCTTCAATAAAGTAAAGCCCTCCCTTTTTGACGGTCGGCCACAGTTTTTGAAAGCTAGCCCACAACTGACAGCTAGAATGACCACCGTCGTCGATGATGACATCGAAGTTCCCCCCACTTTCCACAATCCAACGATCAAGATCCGCGTTATCACTTTGGTCACCTGTCATGACGTTGATACCTTTTAAATCATCTTTTTTTTTGGTAACACACTCTTCATCAAATTCGGCTTCCCATACTTCAGCCTGCGGAAATATCTTCTTCCAGAGAGCAACAGATGCTCCTGGTCCGTACCACATATTACAACCCAAACCAATTTCGAGCATTTTCATGTTTGGGTGTAAATGATAGTAAGGCATCAGAAATTGCCCATACATAATTTGATACTTATGTCCCGTCACTTTATCAGTCACGGGAAACAGTGAACGAGCGGCTTCAGTGAACAAAGTTTCACCATTCCAAAGAAACGGGTGATCTCCAACCGCCTCTCCCTCTTTTTTCAGTGTAACAATGTTTTCTTCATTACTGATGGCGGTGCTCTTCACCGTACCTTCTGTTTTTCCTTCGTTGAATCCAATCCAGAATGACACTGTCGCGACTAACACAATTACTAGAAAATTGACGAACAAGTGCCGAGTCGAAGATATCTTTCTCGTTTTAATGTCAACCATGGCAAACTACTATGGTTTGCTTCAACAGAGTTTGATGGAAGAGTTCTGTGTGTGTGACTGTGTTGAAAGTGGTGCTATGTAGTTGCAGGTTGCAGGTTGCAGGTTGCAGCCCTCCAAGATCAAAATAAATCGTTCCGGACGCGAGGCTTCACGTTTTTAAACTACGCGATTGTAACAAGTAACAAGTATTAATAACAACAACAACGCAAGTGTGTGTAAAAATTTTATCTCTATTTGTGTGTTGCTTGCCTGTAGCCTTGTAGGTGTTAAAACGTTATGATGATATTTTTGACTACATTGTGTTATACCAGATATGTTTAACCATAATATGGTCGTCAAGTATGAAGTATGATACATGTATTTTAATACATTTAATAATACTAAATCATTCATTTACATGTATTATGGATGCTTTGAAGTAAGGAACTTTTTCAAGAAGTGACCCTTTGAATATATTTATTTAATAGAGAAGTTGACAAGAGTACGTGTGTTAGGCACCTTTTATCATATTATTCTCCGTTTATATGGGGAATACCCATAGTATATAATGGGATCGCCGTAATTATTATACCGGTAGACAGAGGGTGGGTATAATTGATTATTGATTGCCAATCAATTACCGGTAATTGGCAATTAATTGAAATTGTAATAGGACTTGGCAAATAATTGCAATAATTGATTGTTATTTTTCTAAGAAGTCAGAATTTGAAGGACGTAAATTCCACGGGATTAAATTTAGTGGAAAAATTGTCCTTCAAAAGTGGTTTTTCCAAAAAAAATCTTACGTGTATTTGTCGTGGTAAA
>Ga0115008_10002740_pt1 | contig 14601 bp, 11 predicted proteins | sample FraStrMetagenome_FD_87164 | JGI IMG/M metagenome (GOLD analysis project Ga0115008, IMG submission 87164) | Marine eukaryotic phytoplankton communities from Arctic Ocean - Fram Strait ARC3M Metagenome | ecosystem: Environmental > Aquatic > Marine > Oceanic | place: Fram Strait | collected...
CTGCGAATCTGATAATCACGGTGAAGCCAGCAAGTCAGCGGGATACGATACCAAAGAACTACAAAAACCTCAACTACCCGCCGCCGCCTCTTGAGGTAGAAAAATTCCTAAACGACCTGTTTCATCCTTTTTTAGAGCGACTCTGAAAGCGACGAAGACGAGATCCGCGAGATGCCGTCGCCATCCACGGCGCCGAAAAAGACGCGACCTAAGGATTCGATAAAAGCACAGCGGGACAAGGCACCGGTCACGTTAATACAATTACAAAATTCCAAAAACAGTTTCCAAAAGCCGCTCAAGGCTGCTCAAAAGAGCCCGAGCGTAGTCTGGCGCACGCCTAGCGTCGCAAAATTAACCCAACACCATCGTCATTCCCTTACGATGCCAAGCTCTTCCTCGCAAAGCTATAAATCGCAAATAATCGCGGCGCAAAGCGCTCTAACAAGTTGTTCTACGTTGCCAGCGCAGCGTAGAAATAAATCTTTACACGAGCCGATCCCAACATTTTCTTCCATGTCATTTTCATCGTCCAATTCCATTCGCAGTCATACTTCCATGAACTCTACGTACCTCTAGCTTTCTATAACAGAAACTTATCTTCTTCATATAACTCCCAATTGCAACTCCTCACTGTAGCAGTTATAAAATACCATTAATGAAATGTGCCATTTCATGTGAAAAATCACCATAAAGCTGACAAACTTCAACTCTACTTATTTTCATGTAGACTTTCATTCCGAATAATTTTAACTGTTTTTAATAAAACTTTTAAAATGCCTTTTAAAAACTGAGATTCTTGATTTAACCCCTTTACATGTCCGTTTAAGCATCAGATTACGTAGAACATACTCACAATTTGTTTTGAGCGCAGCGTAAAGATTTTAATAGCACCTAAGGAAAAAATCTATCGTGACCGGATGATAGATGACAATCTAATTTTCACGTAGTCGAAAATACGCCAGACAACACAAATATCAATCTTATCTTAAAATCAAATCATTCTACACACACTCCACCACCATTCTTTCTCCCTTTTTCCTGTACTCGGAAGTGCCTTCAAAAATACTGAACTTGTAAAGCTCCAAATTCTGTACTACAAAAACTGATCTCACTTTGCTAATGATACACCTTCTAGTATTAACCTCATCAATGAAACCACATTAAAACTAATTTTTTATGTTTGCTCATTAATTTCAGATGGAGGAAGAGGAAGAGAACGAGCTTGTCGTGATAATTTTTGAAATTACTTTTCAAAATGTAATTCATCCGACGAAAATCTTTCGTCTTCAAGTTGAAAAGGTTCGCGAAATTCTCGATTTCAAGCTCTCAATGATTTCTAAGGATCAGCCATTTGGATTGATTTTTGAGACGTTCTGCGAGCTGAACAATATCAAAAGAAAGAATTACAAATTTCGGCATGAAGGCGGTCCTATTCGAGCTGAGGAAACACCAAATAGGTAGATAAAGAATTTGGGGTCTCTGATTCAATCCGTGTAGCCTTGAAGTCGAGGATGGCGGAATCATCGTCGACGTATTCAGAAAGCAGCAAGGAAGCACGGTTGGATTCGTTTTCCAGCATTTCGATTTCGCGCTTCAAATTTTCCTCCGAAAAATTCGGAAACACTGCCAGACTCTTTCCAGTGGACTCCCGATGCTAATTTAAGTCAAGAAAGATTCTTGACTTGAAAAAAATAAATGTATATTGAGTGCGGGAAACAAAACTGATCTTACTTGCTTTTAGAATGGAGTCGAAAAATCTGCTCGATGATAGCTGGCAAGTTGGAGACAGGTTCGGGCCGGAAAATACTACTTTTTTCTTATGACAAATTAAAAGAATAAGTTCCGATTTGACCCGTTGAAAGATGCTACGCGATCTATTCTGGGGATGATTTGTGGTACCCTGCTATCTTGAAGAAGAAGGAAAGAAATGAAGAAGGCGTTATCGGATGGAAAGTTTATTACGAAGGACATGATGACGAGGAGTGGCGATCTGAAGACATGATCGAGGAAACAGATTTGTTTGAAGACAAGAAAAATGAGCGGGCGGATAATGCTGATCTCTTTAAACTTCGTATGCGCCCTCTGTTTCATGTTTTTGACGAATAAATTTCTAGCAAGCAAAAACAAACCAAAGAAGCAAAAGAAGGAGAAAAAAGAGGTCAGCCCTGTTAGAAAAGTGTCTGAAAGAAGGTCAAATAAAAATGCACCATCACTGCCTCCACCCGAGCTAATCCCGCCACCACCGCCAGGACTAAGTGAAGAGCTCTCAGATTTATTACTTAGTTGGTTTATCGCTGGTTACAAGACTGGAACTTACTCTGTGAAAAATAAATAAACGAGAACTGTAAATATACATTTTGCAAAAAAGAGTTTCAATTTTGAGAAAACAAAGTTAAATTTTTGTTGTTTTCTTTTTAAAATATTGCGGTTTATTGGCAAAGTCTGGCATGCAGTTTGATTAGCAGGACTCGAAGTTTGATGTTGCGGTTCTCATCTGTACTTCCGTGTTTGAAGATGCTGCATCTCGTTGATGGACTGAACTGTCCAAAAGGAAAAGTTCTGTGTCCACAGATTGCTTCAGCTGGAATAAAAAGAACTAAGAAAAATATATTTTTCAATAGCATTTTTTATAATTTATAAATAATTGAATTAAGAACGGCCGCATTTATAGACGATGTAGAATCTACATTGTAGATGTGCCGCTGAATTCTTTTGACGGAAATTTAAGCCATTTTACGCAGTTCAGACAATGATGATTAATACTGATTGAAATATATTATTAATTTATTATAATTTAATTATTGCCTTATGTTAAATAAAAGTTATGTTTATGGAGGAGTGTCGAAAAAAAATTACGGTAAAATAACAAATGGTCAGATAGAAAAGTTCAATGTTAATCAGAAAATATCTGAAAAATACTAACAGTGACAAGAAAAGCATCGGTAAAGCAAAATATCTTCTCTTTCTCAGTTTTATGAACAGTACTGGTCGTAAACTGATCCAGTGATTTGACGCAGGTGCAAGTTGCGATTGCGATGTCCCCTTCCAAGATTGAAGATGCTGCATCTAAAGCCGTGATTGAGCTGTCCGTATGGATAAGAAGGACGAATCCAAAACGCTTGAACGGGTAGAAACATAAATGCGAATAATACTATTTTAGTCATTTCAAAGTTGTTTATTCTATTATTGTCGTCAAAGATAGAGTTCCACGCGTCTTTTTATAGAAAAAAACAGGCCTCATTTGCATAAGTGACGGATTCCTTCTTGCTGACGTAAATGTTCTAGGAGCACTTGTCTCTCCACAAAGGAAATCAAGTCAGACAAGAACGATATGTCATCTTTCGCATTTTAAGATGACCCGCTTTGAGAATTAGAATAAGCGGCGGTCTTTTTGAAGTAAAGTTCAACGTTATGTGGGCTCTGTCACTACGTGGCTTTTTTGAACCGGTTAATCGGTATAAAGAGCTCACTGATTTCCAAAAAGTCACTAACGTCACCGATTGCGCCACCCATGAATATATATAATCCTCCGCCCTGGCAGGAGATCATTCACAAAGTTTTTCGAGTTAAATATTTGAAAAAACTTGAAAACTAGAAATATGAAGTTTTTCAACGCCGTCGTTCTCGCCCTTGCTCAGGCCCAGAGCTTCGAAGAGAAGGGCCTTACCCTTCAAAAAAAGGTCGACAATGTCATGAGCAAGTGCTATACTTTCATGGAGAAGTCGATGACTTGCCAGCCGCCAAATACAAAACTGGGAAAGTACCAATTTAGAATCTCAAAGGTAAAAAACTTGCCAAATTTTCGAACAGAAACAGAGATCCTTTCAAAAAACACTCAATTAATCTTAATCATAGCTTGTAAACGACGCTGTTTGGCACTACAACGAGGGCAAGTGTGATCCACGAAGCAGCGGCTACGGCTACAGAAAGCGACGACAGGCAGATCTCGACGCAGAATTCGACTCTATCATGGCTGAAATTGATGAAAATGAGTTCTCTGGAAAGGGCTACGGATACCCAAGCACGCCACTCAAGTACCTGAACAAATTAGAGGCCGTCTGCCAGAAATCATTCAAGGCTCTCTACAATGCCGCCGAACTCGCCGACTGCCCGAAGCTCGGCGCCTGGGAAAATCGATCTGAAGAGATCCTTGCTGATCTTACTGCCATGAAAAAGGTCTGCGCGAATGGAAAGGGCTCCGACCAGGAACCTTACTAATTCATTTCGTTTATAAAATGTTCATTGCCAAATGTTTTTGAATAAAGCAAAAATAAATAGATATCGAGACTAGCTGCAGTGCAAATAGTTGAATGGTTTGGCTTCAGTGCGCCTTTTGGTAGTTTTTCTAGACTCTTGCGTTAAAACTATATCAATATTTTTCGAGTCGGTTTTCGGGGGTCCTGGCTTGGTGGTCCAGGACGGCACGAACTCGGAAAAACTAGAAACATCTACGAGTTCGATTCCCAGCAGAGGCCTGGCCTCTTTATCTCCATCACTACAAGATACTTTATTCGAAACTAGTTAACTTCCACCATCGAGATTTGCAAGCTACCCTCTAGAAACTTTCAAGAATCCTTCAACGAGAAAAAAACCGCAAATTGACGAAGGAGTCTCACCAGCTCTGGAGGTTCTTTCGGGTCCCCACACTGAGGATGAAGGATTTGATGGAGAGTCTGGTATCCCGGGAATACGCCGCCCGAAAGTTTTTGTATACAAGTAAGACCGCAAGGTAGCAACGGCGTTGCTACATCCTTGTTAACGGGTTAACTTGCAAAACCGAGCACAAGAGTCTTCAATCGATTTTATGAACTAAGTCTTCTCATCATCAGAGGCATGAGAAAGAAATATTAAGCCAAATAACGTTTGAAGTTTTGGAGCAGCTCACTCGAGGATTGGGATTAATCGAGCTCACTTCTTGATGGCGCGTCACTCAGAATGTCAGAATCCGGTTTGCTCCGAGTGAGGCGAAATATTTTGCCTTTGCGCTGGAATTCATGCTGTGATTTATCCTATTTTTCACAATACTCTATCATGGTCGAGCGAGAATCTAACATCGAGCCTGAATTTTTAAGCGCTCGAAATTTTGATTGAATGTCAAAACTGGCAGAAAGAACGTGTTGAATCCAGCGCACCTGCAAATACCCGAAAGTCGCATTTACAACATTTGAGATGTGAGTTTTTCTAATCAACGTTTCGAGGGATCTTTATATAATTTTAAAATTTTATCTAAAGGGATAAATAGATTTCAGAAAGAAAAAATTTTCTGCGTAAAACTGTTTGAAACCATCAAATATTCTTACTGAATAATTTAACTAACATACGGTTCAAAAAATGCGCAGTTTTGTTTCATAATTTCACTAGAATAATTAAAAGACTCGATTTCCTTCAAGTTAAAAACGTCATCGAATAATTATCAGTCGCCGTATTTGAAACTGTGCTCCCCTAATTCAATAATTTGAAGTAAGCCTTGAAAGATTGAAAGCGTTACTCCAATTCAACGAAAGAAACGTGTCGTTTATATATTTTAAAATGTCGATTTCGCAGCTATTTGTCTATTCCTAATGTTGTATAATCGCGTATTTTGACCTTTTCGCGAGTTAATTTAGTTTTAAAAAATCCATCATTCTAACTTGCGAAGCTGTTAACGTCGATAAGATTTTGCAAATGTGCAATTTCACTTTTTGGAAAAGGTTGATTATCATCTCGAGGTGGAGAGATGCTTCGAGGAGGCCGCTTTAGCTGCGCAAATAAGGTCCTCAGCCGGATAAACCTGATTCTTGATCGATTTCTTTTCGTCAAAATATAAATGAAGAAAGAAAATAAACATTTATAAGTTCAGTCTTCGAAATTTCTCTTAAAATTTGAAATTTGACCTCCAGAGGTCAAGTTTTCGGAAGAAATTATAGCAGAAAATCAAACGTGGCGATAAGCTTTATCCAATTGTGCTGCCAAGTTAGGGGTTGAGCTCGGTGAACTAATAGGATTGACCGCACAGGCGTCAACTTTGTTATCCTTGCTTCTGTTCTGACACGTCTTTTTGGCCAGCCCTGCTTTCTTGAATCTCAAGAAACTGATATAATTCTCCCCAATCGAGTTATGTGCATCTGCTCAAAGTCTCAGCAGCGCTGGAATTCTAGGAAGGAAAATATTTACAGGGAAAGGATAAAATTGTAGAAATATATGGACATTTTCGCTATTCGAGGGAAAGCAGAATCGGCAGAACACGTCGTCAGCAGCTCATCTGGCTCATATAACAGAACGTGCATACCGGTTTTGTTTGCCGCAAACGTGATTTCAAAATAAAAAAATCAATTCTCGAGCATTTTTTTCCATAGAACTCTCTTCCGGACGAAAATAAATGCTCTTCTTATCATAAAGAGGGACTTGGGATTGATTTGAAACCGCTTCAGTTGATAAACAAGATCCTTGAGAAGAAAACGAGTGATTTTCAGAGCTTTTTAGAGCGTTTTTGATGTTCATGAAAATAGCAGACTAGATTTACAGTTGTTTGAGGAATGATTGAACAAGCGAATTCTCAACGATAGTTCAATCCAGCAGCCGTGCGGGTTAAGCCTTTACAGACTGTTTGCGATTTAACGAAGATTAGTTCGATAATGAGATAATTTTTACTACGTAATGAGCATATCTCCTGCATTTTGGGCGTTTTTGACAATAAATGAGATAGTTTTCTTTTGGCCTATAAAAAGTTCTACTAATTTTAGAAGAGATACGACACCACAGCTAACTCGATAAAATTGAAATCACATCGCCCGTCACTCATTTTCGACTTTATATCTTTCGCCCTTGCTCTCAGCACCAGTGTGCCACATCCGTTTCATTTTCAATTTACGTCGTAATCAATCACGACGCCTTTTTTCACCGATTTTGCGAGTCATGAAATTTTCTTTCTAAACGGCGGAAGGGACAATTCAAATTTGATCTCGGTGCTTGAAACTATCAGAGGAGATAATTTTGTGAAATTGAAACAGCACACGAGCTAATTTGGGGCAATTTGCTGACGATATTCTACTCTATTACAAAAACAAATCTGTCGTAGGTATTTCTAACCCTCTTCTGGGTAAAGATAAGCCACAAATTGACGCATAAGCAGGTTGATAAAGGCCTTGTTGACCAAGTGCAAGTGACAAAATAATAAATAAAATTTTTAAGAAAGTCATTTCCATTTCCGTTTGTCAAAATTGTAAATCAATGAGCTCGATTTGACCACAGACTTGTACGAAACCGGACGAGCGGGCAACAGGGCTGCTAATGAATGGAATAAAACGATAGAAATTGCGTCTAATACGAGTTGTGGTCGGATGGAATGAACACACGTTTGCTTTCTGGGTTGGTTTCTAGAATAAATGGTCTTGCCTTTTTATGTTTATTTATCTGGGCAAGATAGAAATGAAAGACGTAAAGGTAGTTTTCTTAAGTTTATAAATAAAAAACTGAAACAATCAGGTTGACGTTGATCCTGAGAAACAAAACTCTATTGAAGAAGAAGCTTCACAAATTCGGGAAGATGAAGAAGCTAAGACGATTGACTTCACGCCGATTTCCTTTTTCGTCGTTCCTGGTTTTGTCTTCATTTGGAATCTTGCTGCTCTTTGTATGTTGATTTACGCTGTTGTCAACTTTGATGTCTTTTACTAAAACGACTTTATAAACAAATAATTAAAAAAAAAGTGTTTGAATATAAAGCAAGCAGGAGTTTTCCTTCATTTTTAGTTCACTGTTGACTGTTCTGACCGTAAAGAAGCCATCAGTTGAGCACGTTGTCGCTAGAATGAAATTTCCTGTGGAAAAAATGAATCACAAATAAATCGGATAAACTGGCGGCGCAGCAGAGTTTCGTTGGCGGTGTACGGCGCGCTCCAGCGCGCGTCGGAGCTCCGCGAAAAGCAGCGAAAGGCGAGCTCGAGTAAGAGAGAAGAACGCGCCCTTATCGAATCTCACGCGCGACACTAGAACGTAAAGACGACGATTTGCGCCTATTAGTTAGGATTTGATCGAAACCAGACACCGCGCAGTGAATGAGCAAAAACCTGATCGACGCTAGAACTCAAACGCAGAACTGAACCGAGCCAGAGATGAGAGGGCCGAAAATAAGTCTCCTTTGCGTTTTTTCCGTTGCTTTTGGAAATCCTTTTGAAGAAACGACCCAACAGGTACGACCCAAGTTCTTATTTAATATTTTTTAATAATCTTCTTTATAAAGAAAATTTAAGTAAAGTTAGATGAAGAAATCAACAGAATTTAATTTTCTGAGAAAATTGTTTAGGACAACACAAAGTTCAAGAAAGAATGCAATCTTGGCAAAGCTCTTATGAAGCACTGTATCCGAATCAGAACTGTTTGTGGCGAGAAGATCGACATCTTTTCAGGGCCGGGTTGCCACGACTCTTCTTTGAAATATTTTTAAAATAAGACGGACAGAGAAAAGAACCCGATCAGAAACACAAGTAGTGTCAAATCACCCAATGCGGGTGCACCCACTGCTTCAAGAAGATATTTCTCGACAATCGTCAAAACGGGACAAGAACCTGAAAAAGCTCAAGAAACATGTAAGTAGAATAGAAGCGCTGAGAATGGCGTTTTCGAGCGAAAAGGTTGACCGTTGGAGCGCCGTGGATCTTGAACTCGTTAATGCAGTTGAAGTTGTTCAGGACGGGGGACCTTATCAGGTTTGATGATAACATTTTTTTTAATAATAGCAAAACTTAGGTGAATATAAAAAATCCTGAAGCTCGCTGCTCATCGATCCGTTTACGCTGGTGGAGGAGTAAATGCCACGCTTGCCTGGAAGACGGGCAGCTGGTTGAAAAATAAAACTGGAGATGTCTCCAAAATGAAACTGTACTGTATTCTATGCAATGAATTTCGCGCCGATAAAGCGTAGAAATATCTACAGAAGAAACTGTCCCAAAACTGTGAATAGCCCTACTGACCACCTTTTCTGATTATAAAATAATACTGGCTTGAATAAAATTCATAAAAAATTACATAATATCACGTGGGAATAAAAAAAGGTTGATTGTTTTAAAACGCGAGCGGATGTCACGTAAATTGGCCACTTGGCAGCGATTAAAAATAGACAAATCATCTAATCGACACGATGATATATTTTTCTAAAAATCAATTCCGCCACTTATAACAGGATTTGTCACTGTATTTCTTCGCCTATTGCGATATATTTCAACGAACATGTTTCCGCCACTTCGCGGTCGGCCTTCTGCAGTCTCTGAAGCCACATCAATCAGCACGTTTCTTTCTTAACCCCGAGCCAAAGTCTGTTTAGTTATCACAGAGAAATATTATTTGTTAAAAATAAAGAAATATTTCCAAATGTGTAATTCCAAATCGCTTCTGTTCTCCTCGTTGATCGCACTTTTCGTAAATTCCACAATTGGAGTTCGCTGCTGGGTGTGCGACGAACAGACAGAAATAGAGTGTTTTATAAATGGCTCGGAGATGGACTGTCCAAACAGGCACGACACCTGTTTTTACGAGCAGAGACAGAGACTTGGAGAGACTTATCATGTCAGACAGGAAATTGCTCAAATTTAAAAGCTCATATTATGCTTTTCTTTTATTCATATTTTTGAGCACAAAAAAGGGTTGCCAGCAGGAAAACGCTTGCCGATCACAGTGGGAGAGAAATGTCCACCCAAGCGGGCCTCGTTACTCTTCTTGCAAGCCAAAAACCGACTACAACAACGTCAGAATGACGGAATCGTTTTGCACGCAATGCTGTGATACCGAAGCATGTGGATATCTCTGGACGCCAAAGTAAAATAATTATTTGAAAAATGACCTTTGATTCAATTTGTTGTTTAGATCTATCGCAGAATGGACAGTTGACACGAAAATCCAGCCGAGGACAAAGTTCACATTTTCGATAAATTAATCATATCGACATTGAAACTATTCTGTACAAAATCACTGTATAAATAAAATATTTTTAAAAATCTGCGTGCTTGAGAATGGTTTAATAAAAACAATATTTGCCTTTATGAGGTGGGTACTGTGACTCACATTAAACTAAAATGTCAACTTGGCAGAATAAATAAATCTTCATTAGTGCCAGGGGTTCACCGGCAATAAGTCGATAATGGGCTCCAAAGAGAAATAAGAATGCTGATTTTTTATTGAGAGACGTGTTTTTTATGATTCTGCAATTATTTCTCTAGAGTAAATTTTATTATTTTAGAGATCGCAAAGAAAACAATTAGACGAAATTATGAATGTAGAAAACTACAAAAGTCAATACGGATATGATCTGGCCACGTACGAATGGATTCCGGAAGGAAAAGTGAGTTTTCTGGTCTACCTGATGCACGGATATGCCGAGTACAATCATAGATTTTACTTGGTAAGAGCTTAAAATACTCTTTCTTGCTAACTCGCGTAGCCACTTATCAACCTTTTCAAATCTCGCGGCGGCGCCGTGTTCGCCCACGACCACTTCGGGCACGGAGAATCTGGTCCGTACGAAAAAACAGATCGTAACCGTTGTCAGCTGAGATCGTTTCATGAATCTGCTGACGATATAATTGCTAGAATCGAACTTGTAAAAGAAAAATATCCTGATACGAAAATAATCCTTTGCGGACATTCTATGGGTGGCCTGCTTTCATGCCTTGTTGCTGAGAAATATAAAGGTAAACAATCAGTTATTTTTTTAATTATTTATTTTATCCTGGAAATTTAATGTTTCAAGTCAAAATTGCAGTTCCAGTTGTTACCACTTTTTTCGCAGTTTTCTTCGAGCCATTCGTCCATGTTGAAATCTGGACTTTCCATATTTGAGATAGAAAATGCTCTGGCAGCAGCAAAAAGAAGAATAATTTTCATTCCGTCGTTTGTATATCGCAGCGGGTGATGTTCAGCGTTGCGAGCCTCACGCTTATATGCAACGCTGCTATTAGTGTCTCCTTCCTAAAATGCCTTAGGCCTTGCGCTAGAATAATATGAAAAGACAATAATTTCGATCAAAAAATTGCTTTGAAATTAGTGTCGTTCTCAGTTTTTAATTCAGTTGATGGCACAATTATGATCGCTCCAGCATTGAAAATCCATCCAAATACTGGTCCGCCTTGGCTTGTTGCAATCGGAAAATGGCTTGGCTGGTTGGTCCCATTTCTAAAAGTTGCAAAAGTCAAATCAGAATACGTTTCTCGACGGGCAGATGTTGTTGAGTTTTACAAAACGACGATTAAAGAAAAATATGGCGACAATGGAGGATCTACAGCTGGCTTTGGGCTCAAACTTTTAACAGAACAGGACCGACTTTTGAATGAAAAGGTTTGACAAGCCAAGATTCTAGCGATTTTTATTTTTCAGTACAAAAACATAACATGCCCCGTTCTCCTGACACAAGGCACTGATGACTTCCTTTGCGCAAAAGAAGGCGCTGATATCGCCGCAGAACATCTTTCAAATGTGGAGTACAAAGTCTATCAAGACGGATATCATCAACTACACGCTGACTTGCCAGAAACCACTGACGCCCTTTTCCGTGACATAACTCTTTGGCTCAAGAATTTAAATATTGTTTAATAATTGATGATACTTGCAATAAATTGATACTTTCTAACGAAGTTTGAATATTGTTTTAAAGTTAAATACATTGGTTGTAGTTGGATGGTTTGTAGCCATATTTGTTGAAGACGTAAATGGCAAAATCGCAAAGAGCTGATCTAGGTTTTGCTCTCTGAATTGCAGGCTTCGTTTTTGTTGTCGTTGGAGATGCTCTGGTTGATGCTTTTGTAGTTGTTGTCGTTGTCGTAGCAATTGGTGTTGTTGTAGATGTAGTAGAATTTGTGGTTGTTGTCGAGGTTGTGGTGATAGTGGTCGTTGTTTTCGTTGTTGTAGTCGTAGAAGTTGTTGTACTTGTGGTCGTGGTTGTTGTTGCGGTTGTCGTTGTTGTTGTTGCTGTTGTGGTCGTTGTTGTTGTTGTAGTCGTTGTAGTCGTAGTTGTTGTTGTTGTAGTTGTGGTCGTTGTTGTAGTTGAGGTGGTCTTTGTTATAGTTGTTGTCTTGGTCGTAGTTGTTGTTTTAGTTGTGGTCGTGGTTGAGGTGCTCTTCGTTGTAGTTAAAGAGCTTCTTATGGTTGATGTTGTTGTTGTAGATGCTGATGTAGATGCTGTGGAATTAGTTGTTCCTCGAATCGGCCCTCTTTTATCATTATTTTTTATAGTTACTGTAGTAGTCGTTGTGTACGATGTCGTAGGAAAAACAGTAGTTGAAGTTGAAATCTCTCCAGCATTTCCATAATCACCGTAATTATAACCATCATATGATGATTCATATCTGTAAACACTGAAGATAAAATGAACCTACAGATAATTGTTGGTTATATAAATTACCTAGAATCGTCAGCATTCTGCGTCAATTTTGGACTTGATAATTCCAAAGGAAAAGAAAAAGCTTTTGCGAAAAGGCCGAATAATAAAAATCTCATTTTGAAATTCTCTTTCTAAATATCTGCTGCGTTCTCGTTGAGTTCTGCTTATAAGGCGCTGGTCTCGATGAGTGTTCTAAGCTCGGAGCTAAATACCCTTATTATAAATAAATTGCTTTAAATTTCAACGCACTTTGTACGTAATCACGTGTACAGTTACGCGGCTCGATTCTTAAAATTTAAGCGAAAATTTAATTAAATGTAGCTAAATAGAATAAAGAGCATATTCAGGTACTATTTTCTGAATAAATCCTGAATTTTTAATATTTTTCTTCCAAATTTTTCCATTTTTGATATTCTCGGCGTCGGACTTTGAAAAACACGCAAATTCCTACGAAATTGTAACTGTAAAACATTACTTTCTCGTTATTGTCGTGAGAGCGGTGTTTCTCATGCTCATAAAAACTAACCTTTTGTCATTGCTCATGCTCTTTATTTCTAATCAAGAGAATCCGAGATCATGAGACGAAGAAAAAGTTCGAACAGCAACACTGATTTACGAAGATGGTTCGACGAGGTCGACAGGTAATCATAAAAAAAAATCAAGTTACGATTTTTGAAAGATCAAGAACAGGACAACTCAATGCGACTGAACTTCAAGAGGCGCTGATGAATAACGACCATACTAATTTTGGAAGGGATAAAAATCAGTCGATTTCCAGAAATCAGTTGAAATCACCAAAACAAAAAAGATCCCGTTGAAAGACATTCATGTGATCATCCAGATGATAGACATGTTCGATGTCGACAAAACGAAGCAGATCAGCTTTGAAGAGTTTCAACAACTCTGGGCTTATCTTGGAAACTTGAGAGACGCATTTAACCAGTTTGACGTCGACAAAGGAGGCGCCATCGATGCCCAAGAGCTAACAGAAGGTAATTATTATATTTGTAATTAAAAAAAAAACATCGAGTGCGAGATCGAACCAAAATCATAATCTGATAAGCACAAAGATTAAGATCTTTGCGGCCCTCAGGTGTTCGCAAATTTTTATATAAGGAGGCCAGGTCGATCACATGGACAAAATATAAAAATGTCAATCTTTTTGTAATTATTTTTTTTTTCAAATGTTACTGATGCGCATATCTCGTTTGCAATATTGCTATAAAGCATGAATACAAATTATTAACATTTTTACAATGATGCTACATCGCTCTACACCGCTTCTGTATCGCTTCAAGACGACCATTAATTACAAAACTGTAAAATATTTATAGCAATAAAACAACTTGGATTCAATCTCTCTCGAAATTTTATAAATGTTCTGATGGCGAAGTTCGACTTTAGTGGTGATGGATTCATTCAATTCGACGGATTTGTCATGCTCTTGATCAAAATAAAACAGCTTACAGCTGCTTTTCAGGAAATTTTTTAAATAAATAAGCTATTTGCATAAAACGTAGTTCAAAAATCTACAAAGCCCTACGACATAATGCGGAATGGAGCTGCATATTTTACTTACGAACAATTCCTGACTGTTGTAATCGAAAATTCATAAATAAAAACTACACCATTTCAAGCTAGAAAATAGCAAATTTAATACTTCGAAGTCTAAGAGACTTGAAAAACAAGGGCAAGTCTGCTAGTCACATGGCCTCTTAGTGACACTTGTTACGTAAAAATGCAAATTATACTGTTTTTAATGTTAAAACGACTGTAATTCTATGTTACACAAAAATGCTGGGTCGTTCTCGAACACGTAGTACTACGCTTTCAGCTGAACAACTTGATCACATGGGCATCCGCAGGCCATCATGGGACCTTAAATGGCTTCTGGCCACCCTAGGGCACCGGGCGTGCCCTCCCTACCCACTTCTGGTCTGGCCGATCTCTTCGCGTGACCGTCATAACTACTACGTCTTCTATTCTCTCTTACAAAAAAAAACTAAAAGCTAGAAAAAATCAAATTTGAAAGACCTTCAATGAGTATAGCGAGAGCCATTCCAAATCATATCCGAGAGCAACTCTACCAGAAGTTCGAAGACGTCTTCCGAGACGACAGGTATGCCGAAAAAGACCACTTGTCGGCAGAATACATCCTCCCATTCAAGTTCATTTTGCAAAATACTCAGGAATGAAAATAATGCTACGAGACAAGCGCACTCGCCGCCAGCAGCTGGCTTAGGTCGCCTTGC
>Ga0115008_10002741_pt1 | contig 14599 bp, 20 predicted proteins | sample FraStrMetagenome_FD_87164 | JGI IMG/M metagenome (GOLD analysis project Ga0115008, IMG submission 87164) | Marine eukaryotic phytoplankton communities from Arctic Ocean - Fram Strait ARC3M Metagenome | ecosystem: Environmental > Aquatic > Marine > Oceanic | place: Fram Strait | collected...
AGACGGCTTGAATCTGTCGTGGTTTTCCATCGCTGCATTCAAAAGACCAGGGACCAAATAGGTCAATGTGGACACATTCCCAGGGCTTGTAGACGGCTTCACTGGGCGGAATAAGACCATACTGTTTATTGGAACGCTTCTGCTTGGCGCAGATAGCACATGATGAGACATGGGTTTTCACAATTCGGCGAAGTCCTTTACAAGTAAATGTATATTAATCGTTTCAAAATTACGCTGGATTCCAGGGTGATTGAGATTATCATGGTACCACGATACCACAGATTGAACAAGTGACGATGGTAGGACAACTTTGTTCTTGAAAAATTGGTGTTGTTGACGAACTTGGTCTGGTAGAGTTTCGGGTTGGCGATCATAGACTGCTTCAGCATATTGTCTCTAGTCTGATGATGGGAGATGACCTTGAAATCAAGAGGAAATTCGTCGTCTTCGTCAATATTGTTCATCTCGTGAACAGCTTGTTCATTGACATTGATGATTGGGTAGCGACTGACCATGTCAGCGACAACGTTGTCCTTACTGGGCGTGTATTTGAACGTATAGTCAAATTCTTCTAGAAGAAGACGCCAGCGGCGGACTCTTTCAGACTTGAAACTTTCGAAACTGAGTTTTTTATGACCAGAATGGAAGTTAACCTTGAATCCAAATAAAATACCACGATGGTGGGTAGCAGTTTCGACGATGGATAATAATTCCTTTTCCATCGTAGTGTAATTGCGCTGGGCAGAATTCAGCTTGCGGCTATAAAAGGCGACAGGGAAGTTGTCCTGAACAATGACGCCGCCAAGCTGGTAGTCGCTCGCATCCGTAAACACATCGAAAGGCTTGGGGAAATCCGGGAGATGAAGCAGGACCTGACGGGCCATGAGAGACTTGATTTTAGCAAAGGCTTGATCCTGTTCAGAGCCCCATCCTTTCAAAAATTTGGACTTACTGGAACTGATCCGGGTCAAAGGTTCAAGGATATGGGAGCGACGGTAGACAAGCTTCTTATAATAATTGACGAGGCCAAGGAAACAAGGAAGAGTACACATGCCTCGACAAAATTGTCGTCGATTTCTTTCAAAACGGTGGCCCAGTCGGCTTGGGCATCAGGACCTAGGACAAGGTTGAAGAGGCGGAACCTTGGTTCGCCTTCTGGTGTCTCTAGATCTTCAACGAGTTTGTTGTAGTTGCGAAAGAAGAGGAGAATATCCTCTGGATCATCGGAGTTCAGTTTACGGAACTGAATGGTTGACTTGAGACCGTCGGCGTCGTTAGGATCGATAGGCACTTTGAATTTCACGAAGCTGTCGGACTTTTTATCATCGTCGACAGGATCTGGACGAATGACAGAGATGGGGCAGTCTGCTGCGGACATGATGGAGAGGGATCGAATGGAACGTAGCTTGGGATAGCTTGGGAGAATAGAGAGAGCTTGGGATAGCTTAGAATTAGGATCGTCAGTTGTTTGGGATAACGAGACGAGTAGACTTGTAAATTTACAGTATCGTGTGCACGAAGTAGAATAAAAATTACTCCCTGAATGATTTTATAAGCTTATTGAAATGACTATATATTGAATGAAATGAAATGTGAAGAAGGAGATTCAGAAGCCCAGAATGACCAGGCTTCTGATGACTGGTTTTGTGGAGAGAAAAGCCCTGTGACCGATCGGGATAAAAACTCTCATTTGCCACTAAGGTCACAATTTGTATAGATTGGTCACGACACTCGCTTCCTCCATGGCAAAAAAAGAAAGGAGCAATCCTACTAGCTTAAATCGGTTGATAGCTTTAACCGAAAAAAATCAGAAGACACTTGATGAAACAAGAAAACTAATGAGGGGATAAATATCTCAGTTTATTCTGAAAACTGTATTGCAATGCGATGATGGGGATTTTAAGTTGAACGAAAAAGAGACAAATGTTTTATGTTTACGGTTAAATCAAATTGAGAATGTCACATTTAACGAGGCTGAATTGCGCAAACTAATCATAAGCCATGACTACGACCTTATGGCTCTTATGGGGATTGTACGTAAGTATAGATATGTGGTTTTCTTATAATCCTTAAAAGTTTCATGAATTCTCACTGTTCTGTGCAATTTTAGGTGAACTAATGAAGGAAGTTCCCGATACGAACACTCCCAAAGTTTTTTCATTTCCTTTTGATGATGAGGATAATATATAGGCACATTTAGAATCATTTACGTGATTTCATTACACGCGCATCAAATATATATGCTTATTACTACTCTATGCTAATGTTTGCCGGTGTTAGATCGGCGATAAATTTTAGGTATCAGCCAAAATGAGATGGAGTCTTCAATTAAATTAGTGCCTTGCGATAATTTGTTAGATGATTGTTTACAACGAACCTTAAGGCTCCTTGTAGCATCGTCTAGCCTTTTCTATAAAAGATCGCATCTTTTATTTATACAATGCTTCTCACTTATAAGGTTTCTGTCAAAGATGACGCTCAGTTTTGGATACGTTGCAATCATAGGGTTAGCCGTTCCCTATTACTGATTTCATATGGAACATACCTAAAAGAAGCATATATTTGATAGAGTTTATTATTATTAACATCGATTTTGACGGTTTTAATTTTATTATTACACACAAGCTTATAAAACTCGTTTTACAAGAGCGGAACGAATACCAAATTTATAATTGTAACATAGATCGGATACCATTCAGAATATGGGAACTAACTCATGGTTCAATAACAGGGAAAACGATGACGCGTATTATATGTTTCGATCATATAACAACTGCTACTACTCCCCTTTCCGAACCTGTAACTGATTAAGAGGATGAGTTATAACTACAAAGTAATTTATACCTGGTACAATAGTAGAAGTTAACAAAATAATAGCATACAGATTAAAAACATCCACTTCCACGAACTTTTTACAAATTTATTTAAAATCCATTTCCATAACTTTTATTTTGCTTTATTCAAAGCATATTCACGGTGTAACGATGGTGCTAATTTCAATGATCTGGAAAAGTACTTTGACCTATTTCGTCCATCCTCCACCTTTATGGAAAATTCTTCCAATCTTGTCAATATTGACTCGCATTTGGACTCATCTGCTTTTCCAAGTATACAGATGCAAGTTAGACTCATGTTTTTGCCTTCCATACTTCGCAACAAAGCCACGATTACTAGTTTTGTTATACCGGTATATATATATATATATGACTGATCTGCTTTTCCATGTATATAGATGCAAGGAAGGCTCATATTCGTGCCTCCCATACTCCGCAACAAAACCACACAAAGCCACGATCAGTTCCATCAAACCTTTCATCGTAGTCATTAGTTTTATTACGAATGTAGGAGATCTCATGCGCGATCCATGACTTTTAGCTGCCAATTTGATTCAACAGACATCTCATTGCGTGTAAATTATCTATATTTCGTAGTATTTTTCGTAATAGTTCAAGTTATTTTCTTTGATCGCTATTGACAAATGGATGGATTTATTACACAATGTGTTAAAATCCTTTCTGTTCTGATCTCTTTCTTCATGCCTTCTGAGTATCGTTCCCATAACAGTGCATATGCGTTGCCTCTCTTTTCATTTTTTTTTAAACTGTATGCTTTTATTTTATTAACTTCTACTCTTGTACCAGGTATGTATGTTGAAATTCGGTACTTGGATTTCGTGTAATCATCTTTGAACTCATGCTCGAATTGTTTCTCTTCCGTTCTCTTCGAGTCCATATCTGTTGTTTGTTCATTTTCAATGTTCGCTTAAAAGGGGTAAAATCAAAAAAAATCGATGCATCGGCTATATCGCGCCCTCTTATATATATTTTTCATAATATGATTCATGGTAAAACTCATAGTTGATTGTAGTCAGATGCTTGGGTTGCAAGTAGTAGACATGATTGTCGAGCTTGGTCTTCTTCTTATTGTCCGTACACTCGAGCACACATATTCAGATGTTGATAATCTTATAGAGTATTACAACTTATGATTAAAGCCACTTAATTGTGGACCCAGCCTTTCGATAGGGACAATATATAGTTTTGATTCGAATGTTTTACGACTGACTTTCAAAACAAACGTGAAACAATATTTAAAAGAAACATTGACAGAAGCTGTAAATGATGATACGCCTGCTAGCGGTATTTGATTATCAAGCGTCATATATTGTGTTATCAATTGGAAGAGCGAGGATGACGATATACACAAGCCACAATCATGACATTGCAGAGTTCAACCGATACATCCTATGACCCAAGGACGCCATATGAAACTCGCATATTTATGTACATAGCCTGGGTGTATCAACATTGAAAAGACGAAGAACGTGGAAACAGTAGAAATAGTATGGTCGGAGTTTATTGAATAATTTGAAAAGTACACTTTACACAAAATAGATATTACAGTTGCACGGAAGAAACTTATGTAGGTAAATGTCAGACGCCGTCAGATTCGGTATGAATATTGTTGCTTTCCATTCACGATGTTGCTTTTTTCTATAATAGAAGCACCATTTCTATGACTAGAACCAAAACATGGTATCTTAGCTCCTCAAGGGGTAGTCGAAAGCATTACGCAATCGCTAATACGTGTATAAACATGGCCATGTGTGTTTTGTGTTCTAACCTGAATCATTAAAATGCCGAGACCAAGATACAGAACCTTTCACTATATCATTTAATGCATTTTTGGTGATAATTATTGATGTTTTGCCACTCTGCATCTAATAACACTCCTCATCTACAAAACATTTTTACTTATATTAGTTCAAATGAAATTTTGAGCCATATGTGTTGCGGGAGGAGGAGTCGAGAAGTGATACCTTGTGCTTTAGGTAAAATTACATGAGTAAATAATGAGGTTTTCAAGGGTATTATTCATCTGACGAAGTTTGAGACCTCCTTTGTTAAGATTTTGGTTAGTCTTTACAATACTACCTAGGATTTTGTGTACGGTGAAAGGAAGTACGGCATGGTCCTTCCAAAACTCCAGCCAAATGGTTTTATCAGCTTTACGTTTATCTTCCTACCCAGGGTGTTTTTCCATCAAGGGTGAAGGTATACCATGCGATCGTGACGTTGCTTTGAGTATAAATGTATACAGGATTCTTGAAACATGTGTACGTGAGAGAGGATGTGCTACCTTCAGAAGTGCATATCATTCCCGTAGCGGTTGCTTGCTACACTCCAGATGATAAAATATTTAATTAGACCTTCGAACGTTGTTATGATACCTTGCTACAATAATTAGGGAGGAGATACGTTACAATTCAAGTTGAGCGGAGTTCTTGTTAGTCGAGTAAGTCAAATTGCATGTAGCTCGAAAATTTCAGTCAATGGGCTTTGGATATCGCTTCCCCCCTTCTGTCAGATAATTACATTTAAGCTAGCTATATTTCTACTGATTGTCTGTTCTATTTTTTACTGTTTACTGGCACAATGAGTTGTAATATGTAGAACATAGCTTGAAAATTCGAAACCACGGCTTCTTATATAAGTTCATTATTATTCCGGTAAATTCATGATACAAAAGTCAAATCATTATGGTGTCAGCATCAACTGGAAAAACTGGCCTATTATATGCACGATGAGAACTAGAAGGACCACCAGCACTACGATCCGGTTCGCCTGGACTAATCAGATTATTTCTTGCCACGCTGTTGTATAGATTGTTATCTTCATCATGAGGTATGGGCGATCGTCGGTTGTCATCACGATGGTAATCACACTCCACAAGATCAATATCGTCCAGTTCTTTCTTATTTCTTCGACATCGAGCACAACAGCAGCTTCCTAGAAAAACTACGAACAGTCCTATCATAGTCATGGCCGAAGATATAATTATCGTCTCGTTCACAGTCGCATCAGTTCTTTCCTGTAGCCTCGTTATAATTTTCAATACATCCTCTTCGAATTTCAAAAAGTCATTCTCCATTCCAAGAATGATGGTTTGGTAGCAGTTATGTACTTGCACCAAGTATTGATCAATAATTGTTTGGTTTAACATCATACTCTTGATATCGTTCGATAGAGTCTTAAATATTGGTTCCATGGGAAATGCCGATCCACTTGCTGCTTGCTCCGCCTTTGCGTCCTTTTGTTTTTGTTTGAGCATAGCTTTATTCAATCGCGTATCTTTGAAGGTGGAGTATTCTAACTTTTCTATGCATGCACTATACTTACGATATTTCGTATTGCTATTTATGTTGTTGATGTTGTTGTTGTTCAATTGAGATTGTGTCTTTGGTTTTGATGACTGCTCGGCTCCGTGAATGTTGTTGTTGACATTACTATTACCGTCATTATTTTGGACATGCTGATAATTTTGACTATTTCCTGTTTCAGGAGAGTCTGCTGAACCTTTTGAGACGAGACTTTCTTGGAAAGTTACTTTTACTGCACCCACCGGATTCACTTCAACCATCTTCGCATGCGTCAAGTTTTTCTGTTCATCTTCTATGGTTACACTTGCCTTTGATGGTTCATTCAGTTTCGTTTCGGGGTCGATGTTGGCATTACTGATTGAGGGGCGTGCATGCTGTTGATTTGATTTGGCATCTTCCTCACTTACGTTGACTTCGACGATTTTGTCTTCTTTGGAAATTTCATCAATTTTGGATAACACGTCATCTCCACCGTTGGTACCTTTTGAACTTGTGACCGTACTCAGTTTAGAAGAAGAGTCGAGTGAATCAGATGAAATCGAAGAGGCATCAGTTACATAGTCAACGTTTAGTCCATCAGGAGATATATCGACAATACTTGCATCCACATCATCGATTAAATTGCTTGTTTTCACAGGGGCGTTGAATGTTTCAGAGGCTACATCAACAATATTTTTCGCGACATTTGGATCTAATTGATGGGCATCGTTTGGCACCTTTTCCGCGTCATTTGGCGACAAACTTTCAATAGCAGTAACTGTGGAATCCAAAGTCGATGAATGAGCTGTATTATCGGCCGATTTGAGCGATCTATCATCCTCGACTTTGTCCGGTGTTGATGCTTTGATTTTTTCATGATCGCCACCACTCACAGTATCATTCGAATCTTCTATTCTCACGTTTTTGGACGGATCATCATTTTGCGCACCATCTTTTGTGTACAGATTCTTCGCATCATTCAACCTATCTACAATTCCCATGGCATCGTTTTCTTGTTCGTTTTTGAAATCTTCAAGTTCTATTTTATTATCTTCTATGATATCTTCATCATCATCATAATCAATGATGATTGCATTCTGTTTATCCTTTAGATACTCTTCATGGAATCCTTGTACCTACAAGTAAATACGAAGATGAATTTATGAATTGAAAACGATATTATCTCAAATCAAAAATTTAGCATTTCCGCTCAAGTAATTGTCTGATAAAAAAAGCTTACCATTGTACTACCATGAATCTTAAGCTGACTCACGGTACAATAAAACTCAACCCCATAATGACTCAAAAATACGAACTTCACATACCGAACCCATGCCGGTTTACGTACTTTAAATTCATGTTCTGCATTACTGCGATCGGTTACTTCGTAGACACCCAAATCAGCCCATACTCCTCGATCCTCTTGTTGTTGCTCCTCCTTCCCGGGTATCTGTGTACTTCCAAACAGCTGAAAAGAAGCAATACTGCTCGAGTACCGTTCATAATTCGCCAGACTTATGCTCTTTAATAAAATATCTTCTGGTAGAGCAATGATGGCCCATAACTTGTCATTTTTTAAGTTATCACACGGCACAATAGCATATTTATCGCGATCGCCTACTAGAACATTCGACGTACCCTCCAAAGCCTTAGACGAGCTGATAACAGTCGCACCACTATTTTTATGCGCATAATTTACAAGAATTTCATCGTGTTTTTCAGTTGATGCCTGTTTCGATTGATCAATCTTCTTTTCATTAACATCATCATGATCATAATGATCAGCAGCATTATTACTACTATCATTATCATCGCTTTCATGACTATTATCAATACTTTTAGGAACATCATTTACATCAACATTTGGCTGACCCTCATCCTCTTCTTTGAGCGACAAATCAGCCCTCGTAACGTCGGTAGAGGTTAACATGACATCCACATCCTCCAAACTACCGGTAGTATCCTCTAGTAACGATTCCATGTCAGAAGATGATCGAGTTATGAGATCCTCCTCGTTCTCATCCTCGTTATGAATATCATGATTATTATCATCCGTATCATTACTGGAGGAGGAGGAGGATGATGATGATGATGATGATGATGAGGAGGAGGAGGAGGAGGAGGAGGAGGAGGAGGAGGAGGATTCTGGAGATATCTCAGAACCATTACCGCTTCCTACGAAAGAATTCTCCGTCTGTGACAAGTTAGCTCCCGCGGGAACAGTCATGAAAACAATTCTAGCGATTGCGATCATCAACAGATACACGGATATTGTTATTGGAATTTGATTGAAATGCATGGTTTACGGTCACATAGAAGAGTTTGAGGTGCATATCAATACATATATTATTATATGGTTGATGGATGGGTTCTCTCAATCTCAATCTCTCTGCATGTTAGGAATATTAGGACTCGTCCTCGTCGTAGGTTCACAATACCCGATGTTTAGAGGAAAGTGTGATTATTAGTAACGTCGCTACACTAAATTAGCTTTAAGAAATCAATGGTCTGGAATCAGGGATGTGTTTTGCGTTTTCTTCGTGTAGGGCACACATATGAACTTGTAGGAGTCTACAAAATGAGAGGCTTCATGCACATTCGAGTGATTTATTGATATTTTTCTATCACACACAATCAAATTGTGCAATAAATACCACACAACTTTTCCGTAACATTGGAACAGAAATAGTTTATTGATAATACATTAGAAATTTTATTCAATCATGGGTTGGTTTGGTGGAGGAAGCGACGATTCCAGTAAGACGACGACATCCCCTGCATCGAAGGATTTTACTTCGACCGATGAGGCAGCATTTTCCAATTCCATGTCGTCACCAGGAGGGAGTTATTCTACGAGTGCGAGCGTTGGTGGTGGTGGTGGAGGAAGTGCCGTTGAGGAGCTTCAAGCATTTAGTATGCAGTTACAGGAGCAGCTGTTGGTGCAACAGGCTATTCAACAGATGACGAGTATGGGTTTTGATAAGTGCATAGATAAGCCTGGAGAGGCGTTGAGCGGAAGGGAGGTGGCATGCATTCATGCGACTGTCGGAAAATGGTTGGACAGTAATGAGTTTTTGATGGGGAGGTTGCAAAAGAAACAGCAAGCGAATAGTAGTTCGTACTAATTTGTTTAATTTTAGAGTGAAAAAATTGTTGGTTTTCGTTTTTACATTTTATGATGATGACTATTAATTCATAGAGAACTTGCTGCATTTCTAAGATTGTTTGAAAACAGTTCAAATGAACAGCTTATTTTTAGGTCTAAAAGAGTAATTTATCAATATGTATCACGTTGAATAGATATTTACCCCTTCAAAACAAAGTGTATATAATTTATGAAGTTACAGCAATTATATGACTCTGTTTACGGTGTGATCCATATTTGCAGGATTCTCATTGTAATCTAGAGATTTTCCAAAATCTGCTTATTTCACTGCAAGGCAAAACTCTATTGCTTCATCATTTTGTTTCATATGCATTTCAAAAAATCAGTACCTGTATATATTATTACGCTTTATAATTTCAAATATTCCGATAATATGAATACCTTGTTCAACGAGGTTTCATTCCTTCGCCTGCAAGAGTTATCGAAGCCGACAAGTGGTTCATATTTCAATCTTCTGTGTACATTAGAAAAATACCGCGGTTGTTTATCGTATACAATAAGCTCTACTATCGACTCAGTTTTTCTTCGAACCTTTTTAAAGAGATTTAAAATCGAAACTCCATTTGTTTTTTCTGGCATGTTCACTATCTACGTTGTTAACATTTAAAACGATAAATATCGGTTTTATTGATAGCCCTTGGATTCATCATCTTTTTATTTACTACATTTTTATCTAATACTGACTTTTCAAGTGTGAACCAGTCGGCGAGATACTTCTTCAAGCCAGTGAGTACAATTGTGAACTTTCTAACATGTAAATCTCGTTTACGCTTGTTTCTGAACTCGTTTACTCTATCCCGAGGAAACTCTCTAAAGAAGATGATCTATTTGGCAGAGAAAAGTCTACTGATTCGGATAGTTTTAGGGTGAGTTTTTACGTTTCTACTTTCTACCAGCCTTCCCTCATACCAAAAATATAGATCTACCTGACTTCTAGTCTTTTAGTATTAAAGATTGAAACTTAACGTCAAAATAATAAAATGGTAAAATACGCTGTGCTCTTTGCTCATTCTGATCCTGATGACAGTCACAAACCCACTACTCCTCCCCCAGGGAGGAAAGCACAACTCTGTTAACCTGCCTACGGAGAGCATACGTCGAAACGTCAGCAAACGACACTTCAGCAACCAACACGAGAAAAAAATACTGATACACAGACTTGCTGCTGCTGTGGACAAACGAAGAATGCATGTTAAAATATACAAGGCAAATTACACCATTTACCCAAATCATAAAATATAAATTTCACATAGACAACCAACAAACATCAATAAAATGAAGCCACAAACGACATCAATTGCACTAACGAGCCTGTATTGCATATCATCTGCATCGGCATTTACTTTCGTGACGTCATCTGTTACAAGTAGCAGTAGGAATTCGAATACGGAATTGCAAATGGGTTTATTCGACGGAGTGAAGGATGCGTTTAATGCACCTCCGAACGATATTGCAGCAGAGAAGGAAACTCCGATCGACCGTTGGATGGGATGGAGTGCTCGTGGTGATGAGTCGAATAGTCAAGGAGGTGAGTGTCATGTTTGTCAAGTTCTTTGTTGTGAGGAGAATACTTTCTTAATGTGAATCCCATTTTTATGTGATTTGCAATGGAATGAAATGATATGGAACAGGAACCAAAGCTATGGCAAACTTCATAGATGCGATGGACTCTGCTAACTATGTAACGGCAGAGTTGGAAAAGCCAATGGGAATTGTTTTTGAAGAGAACGGCGTGAAAGAGGGAGGAGGTATATTTGTAATGGATTTGAAAGAGGATGGAGTTGCTGCGAAAGAAGGAACAGCTGCCATTGGTGACCAACTTGTGGCTGTGGATGGTAAGAAGGTTTATGGAATGGATTTTGATGATGCGCTTGGTGCCATAATTGCTTCTGAGACCGAAAAGACAAAGTTGTTATTCTTCCGAGGTCCGCCAGATCAATTCTATGGACCTACCGGTGCTTCAGAAGAGTGGTTAACCGAATTCCTTGGTAAAAGTTGAACGCCTATAAGTTGATTTTTGTCTAGTGGTGGAATATCTTTCTTAATTTGATTTTTAGATGAAAAGCTATCAATTGTGTGTTGTTTTGGTAGGTAAATAATATATAGAATCAATAACAATGCCCTAACACCCATTTACGAAGTTACCAGTTTTTGGAGATAAGGACAAAATCTGTACCAGTAATTTGGTTGGGTATCATAATAGAATAACGAGGGATGATCATTACCACATAGTTTACGTACTGGCTCTTCAGTTGACACTTCTATGGATATTGGAAATTAGGAATGCTAGTGACAGTGCCAGATATGATCAGATGATGCACACATGGGGAGTTTCTCAATTTCGGTGAAAATCTCAATAGGAGTTTACACTCCGATACAATATCCAACACAATCCCACATCGCACATTGCCCAAAAAGATTCATTCACACTTTTTTTATGTTTTTTCATTCACAAAATTCAAAACTCTCTTTTTTTTAACCTGCCAATTTTTTTGACTGATACATTCGAAATTCGAACAGACACATTCATTACTTCAAACACTTCAACGAGTGTACTATTTTCGATTTTATACACTGCATTAATACTTGTCCTTGTATTATTGTTAGAACGTGCATCAAACTTACACGTCTCTTTGAAATAAAAACTTTCACAATCCTAAATCCTCGTCATCCCAAACAAACATTCTTTAAAAATTATGTCCAATAATAATACCTTCATTCCGATAACTCCAAGTGAGAAAGGTCAAACTGCCATACAGAAAATTGAAGAAATTATTACCCAAGACGAAGGTGGACGTGGCGTTCGAGAACTTGTCGTTCCAAGAGATTTAGAACGTTCTGCAAATATTTTATCATCCCTAAAACCCAATTCCCATGTTCTGATATTGTCGGGATTTCCGTGCTGTGTGAACGAAGATCCACCAACTGAAACAGATGGACCTCCGGGTACAGTTGCGATTGCAAAGGCGTCTGTGAATGCGTTGGGACATAGGGTTACGATTGTAGTGGATGATTGCAATGCTGTAGTATTTCGTGCTGCTATTGAAAAAAGTGGATTGGGATGGTTAAATGGAAGGGGTGATGATGTGTTATCGGTTGTTAGTTTTCCCGCTGAACCGTATATGACAAGTGATGACTATGACCGGTTGGATGCGTTAGCTGATGCATGTGATTTGGTTATTGCTTGTGAAAGAGCTGGTCCGTCAAAGGTAAATGGCGCCTTATTTGTGAAGTTATATTATAGGTTGTAATGATTGCGCTGTTGTAATAACCGTTTTTACATACCAGGATGGTCATTGTTATACAATGAAAGGCATTGATATGACGGCGAAAGGACTCATTGCTCCACTGCACAAAATAGTTGATCGGGTGAATCTTCGAAACAGTCAAGAAGAAAATTTAGGCAAAGGACGTGTTTACTTCATTGCCATCGGTGATGGTGGCAACGAAATGGGGATGGTAGGTACTAATTAAAGCACCTCGTACAATTTTTCGAAACTTACTTGAGGCCTTTGCTACTCTAAAGGGAAAAGTATATATGAAGATTGTTTTAAGTAATGTAATTAAGAATGGAGAAAAAATTGCAGCTAGTACTTCAGCAGATTTTCTAGTTGCAGCAAGTGTCAGCAATTGGGGAGGATATGCCCTTGCTGCTGCCACTTTGTGCATACATTTTACCAAAGAATATACAAGTGTTAGAAAATGGTTGCCTACGGAAGATGACGAAATAGCTCTACTTCAAAGATGTGTTGACAAAGGATGTCGTGATGGCGTCAGCGGGAAAACAGAAATGACAGTTGATGGAATGCCGTTGCAGACCAGCCTCGAATGCCTTAACAAAATAAGGGATGTAGTAATTGAATTTGTGAATGAAGAATAATAATATCGTCATGCGATATAGTTCGCGGACAAAGTGAATTTTTGCGTATGATGCCAGATGAATCCATCAACTACTATGCTTTGTTCTTCTTTGAAAATATAAATCCATTCAACGTGCATATGCCTTCTCTAAAGAAAGTCATTCGTAGGTTTTGTCAAACATCCAAAGTTGAATTGAATATAAAAATATCTAGAAATAAATCAACAAGTTAAGAAGCGATTAATATTCATTTGGTGCAAAAAGTTGGTTATTTTATGGAATTAAGAGAAGCTTTTGGCTCGAAGGAGGTATGCTTTAAAGGAATTTGAGATTCATTCAGTAACGTTGCGCAGCTCGTAAAAATAATCCATTTTAACCTACGCTCTGACAACCACAAAAGTTAAGTAGGGGTAAGACTATTATAATCTTGTAGATTTAGTAGAATCGTCTTCTTGTTTCTGGCTGATGATTGCGACTTTCGTATGCAGATGTTTGTTTCCAGCAGCGATAATGCGCAATCATGCAATTGAAATCATTCATAGCACAACGCGCCTCGCTAAGTCTTAGATCATAGCACATTCCCAAACAATTTTTATTACGTTGAATATATGATCTCTAAACATGACAAATGGCTTACCTTCAAGGTATTTCGAGATTTCATCCGACCACGTCTCGTTCCTAGACCGATATTGCACTTTGAGTTCGCTCTACAGCAGCTTGTAATGATGAAGAAATAGCGATTATCGATTTGTTTGGTCTTACTCAAACTTGAGTGCCGTCCGTTCTTTCAAACTGTATCCTTATTTTATCGATATCTACTCTTATAACTCTTATCCCAAGCTTGATGGCGAATTCGTCATCTTGATACAACACGATCGATTTGTTGGAAAGGATATAATCCGTGGAAATTTGAATCCGGACACAAGCGGGACTGACGATGAGTCACGCAATGATGACGCTCCGAAAGAAGACATGACATTGAAGGAATCTTTGGAATCAGCGTCTTGTGATGACGACGTAGAAAAAGGATATACATTGAAGAGATCTTATCGATCGATGTTGATTGGAAGAGAGAAATAATCCTCATTAAATACAATTAATCCCGATTGTAAAGCATAACTATAATGATAAAGTCTTACAAGTCCGATATACGAACAAGTGTATATATTGAACATCATTGGTAAAATGCCTCTGAATAATACATTCTAAACGTATTTTTCTAACATTAATTGTATTTAACAAAATTTTCTAAAAGTTTCTGAAAGGATCAATACCTGACTGTGAACACCATTGAAATTGACGACAAAAATGTGTTCTATCAGTGGAGGTGGAAACATAACTGGGAATTCAACGTCTGAAACTGGCCAAGACAAAGACAACAATCATGACAATAATAAGAAAAGGAATACCATAGATATGGTAACGAAGCATTTTA
>Ga0115008_10002743_pt1 | contig 14594 bp, 10 predicted proteins | sample FraStrMetagenome_FD_87164 | JGI IMG/M metagenome (GOLD analysis project Ga0115008, IMG submission 87164) | Marine eukaryotic phytoplankton communities from Arctic Ocean - Fram Strait ARC3M Metagenome | ecosystem: Environmental > Aquatic > Marine > Oceanic | place: Fram Strait | collected...
AAACGTAAAAAATGAAACCTAGAAAATTTTATTCCAAGACAAATCAATCATGCATTATGAATTTAATTAAGAAGTTCTGTCTTTTGCATGAATCTTCGTGCAGTTCTTATGATTACATACTGCTTTTTTTACTTTACATTTAAAGAGAAAAATTTGAGATAGTATACATGTGTATGTTTATATATAGTAGTGGACTAAATAAACATACCAAACAAATATCTCATAGTAAGTAGATTAGAGTTATCACAGAATTAATTATCATCTCATTACACAATCTATCCATAGACCAAATGAGTTCGTTTCGGAATAGAAATCTTTGGCATATCGATAAAAACAATGCCTCCACTTCATGCTGCAAAAAGCAGAGAATCCTTTTTCTCATGTTTAGTTTGCTTACTGTATTCAATACATTATCCTCATTTGTGTTTTGGGCAAATTATCTTCTCCCGATTAACTCGATCGGAATCGATCTAAACAAAGCTCAAGAATTTTTCTATGAACGAAAAAACGAAGATTTCCCAAATTATCTTGATTCTCGAATAAGTCTAGTTATGAATGAGGTTAATATGCTTAAACAACAATTCTCAGGTTTTGGATATAATGGATCTATCAAACTTAAAGAAATGGATGAATTTACGGTGCGATCTGGTCTTTCCCAGAAAAAATCCAAAGGCGCTGAATTCGAGTCTTTGATTCAAGCTCATAGAAAAGATAACCAAGAAGAGAAAGAAAAAAAATCCTTATCTTTGTCTTTTACTCATACCAACACATTGAGTAATTCTCCAAAGACTGAAAACAAAGATAGAAGATTAATTTCTTCTGTTCTTTTACAAAATACAAACTCTGCTTGTAATCAGATTCCTATTCTATCTCCTGTGAATTATTTAAATGAATTTCACTTCGATGATAGGGCTGACGGTATTCTAAAATTACTGCATGGTCTTTCTCAAACTATTTCTTTTGATAATCAAGATAACCCACAATATAAGGCTGCTTGCTGGATTCTTTATGACGATGGTCTAATGCTCAACGGAACAGATCATTTCATGATCCAAAGATACGTTTTGGCCGTCTTGTTTTACTCCTGCAAGAAAAATGATGGGATGTTACTTATCAAGGAAACGTGTGAATATGATATAGTGAAATGCAATCAAATGGGATACATAACAGACATTGACATGAGTAAGATAAAACGATTCATCCAAGATCCTGTCGATGCTGGCTCAAATTATTTTCATGTTAATTTTACAAATATGTCTGATTTTTTTTTTTTTATAGGGCTTGAAGAAGGCTCGTTGATGAGAATCCCGCCTGAGGTTTCTTATTTGAAGCATCTGGGTAAGTGAGCACAAGTTTCAATAATGAACAAGAAATTCGTCTTCAATTGAATATTTACAAAAGAATATAGAACGCCTTTTTTTGAATGACAATAATTTGAAGGGAAGTATACCACCAGAAATTGGGAGGTTGAAATATGTGAAAGAGCTTCATCTTGAAGGCAACGCTATCACAGGGACTCTACCAACAGAGATTGGGCAGATGTCGAGCTTGGAAGTTCTTGCTATAGATTCAAAACTATTAATGGGTACTTTACCATCTGAAGTGGGGAGATTAACTCATCTCAAACGGCTAGAACTTGGTCACAATTCTTTTCACGGTACTATACCCGAGACCGTTTATGACTGTGTAAAGCTGCAGATTTTACATTTGAATAATAATTTGCTCACTGGAACCATTTCAACTCAAATCTCAAAGTTGAATATGCTTCAAAGAGGTGAGCGAACACAAGTTCTAGAGTTTTTATGGTATTACACTCACATTCTATATTTTCTCGTTTCTCCAGTCCACTTGAATGATAACGCTTTTCAAGGCAAAATACCAAGTGACCTTGGCAATCTACGTTCTCTAAAGGAATTGTGGCTGGGCTCTAATAGAATGACAGGGAACTTCCCTTCTGAATTGGGTGAGGCTGGATCCGTGGAATTGATTGCTCTAAATGAAAATTTGCTTTCAGGGACTCTTCCAGATCTATTTGGTAAATTTACTGATTTGAAAATTATAAACCTTCGCAACAATTTATTTTCTGGAGCAATTCCTACTTCTATTTTTAGTGGTAAAATCGAACATGCCGTTATATTGGATGGTAATAACTTTGAGGGATCGGTGCCTGAACATATTTGCTCAAGTTCTACTCAAATTAACGTTGATGACAATATATGGTTCGTTGATGAGCCAGAAGTATCATGTGAATGTTGTGAAGTAAGTTGTAACATTTGGGATGTTAAGAACTCATTGATTCTGGGTGCCAAACGCAGTTGTCCTCAAAGTAACGTCTTCAACATAGAGTTCAAAAGTGGATATTGGATAAAGGATCTTATCATTAATTCAAGCATTCACGATTTTTTTGGATTTGGTATGTCCCATACAGAATCATTTTGCCTCTCTCCAACAGGATGCTACTCTATTTTTAATGAGACAGAAGACCATCATTTACAGGATATCAAATTTTCATCAATGACAAATTCTTTACAATTTCAAAAGCAATGCGATGTTGTGGAAATTTGTGGAAAAAATTTTGGTCAAGATCATCCACGAAGAAATGGATTAAATCATCTTTCACAGCTTATTGGACTAGATCTATCCAGGAACGATACCCTACAATACAAAGCGCTATGCTGGATATTGAATGAAGACGTTCTTTTTAATTTTTTTCGGGTTTGTGATGGTACTCTATTACAGAGATATGTTTTGGCTTTATTTTATCTGTCTCAACGTCACTTTATTCATGATTTTGAAGAATTATCAAAAGATACTACATGTAAATGGCCGGGTGTTGTTTGCGATGTGAAAGAAAAGTATGTTGAAGAGCTTAGTTTACATGGAAGTAATCTGGCAGGTACAATTGTTACAGAGATTGGACTTTTAACAAGGCTAAAGACAATAAACTTCACTGAAAACGACATTACAGGGACTTTGAATCCATCATTGTTTTCCAATTTATACCATTTGGAAAGAATTGATATAAGCAGTAATAAGATAACAGGAGAAGTCCCACGTGAATTACTGGAACACCCAAGGATAGAGCACTTCAATATTTCAAATAACAATTTTCAAGGCATTTTATCAGGCAATATAACCTATCCGAAGAAATTGAGTGAGTTATAGTGATGTTTTGTGCGTTTGATTCCAGAAACTCAACTAAAACACCTTTTTCCATGCCATAGAGCATTTTGATATTAGCAACAATTTGATGCAGGGGAGCATACCAAAAAGATTGACAAGCTGTGTCAATTTAGAGCTCATAGATTTGTCACAGAATAATTTTGGAGGTGTAATTCCATCAAATATCGGAAATATTGAGAGGTTGAGGGTATTAAACCTCGCGAAGAACAAATTGACAGGCAGTATTCCTAATGAAATATTCGATGCATCCAATGTGCAGATTTTGTTCTTGCATTCAAACACTCTTACAGGAACCTTACCAACTGAAATAGGCTTGTTGAAGGCTGCTCGGCAAATTTCGTTAAGTCATAATTCACTCAAAGGGACCATTCCTACAGAACTGGCTTCTATGGGAAGCCTCACGCTTTTGCGGCTTCATCAGAACCGTTTATTTGGCACGGCTCCGGGTATAGGACACCTTAGAAAGGAAGGCACAGATAGCAGCTACATTACTGATTGTGGTGACCCATCATTTTTACTTTCTAGGCCATTGATATGTGACTCATGCACAATTTGCTGTAACTCCTTGAATCAGTGCCAAAAAAATATAGAACCGGTGATACCGGTGGAGGTTACTGGATATTTGATATTTGCAACGCTAGTGCCTCTAGTTTTGATTGGATTTATACACATCATTTATGCAGCTCAAAAAAAAGGATATTTGCGAATGCTGGATGAGAGAAATGCATTGTCAATATATAATGAAGATTCCGTTTATTGTCTTATTTTTTCAAATAATTATTTCGCATGGATCATATATATATTGACAGGAGCCATTCAAGCTTTAATGTTAGGATTATTTTTGAAGGCATCGGACTTCCATGATACCGACACAGATTGGCAGTACACAATGAGATGTTCTGCTAGTAGCCTTGCATGTGATGACGAATCATCCAGGAACTGGAATGGATGGTTTTTGTTCTTTACTGTGACGATACTATTTCTTGGTGCAGACTTTGTTGACAGTATCTTACAAATGAGAAAGGCTGTTGTACAATCAAATAAAAGATTTTTGCTCAGTGGACTGGGTTTATTCTTTTTGACCATGTTGGCACTTTACACTTCATTTCTCTACAATGTGGCTTTAGCAGCATCAAATACAGAGCTGATCATGAATGCAGTGATTTTACTTTTTATCAATGACCTTGATGAGAAATTGCTAAATATTCTAGAGAGTGTAGCTCCAACCTGGATAGCAAACCGATATATTGAGATCGAATTGAATTTGTCAAATAATGATGATAACCAAGATGAAATTGAAAGACCACCCCGTTTCGTTAGCTCTCGTTTTGCAGGTATAAAAAGTCTGACATCATGGAAAGAGCAAGGGACTTCTCGCCGGACAAGCGGGTTGACAATGCTAGGAATAATTGGATCATCTGTAAATATCTCTAAGCACACCTCTGAATGAATATCGCCTACAAGATTTCATCGGCACATATCTTACTGTCTTAGGTGTTCGTGCCGTAAATGATATAATAGCTCAATATTTACTAATAAAGTTAAATGGAAGCAGTTTAAGAAACAAGATCTTCACCATTGTCCCGGTACGAAGGGCATATGCATCATCATTCAAAATGAACAGAATAGTTGAATTGTGTGTTTTAATACATTTACACGAAATCTTATCACAAGATAATCCTTTTATGGATTTAACAATGAAATGAACGGAAATTGTTGTAAATAAACAATTACTCGTGCTGGTATGTTACTGCTGCATTTATACCATCAGACAATCTGTTGGCTGCAATTTTACATTGTTCAGGTGGGAGGTTAGAGTAGCAAACTCTAATCCATCCGGGATATCCACTGTAATGGTATAATTTTCGTATGAGTGTACTTTTTATAAGCAACATTATTGAAAGAGTAGCAAAATTAATGAATAGACTTACCAGAAAGAACCTGGAATAATTGCTATACCATAATCTTTCACGAGTGTAGTGGCTAGAACCTAAAAATTATTTAAAAGAGAAGAAAATTTGGATTATGAGTCTACAGCATAGAAAATACACGAAACAAGGGCAAGTTTTAACAAAAGTCACTAACCTGATCATCAACACCATCAGGTAGTTTACCCATTACGTACATAGCTCCAGTGCTACCCATGATTGTATCGAGAGGAGAAAGAGCTTTCATAATAGCCTCCCGACCTGTCTCCAAAGTGGACACTTTTTCATTTACCCATTCTCTTCCTGCCTCAAGAGCCCCAATAGCTGCAACTTGAGAAATTCTTGAGACACAAATTGGTATTGTATCTTGAACCTATGCGCATTTTAGATGAAAATGTAAGAATCAGATTACGCTTCATTACAAATCATTGTATATTGAAAAAAATTGTCAAGTATTATGTTGCTTGCATATAAGCTTTACCTTGAGCATTTGTTGGAACGTATCAGGGCCTTTTCCGCTTTTTGAAACAGTTAAATAACCAACACGAAAACCAGCCATAGAGTAGCCTTTTGAAAAACTAAATATATTAATGACTCTGCTGGATTCGGAACATTTAAAAGGAAAATTTTCATCTTCATCTTGAACAGGTGGTGTATTTGCACTGTTATGATCGAAATGTTCATATGTATTATCCATAATCAACCAAACATCGTATTTTTCACATAAATCCACAATTTTGTTGAGAGTTTCATATGGGATGGATACTAGAAATATGTGATACAACTTAGAAAGACGCACATCACAAAAAATTAAAGCAATCTCAGAACCCAATGAAAGTTTTGATTTTACCATGCAAACTTACCACCAGTTGGATTTCCTGGATTCACAACAGTGATCATTTTAATTGTATCTCCATTCTTCTCCAAGGTTGCTTTTAACCAATCCAAATCCGGAATACCAGTTGATCCAGTGGTGGGTCCGATCAAAATGCTTTCATTTCCACGACTCATCTGCATTGCCATTACATGATTAAAGTAATAAGGAGCAAAAATAATGCCTTTATCTTTTCCTTCCTCCAATAGGGTTAAAACACAGTTGATATATGCTTGATTTGCTCCAGCAGTTACCATGACAGAAACATTCTTCAAACCATTTTCAATTGCAATCTTTTCTTCCAATTTCATAACTAATTCTGGAAGTCCTACCTCTGGACCATACATGTGCAAAGATGTTTCCGATGGAGATTCTGAAGCTAATTGAGCCGCACTGGCGATTTTCGAAAATGTCGACGGAGCTGGACTCCAATATACTATCCCTTGAGCTAGACTTTGAATTCCCCCTTTATCTTCCCATAGGTGATTGTATTTAGATATCAGTGTTTTCATTAAGACTACACATGGATCGAGCGTCTCATAAATGCGAGATGATAGATCTGTGTTGGTTGATCTATACATTCGAAAATTGAGATAAGCAATTTGTTTGTCATTCGTTTGGTAAACATTTGCAAATAATTTATTTTGAGGCGCATTTACCTTTCTTCTATAGCAACAGTAACGCCTTCGGGATTTTCATTTAATTTAGTAACCATTGATTCTAAAGGAGCACGTGAAAAGGGACTGCTGACAAACAAATGGTTGGATGGGTACAATAAATTGGGTGTATATACTCCAGATTGATGATTACGATACGTGACGAATGATGCAGATACTTTGGGGAGGGAGGGCAGAGCTGTCACAAAGGCAGAAATTAGCGGCAAGCTTCGAAATCGGAACACTTTCGTGAGTATGGGCATATTAGTTGTTTGAACTGCAACAAACTTGTCAAAATAAGTTGGCACGTGAATCGACCTCTCACGTACTCTACGTAAGCGAAGTATATTAGTCAAAACAGTTTCACTCTTGTCGTTGTATCACAAAAAAGATAATTCTAAATTACCAATCATTATAATGATCATCATGATGTTTCTTAAATCTCGAAATATAGAAAGTAAAGCTTCTAGTTTGGTATGTATTTAGATAATTTTCTATGGTTTATAGACGTGCATTTTGTTTGGATCTCGGCGTTTGGGACGCTCTACAATAGGACTCTTGACCTTTCCATTGCTGTTATCATTTTCTTTTTTTCTTTTTTTCTTTGATTGCTGATTGGTAGATGCTAGACCACTTATTGATCCTAAGTTCACTGCTGCTCCACTGAAAAAAGGATTATTACTTTCGGCATTAGACAATGATGGATCCAATAAACTGAAAACGTTTGTTTTGGAATAATCAAATGGTTTCAATGTTTCCTTTTTGGAAGCTTTCGATCCCTGTTCTTTTTTAACTGTCTTAGTTCTATTGGACTCCTTATATGTATCTTTTGAGGGGCTATCTTTTCGTTTTTTGTTCATATTTCCATATCGCTCACGTAATGATTGGATTTCTTCCTCTGCTTTCATATCATCTGTCTTCGCATCCATTTCAGCATTCCTTTCTCCATCACTTTTATCTTTTTTCAGCTCGTCACTTCTCATCCAAGCATCATGATTCCATCGCTTTATGACAGCAAGATTATGACAAACTTTCCTCGCAGAAATTTGTGCCTGTTTCACTTCGTCGTCAACACTGTTATCTTGTTTTTGTAATGACACCCTTGCGGCACCGAGGCCATCTACAGTTTTACTCCTTCCCTGTATATCCTTTGTTAGTTCGTTCGTATCCGCGATTGTAACATCTCCCATTTCTAGGCTATGGTGCATATATCGGAACGACGAATAATCTTTATTCAATGAATTGATGTCGAGGACTTTCATATCAGCTTCCTTCTCCATTTCTTCAATGTCTTCAAAAATTAAGTACGAAGTATGAACGTTGACTGTTTTTTTATCTGATTTGGTGTCCTTCGATATAAAAGCAGAATTCTTTGCACGAGAAGATTCATCTATTTTTGCAATAGAGTAGTTATCATTTTTCGCATTCTTCACGATATCCAAGATTTGTTGAGCACATCGCATAATTGCTAAAGGCATAGGATTCCAGAGCCCCTGCAATATACTAACACTATGTGGCATTGCCATGGAAATTCTCATCAAAGCACGATCATTACAGATATAAATTATGCTTTCATCTAACTCACGTGCCATGGCATCCCTCCAATCCCATAATTTTTCCAAAATGGTGGTTTGAACAGAGGTTAATCTTGATTGAACCTTGGAAGTTTTCGATGATCTTCGATTAGACAAAAGACGTTGGTATCCATTTGGATAAAATGGATCTTTTATATAACGAATGAGACATACTTTGCGCGATGAATCTAAAACTGACCGAATCGAAATTAGACGAGGTTGCTGATCATTATCTTCCTCCTTTATAGTATCTCCATTTGTTTCACCACTACCACCCTTTTTGACTAATTCATCTCTAAGTGCATCATAAATATCCAATAAATAATGAGTATCACCCATTGCATATAAACGCATCCCTTCCTCTAACGGTCGAACTCTCCAATCACCCAATTGATACTTAGATTTCCAAACATCTATCTCAGTTAATCCAGCGTATTTTTTCAAGAGATATGCTAATGCAGCGGAAGGTAATTTAAGGAGTCGGGAGGCAATACTCGTATCAAAGAGATTTACTATGTAAATGCCAAAATCACGTTGCAGCCATTGTACATCAGAATTAGCACCATGCATAATTTTAACAACTGTTGATGATTGAAAGAAAGAAGAGAGGTATTTGTGGATGTAAGGTCTGAGCTTTATAGTATCTATGAGATAGGTTTGCGTAGTAGATAGGCCTTTTTCCATGGGTAAACGGAAAGAAATCTGCATCAGACAAGTAAATCCATGAAAAGATCTATATGAATGATGTTCTAGATCAACAGCCATAAGATTCATCTTTAGTCTTTCCATTAATTTTGACAATTCTGCAATTTTTTTCTCAGTATCGATAAAATGGCAAGTTTCGTCAGGTTTCATTGGTTTCATGAGAGTAGAGGACGAAGAATTTTGTTTCGATAGAATCAATTGTTCGGGAGTGTACTTAAAAGTTTCAATTACATCTTGAAATGGATGAGGATAATGCATATTTGGTGCAATTACTGCAGTAGAAGAATCAGGTATTTTGTTTTTGTTGCGATAAAGAATTCCATGCCCTTCTTTCAGTGTTGGTAAAGATCTTTCATGTACATAAGGAGGGACCCAAACAGCAGTCCTAGAATTATCAAACTCAAATTCATATTTTATTTGAGGCTTTTCCATATCGACTGTATTGGAAATAACACGGTTTAATCCTCTATCACCACTTTTGCTTTTCCATGAAGAAAGGGTTGACGCTATATTGGATACAGATTTTGATTCATTTTTCCTATGCTCATCTAGTAAGTATCGTTCCACTTCTTCTAATAGTGATTCCTGGCAGTCGAAACATTCATTCCATACATTAATACTAACGTTTCCGTCCGAAGATACTATGGCTTCCTGATCATCCCAGTCAAATTCTACATTAATTTGTTGTAAAGCATTTTTATCAAAGTGATCATTTTGAATCGAGAGGCATTCCCCCAGTATACTCAAAACAGTTGTTCGAGCTTCACACAGTTTTGACGAAAACTCTGGAAATGTCCATTGATAGGCGAACTCATCTTCATCATCGTCGTCATCATCTGAATTATTTTGATTATCCTGATTCTTTGAACTGTGAAGTGGTAGTGTATTTGATGCTTTTGCGGCAGCAGCTAAAGCTTTTAAAAGTTTTGGAATATTCGGATCATTGCTGGGAGCCATTCTATATTGATACCTGTCATAAAACCAAAAAATGAAAATAGCTCCTCAACCACCCAAAATTGATAGCAAAATATGAATAAAAATAATTCTCCATTTTTCTCTTTTTTCATTATTATTTTGATCGTTTAGGGATATTTTTGTATTTCAAAATTTTTGAAAATCTATTTGGAAAAAATTTGACGCGAAAGTACGTCATCAATATCTTTGTAATTCTTAAATCACCACGTAAGCTTTCCTTACGATTAGATAGACTAATTAAGTAGGACAGAAATGCATTACATTCGAAACGAATCAAGTTGACATCACTCTTTTTGAAAGAACAAAAATACATAGAAAGTATTATGTTCCTACGTTGAAGTTGATACGTACGAAAGTGTTCTTCTCAGGAAATTGAACCATCTTGCACTGCTTCGGGTTGTTGCTCAAGAATTGCTGTTAGCTGTCATCCTCGTGCTGCGAAAGACATCCAAATATTGTGATTTGCTTCGGTTTCTCTGCTAGAGCTTCCATTCTAAACGATAAGCCTTTGACTTTCGTGGGAGGACAGCAGCAGATTCGCGACAAAACCAATCAGCACAGATTCTTCAGTACTTTTATTTGGACTGGATTTTTTTCTTTTAGTTTTCCCACTTCCTGTATTTTCAAATTTTTCTAAAAAAGCAATCCTTTGAATCATGATAGTATCATATAACTTTCAATCTGAATCAAGCCAAAAATCAGCAAGATGTCACTTCATCTGCTCTCCCGTCATCGCACGATCTCTATTTTTAGCTCTTGTTATGTTCTGTACATTACCATCGATAAGTTCGTTCGTTTATCAATTTCCATATACAGTGTCAGCTATGGACGTCCACTTAATATCAGCCACTAGATCTGGCTCAGCTTTCATGAAGTTGAATGGAAGAAGATCAATAATATCTACAAACATGTGTCATTGGAGATCTGCAGCACGATCTTTTTTGCAAATGACAGCAACTTCATCTAAAGATAAACCATCATCTTCACAAGCTATAGAAGAAAATGTTATAAGATGTGATGCTGCTTCAAATGATGAAAGTGTTAGTCACGAGAATGAAAAGTTGTCTCCTGTAGCAGATTCAAAAGAAAATTTTGAATCTTCCGAGGAAACGACAGCAAGACAAACTGGAGATATGAGTAATGATGACGAAGAAGAAATAAATAGAGAAAAAACCAAATCTATCATGGCAAGGAACCTGCTGTATAAAAGTAACTTAAGTACAAAGAGTACAAGTAACACGAAAAAAGGTCGAACGCACACCAGTGTAGGTGCAATCAAAGGAAGATCTAGAAGTGGAAGAGGGAATGGCACGGTTGGTGGAAATTTACTCGCATCAGTTCGTAAAAATGCTGCAGTAAGCACAGTTATTGCAGAAAAAGGGAGGGAGGAAAAACGAAAGAATGCCGCCATAGATAATGAGGGTGTTTCAGAAGAAAAAGAGTCTTCTGATCCGTTGTATCTTTCTTCTGCAACTAGTAATGAATCATTGAAGACATCTATAATAAATTCCAAGTTGTCTGAAGAAACGAATGAGGGAGGGTTGAAAGCAAACCTGTCTAATCATTTAAAAAATGGTGGTCCGAAATCAACCGGAATTTTTCAATCAACGATCAACAGGATTTTACACAATCAAGAGGAAAGTCGACAAAGAGAAGAAATGTTTGCTAACCATCCAGACAAAGAGAAAGCTGTGCTTGATGCAGGAACAAAGCCCACATCAAAGGGTATAGGTTTATTTGGTGATTCTTCTGGACCTCAGCTACCAGAACCAATGCGTAAACCATTTCCAGGGACAATTCTAACATATCCATCTTGTCACTTTTTAAATCCATCCTCATCTTCTTTCAAGAAATGGAAGAAAGCGCAAGCTTCAGAACCTACTTCTAGCTTATTGGAGAGTCCTGAAGATCAAGAAGGCTCTACCACACCCATTCAAAATGCAGTAACCATTCGTGTAGCTACTCGTTTAGATGATCACCAAATAGCAAATCTTCGTTTGTCAGTCTTTGCCAACTATAATTCATTACAAAAGACATCTTCCTCTTCACCGCCTACTGCAGAGCAGATGAAGCATCTACATAACCGTTTCAGATTGAGATCTTGTCAAGTTCTTGAATCACGTCGGAATTTAGGAGCTATATGCCTAATTGCGTCTGTGCCTAAAGTATTTAAGAATGAATTTGTTGCTTATTCACGAAACAAGCAAAAAGGGTGGCGAAATTTGTCGAGTTCTAAGTTGTCGAATAAACGAATGTTAGAATTTTGGCAAAGTTTGAAGGATTGGGAGAGAGACGAAGAATGGATCACGGGAAGTGTAGAATGTAGCATACATGAATTTTATGGAACAAACTTGGGTAAGCAAAGAGTTAAAAATGGAGTTTTGTACATTACAGAAGTAGCTGTAAACCCGGATGCAAGGATGATTGGTGTTGGAAACAAGTTATTACAGGTACGTATTGTAGATGGAGATCCCTTTTTTTGTTCAATTCATGGAAATAGAACGTCCTAAACCAGTTTAATTATATCAATACATAGGGAGTTGATAAGTTAGCACACATACGAAATGTTGAAACACTTTATCTTCACGTCGATGTGACGAATGAAGCAGCAATAGGGTTATACACCAAAGCAGGTTATAAAAGGGTAGAACCAAACCCTCTTCATATGAGCTTCACCAGGTCGTTAAATTTACATGATGGGGCTACAAACGGAAGAAATCATTTTTTGTTTTACAAGCATCTTAGAAAACCCACAATTCTGTCGAAAGACATCATTTGGCATGACGAGGATCCGGATGAAAACCCAAAACCAAAAAAGCAACTAGGATTTGAAATGCCAAGGTGATTTGTAAGACAATAACTGAAAAGCATTAAAGGGAGGTGGAATTTAGCATAGGCATAGCTGTATAACAATGTTCAAATCAAAATTCATGTACATTTCTGCAATAATTGAATGTTATATCAAATCATTGTGGTATTTGGGAGTTCTTACAGTTTTATTGACTCTAGTGTATAGCTAAACATTCATATAAACTATCATATGAGCGTGATGGAAGAAATTATAAAAATTAAATTTGTCAATCCAAATGTATTCCTCTGTTCTACATTTTATTGTGTTTGGTTTGCATTTTAATTTCAATAGGTCTAGCACTAGAGTAGAAGTTCAAAAATTGTGAAGATCATAGGTTTAGTTTATGATAGTTGTGAAGGATAGTTAATATTACAGGAAAAGCAAAAACAGTAGAGGTCACGAGACATATTCATCTTTCATCAACGAAATGAAGCTCGTTGTCACAAGGAATTCCTCTCTCACTAAACTATCAGTTGGTCTATCATGGAAAGTAGTCGCAGGCGCGCCATCGTTGCATTGCTTTGACGTCTCATTCAGGTCATTGGCTGGAAAACATAGTCTCAATGTACTAGTTGAAACCCTTTCTGGATTTGATATTGGATGTTTACTGTTTTGTTTCTCTGTCTTCACAAAATCTTTTTCCAATTCTTGTATCTTCGAATTTGGATTAATTCCCAATTCATTTGATAGGTGGTAATGTAAAATTGCCTCATCGTCTCTTTCGAGTTCAACCAATGTATTTGCAATCTCCACATGCGTTTCTTTTACGAAATTGTGGTGTTTTCCGTATAGGACTTCTCTGGTGCTGAGTTTTTTCTCCAAATAATGCAGCTGTTCTTCTTTTTCTTTTTGCGTTAATTTTTCACCCATCAATTTTGGAGATTCCTCATCAGTTCTTTTGTTATCAATGTTATCGGATTGGTTTTTCGCCCTAATCGGGCCAAATGTGTCGTGTTTACTATCGTTAAAATGGTGATACTCGGCTTCATTTCCTCGTCCAAGAAGCTTTAAAGTATCACCAATTTTCTTGTGAATCTCATCAACAAGTTCATGCCCAGGCCCATATTTAAACTTGCGGACGGCAAGGACTCGCCCAAAAGAAATCAAAGCTTTCTCATATTTCCCTTTCTTCAGTTTACCTTTTGCTTTTGAAAGCATTTTACTTTCTAGGTAGCTCAATTTTTCAACGCTTGATTTCCCTGTCAGAATTTCTGTATCATTTTTCTTGAACATTTGAGGAAGAAAATCCTGTTTGGTAATTGAAAGTCGAAGTTTATTTTTCATTCTAGATTGGATGCGTTCCAAATTCAGTTTTTTTTGTGCAAAATTTTCAATTCGGTAAATTTTGATGAAAGTAGAATTTTTTTTAAATCTTGAAAACGAACCATATTCATATTGAGCATGGAACCATAATTTGTTCTTAATATGGGAACAGAATAAGAAAAGATTTATACTTAGAAGACATATATTCTCTACGAATTTTGTATATTTTTTTTTAATTAATTAAATAAACAAGATCCTATTTCCAATTAAGCAGCTCCGATAGAAAAAAGTGTATAAATGGCCTTGAATTTGCGAAACTCTTCTCTCGTCCTAAATTAATAGGCACTTAAATGTTGTGCAGTACATACTTGCTTTTATATGGCTTTCATGGATAAGATTACATAAGTAATGTGCTTATACATGATGTGTATAAGTATCCAAAGGAATATATGAGCCCACTGTATGTATAGCTGGGGAAACAAAATGTGCTTTTTCAGTACAATACAGTAGATTTTAATACATTAATTAATTTTATCTAAGTAATTTTGAAGTAAATCTTAAGTTTTTCTTTATTTTTGTTAAATA
>Ga0115008_10002748_pt1 | contig 14579 bp, 10 predicted proteins | sample FraStrMetagenome_FD_87164 | JGI IMG/M metagenome (GOLD analysis project Ga0115008, IMG submission 87164) | Marine eukaryotic phytoplankton communities from Arctic Ocean - Fram Strait ARC3M Metagenome | ecosystem: Environmental > Aquatic > Marine > Oceanic | place: Fram Strait | collected...
AGTACCTTCACCTTGAGATTGTAATAATTGGGTGGTTAATATAACTTCATCGAAGTATTTAGCTATGCTTGGCGCTCTTTTTAAAATTGCCGGATTAACAATAATATCATCAAAAATTTCACCAGGATTAGTGAATAAATTACGAAGAATATGCGTGTAAGAACGAGAATGAATTGTTTCACTAAAAGCCCATGTTTCTACCCAAGTTTCTACTTCAGGTAAAGACACAAGTGGTAATAATACGGCATTAACTGAGCGAGCAGCCATTGAGTCTAATAACGTTTGGTATTTCAAATTTGAAATGAAAATATGTTTTTCAGATTCAGTAAGGCTTTGCCAATCGGCTCTATCTTTAGATACGTCAATTTCTTCTGGGCGCCAAAAAAAACTTAATTGTTTTTCAATTAATTTTTCAAAGGCCATAAAACGTTGTTGATCATAGCGAGATACATTAACACTGTTACCTAAAAACATTGGCTCGAGTAAAGCGTTATTCGGCGTTTGATTAAACGTTGTGTACGTCATAAATATGTTCCTTAATATGGCAAAAAAATATCACCATAACTTCCTAGTTTACAACTAGGTATTTTTTGTTATGTAATTCTAGGGTTATACGTTAGCAATAACCCTTAGGTCTTATATTTTACAAGCACCACCAGCGCAGCTATCATCTTCTACTTCAATATCATCACTAGCACCATCTCGGGTGTTATGATAGTAAAGCGTTTTAACACCCAATTTGTAAGCGGTTAGTATATCTTTTAATATCTGCTTAACCGGTACTTTACCACCGTCAAACTTACTTGGATCGTAATTGGTATTCGCTGAAATAGTTTGATCAATAAACTTTTGCATAATACCAACTAATTCCAAGTAACCCTGGTTATTAGGTATATTCCACAATAATTCATAATTGCTCTTTAACTTTTCATATTCAGGAACAACTTGCTTTAAAATACCATCCTTACTTGCTTTAATACTGATAAGACCACGAGGTGGCTCGATACCATTGGTGGCATTAGATATTTGCGAAGAGGTCTCTGATGGCATAAGCGCTGATACAGTAGAGTTTCTTACACCATGTTCGATAATACTTTTACGTAAGCTCTCCCAGTCAAGATGAAGAGGCTCAGCAGTAATATCATCAATTGATTTTTTGTAGGTATCAATAGGTAAGATACCTTTTGATAAACGCGTTTCATCAAATTTAGGACAAGGGCCTTGTTCTTTTGCTAATTGATTAGATGCTTTCAACAAATAAAATTGAATAGCTTCAAAAGTACGGTGCGTTAAATTATTAGCACTACCATTGGAGTAGTAAAGCCCATTTTTAGCAAGGTAGTAGGCATAATTAATTACGCCTATTCCTAATGTTCTTCTAGCCATACTAGCACTTTGTGCAGCTGCTATAGGATAGTCTTGATAATCGAGTAAGCAGTCCAGAGCTCGAACGGCTAAATCAGCAAGTCCTTCTAATTCATCTAAAGAATCGATAGCACCAAGATTAAATGCTGATAATGTACATAAAGCAATTTCTCCATTTTCATCATTTATGTCATTCATTGGTTTAGTTGGCAGAGCTATTTCTAAACATAAATTACTTTGGCGAATTGCTGCTTTAGTTGGTTCAAACGGGCTATGAGTATTACAATGATCGACATTTTGTAAGTAAATACGGCCAGTACTTGAACGTTCTTGTGCAAACAATGTAAATAATTCAATAGCTTTAATACGTTTTTTACGAATAGAATCATCATTTTCATATTGCAAATATAATGCTTCAAACTTATCCTGATCTTCAAAAAAGGCATCATATAAGCCAGGTACATCACTGGGGCTAAACAAGGTAATAGAGCCACCTTTGATAAGTCGTTGATACATTACTTTGTTAAATTGCACACCATAATCTAAATGGCGAACACGATTTTCTTCCACACCCCGATTATTTTTAAGTACTAATAAACTTTCTACTTCTAGGTGCCATAACGGATAAAATAAAGTAGCAGCACCACCTCTAACTCCGCCTTGTGAGCAACTTTTTACAGCGGTTTGAAAGTGTTTATAAAAAGGAATACAGCCAGTGTGGAATGCTTCACCATTTCTTATAGTGCTACCAAGTGCTCGGATACGCCCAGCATTAACGCCGATACCTGCTCGTTGTGAAACGTACTTAACAATAGCACTAGAAGTGGCATTAATAGAATCTAAACTATCGCCACACTCGATTAGAACACAAGAAGAGAATTGGCGAGTTGGCGTTCTAACACCAGCCATAATGGGCGTTGGTAAAGAAATTTTAAATAATGAAATAGCATGATAAAAATTTTCTACATAAGTTAATCGAGTCTCTTTTGGATACTTAGCGAATAAACAAGCAGCAACGAGTAAATATAAGAATTGAGCACTTTCATAGATTTCACCAGTTACACGGTTTTGAACCAAATATTTACCTTCTAACTGTTTAACAGCAGCATAGCTAAAATTCAGATCACGACTGTGATCCATAAAAGATGACATCTGTTCAATATCATCTTTAGAATAATCGACTAAAATATGTTGGTCATATTTTCCTGATTCAACAAGATTAACAATATGTTCGTAAAGTGCAGGTGGTTCAAATTGTCCGTAAGCTTTTTTACGCAAATGAAATACAGCAAGACGGGCTGCTAGAAACTGATAATCTGGACTTTCTTCAGAGATTAAGTCAGCAGCAGCTTTAATAATAGTTTCATGAATATCTTCAGTTTTGATACCGTCGTAAAACTGTATATGAGATTTTAACTCTACCTGAGAGACTGATACCTTATCTAAACCATTCGCAGCCCATGTAATGACGCGATGTATTTTTTCTAAATCTATGGTTTCTTTATTACCATTTCGTTTAGTGACAAAAAGCTTATTATCCATGATGTACCTGCAAAGCGATTATTGTTATTGTTAAGTCCTAATTAAAGGCTAGAAATTTACTAAAAAAATAATTTATAATTTAACTAATGAAACATTAAATTAACAAGTAGTGATTTGGTTAGAATATCAAATACACTACATCTAGGGTTTTTTTGTAATACTAAACACAAGATAGTGAGGTTTTCTGATTTTTGCAAGCAATAAAATTCATTACCTTTTGCGATGTTTTTAGCTATTTTTTTTCAGTTAGTAATAACTAACCTTACGAGACATTTTTTATTAGGTCATATACAAAAGCAATAACTATTTTTTTTATTTTTGTACAAACAACACACGTAATTTTTTTAAATAAAATTTGATTATTAGTACTAAAAAACTTTATTCATACACATAGATAATTTGAACACATATACGCTTTAAAGAAATTTAAGATCAAACCAATTAGGATCTAATCTTACCTAGTAAGCTCTGATGATTGATATAACTTAAGCATTAAGTAAACTTAATCGGTATGTTTGTTGTAAAAGACAAAAGGGGTATGCTGCAAAGTTGAAAACTTCAAATCAATTAACAAGCGACTAAATTTTTCGACAACATAAAATATAATTAACTTCTAACGAATCGATTAACTTATGGTTTCCACTTAAGGGGTTATAATGAATGCCACTGGCATCAATACACTTTAAGCCAGCATCTTCAGCCCAGTTAATTAATTGCGATGGTTTAATAAATTTATCGTGGTCGTGAGTACCATTAGGCACTAATTTGAATAGTTTTTCAGCGGCAATTATGGCAAGTAAATAAGACGTAATCGTTTTATTTAATGTTGAAAAGAAAATAAGCCCTCCTGGTTTTACCAAAGAGGCACAGGCATCAATTACTGAAGCAGGATCAGGAACATGCTCCAGCATTTCCATACAAGTTACTATATCAAAAGCAGCGGGGCTTATTTGTGCTTTTTCTTCGGCAGTAATTTTTTGATAATCTATCGTCAGTTCAGATTCTAAGGCGTGTAATCTTGCGATGTTTAAGGGTTCATTGCCCATATCTATACCTGTTACATTAGCACCTAATTTAGCAAGCGACTCTGACAATATTCCGCCACCACAACCAACATCAATGATGTTAAGTGCTAATAACCCATCATTGTTATCATTGTGTTGGGCAATATGTTGACAGATAAATTGTACTCTTACTGGATTGATTTGATGAAGAGGTTTGAAATCACCAGTTAAATCCCACCACTGGCTAGCAACGTCTTCAAATTTAGCAATTTCATCTTTATTAACGTTAAGAGGTTGTAAGGACATATATTCCCATATTCAATTAAACAATCATTATTTTATTCTAAACGAAAGTATATTTTAAACAAAGAAAAGAGATCATTTTTTAGAGACTTAGTTGAATTTTTAAGCTGTTTTAATGCCCTGGAAAAACCTTTAAATAAAGCGGTATTGCATCAAAGTTTTTTATGCTAGTATGCAGCGTTGATTACTATTGTTAGTGCCTATTAGATAACAATAAAAAATCTATAAAAAGACTGTTTAGAGACCCAAACAATTAGTGTAACAATTAATTGGTTATTATTAAGCAAAAGAATTAGTTAAGGGATACCATCGATTTATGTCCGATCTGGCCAAACAAATAGTTCCAGTTAATATAGAAGATGAACTAAAAACCTCCTATTTAGATTATGCTATGAGTGTAATAGTTGGGCGTGCTTTGCCTGATGTTCGTGATGGTTTAAAGCCTGTTCATCGTAGGGTTTTATTTGCCATGGATGTTCTAGGTAATGACTGGAATAAAGCTTACAAAAAATCAGCTCGTGTGGTTGGTGATGTCATAGGTAAGTATCACCCACATGGTGATACTGCGGTTTATGACACTATTGTTCGTATGGCTCAACCATTTTCCTTGCGGTACATGCTAGTCGATGGACAAGGTAACTTTGGCTCTGTAGATGGCGATAGTGCAGCAGCAATGCGTTATACAGAAATAAGAATGTCGAAAATAGCACATTCTATTCTTGCCGATCTTGATAAAGAAACAGTGGATTTTGTACCTAACTACGATGGTACTGAACACATACCTGCCGTTATGCCAACGCGTATACCCAATTTACTTGTTAACGGTACCTCGGGTATCGCAGTAGGTATGGCAACTAATATTCCACCGCATAACTTAACAGAAGTTATTAATGGTTGTTTAGCGCTTATAGAAAATAGTGATATTTCGTTTGAAGAATTACTTGAGTATATTCCTGGTCCTGATTTCCCAACAGCAGGTATTATTAGTGGTCGAGCGGGGATAGAAGAAGCCTACAGAACTGGCCGTGGTAAAATTAAAATTAGAGCCCGCGCTGAGATTGAAGTTCATGAAACCTCAGGCAAAGAAACAATTATCGTTCACGAACTACCTTATCAAGTTAACAAAGCTCGCTTAATTGAAAAAATGGCAGAGCTAGTTAAAGATAAACGATTAGAAGGTATTTCAGCACTTCGTGATGAGTCTGACAAAGACGGTATGCGCATGGTTATCGAAGTAAAACGCGGTGAAGTGGGTGAGGTTGTTTTAAACAATTTGTATAAACTTACGCAAATGCAGGTGTCTTTTGGTTTAAATATGGTTGCCTTGACTAATGGTCAACCAAAAATATTTAACTTAAAAGAGATGTTAGAAGCCTTTGTCTTGCATCGACGTGAAGTTGTAACTCGCCGTACCATTTTTGAATTACGAAAAGCCCGTGAGAGAGCTCATATCTTAGAAGGCTTATCAATTGCGCTTGCTAATATTGATCCGATTATTGAACTAATTAAAAGTTCAACGAATCGTAAAGAATCTGAAGAAAAGCTGATTTCCCAAGGTTGGTCGTTAGGGAATGTTGCTGACATGCTTAGTGCTGCTGGTAATGATGCAGCGCGTCCAGAGTGGTTAGAGCCTGAATATGGTATTCGTGATGGATTGTATTATTTAACCGCTGAACAAGCTAAGGCCATTGTCGATTTACAACTCTACAAGTTGTCAGGCATGGAACATGAAAAGATTCTCAGCGAATATAAAGCGTTATTAGAACTTATTGCTGAATTAATGTATATTTTAGCAACGCCTTCACGTTTAATGGAAGTTATTTGTGACGAACTTATTGCGATACGTGATGAGTTTGGTGATGAACGTCGCACTGAAATTACTAATGCCTCGCATGACTTATCATTAGAGGATCTTATTTGCGAAGAAGACGTGGTAGTAACCTTATCCCATGAGGGTTATGTCAAATACCAAGTATTAAGTGATTATGAAGCACAGCGTCGAGGTGGTAAGGGTAAAGCTGCAACCAAGATGAAAGAAGAAGACTTCATTGAACGCTTATTGGTTGCTAATACTCACGATACTATATTATGTTTCTCAGACCGTGGTAAATTATACTGGTTGAAGGTGTTTCAATTACCTTTAGCGAGTAGAACCGCTCGTGGTAGACCGATAGTTAATATATTACCGCTTGAAAGTGACGAGCGTATCACCGCTATATTACCAGTACGAGAATATGCAGATGACAAGTATATTGTCATGGCGACTGCCTCAGGAACCGTTAAAAAGACGCGTTTAGATGCTTATTCAAATCAACGAGCAAATGGTATTATTGCATTAAACTTACGTGACGATGATACTTTAATTGGTGTTGATATTACCGATGGCAACAACGATATTATGCTGTTCTCTGATGCAGGTAAAGTTGTACGTTTTAATGAAAAAGTTCGTGATAGTGAATCAGGTGAAGTTAAACTTGATCCTGAAACAGGTGAGCAACGATGGGCACTTAAACCTATAGGTAGAACCGGTACTGGTGTTCGTGGTATGAAGTTAGAAGGTGAGCAAAAAGTAGTATCGCTTATTGTTCCTAAAAATGATGGCCCTATCTTAACTATTACTGAAAACGGTTTTGGTAAACGTACTGATCTTGACGAATACCCTGCTAAAAGTCGCGCGACAAAAGGTGTTGTTTCTATTAAAGTTAGTGAACGTAATGGTAAAGTAGTAGGTGCCGTACAAGTAGAAGAACTTGACGAAATCATGCTCATTACTGACAACGGTACCTTAGTGAGAACACGTGTTAATGAAGTGAGTGTTATTGGGAGAAATACTCAGGGTGTGCGTCTAATTCGTACCGCTGAAGATGAACACGTAGTTGCACTTCAGCGTATTGATGAAATCGAGGACGTAGAGGTACTGGATTCAACAGTTGAAAGCGATGAAAGTAATAGCAAGCCTAGTCCTGAACAAGTAGCTCAGCAAAGTGATACGCAAAATATAGACGCTGAAAATGACGAGTAGTTGTTAAGTACATACTTTAAAGGCGGCTAATAACCGCCTTTTTTATTGAATTTTATAAACCAATACTATTTCAAAATAGCCGTATAATGTAGGAATAATAATGTCAGATATTTTTAATTTTTGTGCTGGTCCAGCGATGTTACCTCAACCAGTAATGATCAAAGCTCAACAAGAGTTTTTAAATTGGCAAAATACCGGTAGCTCTGTTATGGAGTTAAGTCATCGAAGTGGTATTTATATGACCATGGCTAAAAAAGCTGAACTCGACTTACGTAGATTAATGGCAGTGCCTGATAATTATCATGTGTTATTTTGCCACGGCGGTGGTCGAGGCCAATTTTCTGCAGTGCCACTTAACTTGTTACCTACCGGAAAGTCTGCAGATTATATTGTCTCGGGTTCATGGTCAAAAGCAGCAGCAGCAGAAGCTAAAAACTTTGGTAATATTAATGTTATTAATATCAACCAAGACAGTGATAATCATTCAACGTTAATACATAGCGATGAATGGCCTCTTAATGCTGATGCCGCTTATGTACATTATTGTCCAAATGAAACCGTTAATGGTATTGAAATTAATAACATACCTGAAACTAATGGTGTCCCTTTAGTTGCTGATATGTCTTCAACTATTTTATCTCATGAAATTGACGTCAGTAAGTTTGGTTTAATTTATGCTGGGGCGCAAAAAAATATTGGTCCTTCAGGGTTAACCATTATTATTGTTAGAGATGATTTACTTGGTAATGCTCAGCAAGCTACGCCGTGTATTATGAATTATAAGATGGCCGCTGAAAACGATTCTATGTATAACACGCCACCTACTTATGCATGGTACCTTGCTGGTTTAGTTTTTGAGTGGTTAGAAGATTTAGGTGGCGTAAAAGCTATTGCTAAAATTAATGAACAAAAAGCAAATCTTTTATATAAGACAATTGATGACAGTGATTTCTATTTAAATAATATAGATACCGAGTATCGTAGTAAAATGAATGTGCCGTTTTGGCTTAAAGATGAACGTTTAAATGAACAATTTTTGGTAGAGTCTGAAGCTGCAGGTCTTACGGCATTAAAAGGTCATCGTATTGTTGGCGGTATGCGTGCCAGTATTTATAATGCAATGGCAATTGAAGGGGTAGAGTCTCTAGTTAACTTTATGAAAAAATTTGAAAATAAGGTCGGGTAACGTGGAGCAGCTAACAGTACAACCAATAAAAAAAATTAATGGTGAAATATTTTTACCAGGCTCTAAAAGTCTTTCTAATAGAGCACTACTCATTGCTGCCCTTGCAAAAGGTGTCACTAAAATTACTAATTTATTAGTCAGTGATGATATTAACCACATGCTTAATGCACTTAAAAGTCTTGGTATTGAATATACGTTAAGTGACTGTGGTACCGAATGTATCGTTATTGGTAATAATGGTTTTTTTAAAATTAATCAGTCTTTAGAGCTGTATTTAGGTAATGCAGGTACAGCTATGAGACCTTTGTGTGCAGCACTTGCTGCCAGTAAGGGGGAGTTTATTTTAACAGGTGAACCTCGAATGAAGGAACGACCTATTGGTCACTTAGTCGATGCGCTTACCCAACTTAATGCCAATGTCGAATATCTTGAGAGTAAGGATTATCCACCAGTAAAAATCACAGGTAAAAACTTATCTGGTGATATAGTGTCAATTGATGGTTCTATATCTAGTCAATTTCTAACCGCTATTTTAATGATTTCACCATTGCTTGATACAGACACCACGATTAATATCGATGGCGAATTAGTGTCTAAGCCTTATATTGATATCACTCTAGATATCATGAGTCGCTTTGGTGTTACGGTACAAAATAATAATTACCAGTCTTTCACCATAAGTGGTAAACAATCTTATCAAGCATTAGACAAGTATATGGTAGAAGGCGATGCTTCTTCTGCATCATACTTCTTGGCTGCTGGCGCTATAAAAGGTGGTTCAGTTACCGTACACGGCGTAGGAAAACTTAGTGTTCAAGGTGATAAGCATTTTGCTGATGTACTTGAAGAAATGGGTGCAGAAATTCAATGGCAAGACGAGTCAATAACGGTAACTGGCAAACCATTGTTTGCGGTTGATATGGATATGAACCATATTCCTGATGCTGCAATGACCATCGCTACCACGGCATTATTTGCTAAAGGTACGACAACTATTAGAAATATTTATAATTGGCGGGTAAAAGAAACTGACCGTATTCATGCTATGGCTACCGAATTAAAGAAAGTAGGGGCAGAGGTAATTGAAGGAAAAGACTTTATTAGTATCACGCCACCAGTAGAAATTAAGCATGCTGAAATTGACACATATAATGATCATAGAGTCGCTATGTGTTTCTCTCTTGTAGCTCTTAGTGATACTCCGGTGACTATTAACGACCCAAAGTGTACAGCTAAAACCTTCCCAGATTATTTTGAAAAATTAGCACAGGTTTCTTGCTAATTATTGCTATAGATTTTTTTAAACGATTTTATGGATTAAATCCCGTATAATCTCGCCGAATATCGATGATAGGAGAAAAATATATGCAGGAAAGCACTCCAGTAATTACTATCGACGGACCAAGCGGAGCAGGTAAGGGCACTGTTGCTAGAACACTTGCAGATCAACTAGGTTGGCATTTACTTGATAGTGGAGCTATTTACCGTGTATTAGCCGTTGCCATTCAACATCATCAACTTGATCTTGATGATGAAGAACCTTTGGTCCCAGTTGCTGCACATTTAGATGTACAATTTGAAATAACTAGCCAAGGGGAAAGTAAGGTTATTTTAGAAGGAGAAAATGTAACAGAATTAATTCGTACAGAAGCTATTGGTGAGTTAGCCTCAAAAGTTGCTGCTTTTCCTCGCGTTCGAGAAGCGTTACTTAGAAGACAAAGAGCGTTTAGTGGCGGCCCAGGGTTGATTGCTGATGGCCGTGATATGGGAACTGTTGTTTTTCCGCAAGCAAAAGTTAAAATATTCTTAACGGCTAGTGCAGAAGAACGTGCTCAGCGTAGGTTTAATCAGTTGAAAGAAATGGGGATTGATGTTAACATCGGTCGCCTTTTGGAAGACATACGTCAACGAGATGAGCGAGATCAAAACCGAAAGGTAGCTCCGCTAATTCCTGCTGATGGGTCTTTAACTATTGATTCTACTAGTATTTCTGTTTCAGAAGTAGTAAATGAAATTCTTATGTTTGCCAATGGTAAATTAACGTAAAAATCACGCTTTAAGCTAGTTTAATTAATATTACCTGCTAGCCTTAAAGAACCTTTATTTGAAAGCCTACTGTATGGATGCACTGGGCATACTTAACCACCCCATGAAACAATGACGTTGAATGGATTAATAGCTGAGTTTATATACAAGTTATGACTGAAAATTTTGCAGAACTTTTTGAAGAAAGTTTAAAAGAAATCGAAACACGTCCGGGTTCAATTATCCGTGGAACAATCGTTAAAGTTAACAAAGACAACGTAGTTGTTGATGCTGGCCTTAAGTCTGAGAGTGTTATCTCAATTGATCAATTTAAAAACGCTGCTGGTGAAGTTGAAGTAGTTGTTGGTGATGAAATTGACGTAGCATTAGACGCAACAGATGATGGTTTCGGCGAAACTATTTTATCTCGTGAAAAAGCTAAACGTCACGAAGCATGGCAAGTGCTTGAAAAAGCTTACGAAGAAAAAGAAACTGTTATCGGTGTTATTAACGGTAAAGTTAAAGGTGGTTTCACGGTTGAAGTAAGCAATATTCGTGCTTTCTTACCCGGTTCATTAGTAGATGTTCGTCCAGTTCGTGACACTGCTCACCTTGAAGGTAAAGATTTAGAATTTAAAGTTATTAAGCTAGACCAAAAGCGTAATAACGTAGTTGTTTCTCGTCGTGCTGTTATTGAAGCTGAAGGCAGTGCAGAACGTGATGAACTTCTCGAATCATTAGCCGAAGGTCAAGAAGTTAAAGGTATCGTTAAGAACCTTACTGACTATGGTGCGTTCGTAGATCTAGGCGGTATTGACGGTTTATTACATATCACAGATATGGCTTGGAAACGTGTTAAGCACCCAAGTGAAATCGTAAATGTTGGCGATGAAATTCAAGTAAAAGTATTGAAATTTGACCGTGAACGTACTCGTGTATCTCTAGGTATGAAGCAGTTAGGCGAAGATCCATGGGTAGCAATTGCTAACCGTTACCCAGAAGGTTCTAAACTTTCTGGTCGCGTAACTAACCTAACTGATTACGGTTGTTTTGTTGAAATCCAAGAAGGCGTTGAAGGTTTAGTTCACGTTTCTGAGATGGATTGGACTAACAAAAATATTCACCCATCTAAAGTTGTTAATTTAGGTGATACGGTTGAAGTACTTGTTTTAGAAATTGACGAGGAACGTCGTCGTATTTCTTTAGGTCTTAAACAGTGTATTGCTAATCCTTGGGAAGAGTTTGCTAAAAACTTCAACAAAGGTGATAAAGTCTCAGGTAAGATCAAGTCAATTACTGATTTCGGTATCTTTATCGGTCTTGACGGTGGTATTGACGGATTAGTTCACTTATCTGATATTTCTTGGGCAGGCGGTGAAGAAGCTGTTCGTGAATATAAGAAAGGCGATGAAATCGATGCAATCGTTCTTCAAGTTGACCCAGAACGTGAACGTATCTCGTTAGGTGTTAAACAAGCAGAAGACGATCCGTTCAATATGTATCTGACAGATAAGAAAAAAGGTGCTATTGTTAATGGTAAGGTAACAGAAGTTGATGCTAAAGGTGCTACAATTGAGCTTGCTGAGACTGTTGAAGGTTACTTACGTGTTAGCGACATCTCTGTAGAACGAATTGAAGATGCTTCTACAGTATTGAAAGTTGGTGATGATGTTGAAGCTAAGTTTATGGGTGTGGATCGTAAGAACCGTACTATTAGCTTATCTATTAAAGCAAAAGATCAAGCTGACGAACGTGAAGCAATGGATAACTTAAATCAAGTTGAAGAGACTGGTTTAAGTGCTATGGCTGCAGCGTTTAAAAATGCTAAAAACTAATTATCCTTAACAGGGTAGAGTTTTATTTTGCAATAAAGCTGTATTAATACAGTAGGTGAAAAGAGTATTTATCAATACAGTGATAATACTCTTTTCTTTTTTTAACGCCATTGGCGGAGCCAGTTTTTAATGTATTTACAAAACTGTGCAGTGCTAGGTAAATTACTGAGGGGTCAACATGACTAAGTCAGAACTTATTGAAAAGTTATCAGATAAATTTAGCCATTTATCAGTTAAAGAAGTGGAAAAATCTATTAAAGAAATCTTAGAATTAATGGCTCACTCTTTATCAAAGGGTGATCGTATTGAAATTCGTGGTTTTGGTAGTTTTTCATTGCATTATCGTGCTCCAAGAGTTGGCAGAAATCCAAAAACTGGTGAGTCTGTAGAATTAACTGGTAAATATGTTCCTCACTTCAAACCAGGCAAAGAGTTACGTGAAAGAGTTAATCTTTCCGTTGCATAAATTGCAAAGCAAAGTAAAAAATTAGATAATAAACGGCATCTTACTATGCCGTTTTTTTTCATGAAAAATTAATGAGGTTGATAAAATGCGCTTATATATAACACTTTTTTTTATCATCGTTTTACTGGCAATAGCATTTATTTTTGGTAGCCAGAATGAACAACTACTCATGCTAAATTATCTAGTTGCCCGAACAGAAATGACTGTTGCTGCGGCAACGAGCTTATTCACAGGTATTGGCTTTTTTTTAGGTTTGTTAGTTACCATTTTTTGGCGAATTATTCGAAAAGGTAAACACGCCTTAGCTAAAAACATTGAACAGTAAATTATTATTTAATAAATATAATATCATCAGTCTTTTTTATTTTACCTTATTGTTAGAGCCCTAATGATTGAATTACTTTTTTTATTACTCCCTGTTGCAATGGCCTACGGCTGGTTTATGGGACGTAATAGTATTAAACAAAAGCAACAAATCGCTAAACAAGACTTATCTATAAAATACTCAACAGGTTTAAATTACCTATTATCTAATCAACAGGATAAGGCTATCGACTCACTTCTTGATGCCTTAAAGGTTGAAGACGACAGTGTTGAAGCACATTTTGCTATGGCCAATTTATTTCGTAAGCGTGGCGAGTTAGATCGTGCCTTAAAAGTTCACGAGCACCTTGTTCGTCTCAACAACCTACCTACGAAAGATAAACAACAAGCAGTCTTTGAATTAGGTAAAGACTTTTTAAGCGCTGGCCTTTATGACCGTGCAGAAACAATGTTTACCAAATTACTTAAATCTAAAAGTTATGGTTTAAAATCACTCACATACTTACTTCAAATATTTCAATCAACAAAAGATTGGCGACAAGGCATTGTCCATCAAAAATTAATTGTAAAGCACGGTGACAAACTCGTATTACATACGCTTGCTAATTTTTATTGTGAACTAGCAAGCTTAGCATTTGAGAAAGATGAATTTATTGAGGTTATTGAGTTACTAGAGCAAGCTTTAACTTTAGATCCTAATTCTTGTCGTGCAAATTGGTTAATGGCGAAAATATATGAAAATCATCAACAGTGCGAATTAGCAGCTCAATGTTATCAAGCTATTTATCATCAAGATAATGAATTCTTTCCAGATGTTATTGCACCTATGCTTGCCTGTTATGAACGTTTAGATGCGGTTACTGACTTTTATGTATTTATAAAAAAAGTTTATGATGAAACGCTTGGCTCAACAGCTTTAATTTACTACCTAGCTCATGTTGAGCAAAAGTATGGTAAAAAGAAAGCGTTAGATTTTATCCTATCAGCCTTAAAACGTAGGCCAACTATTCGTGGTTTTGAACATTTTGTTAATATGCAACTTTTACCAGATGACGCTGAAGTTAACCATACTAGTTTAGATTTAATTAAAGAATTAATTAGTGAATACCTAAAACTCAAACATAGGTATACCTGTCGGACATGTGGTTTCGATAGTTCAACTCATTATTGGTCTTGTCCATCTTGCCATGGTTGGGAGCAACTAAAGCCTATTCGAGGCCTTGAAGGTGAGTAACTTAACTAATTTATCGAGTGAAAAGCGAATGTTACTAATAAGGCTATTTATAGTTTGACGATCCCATAGATTAAAATTCGTTATTTAGCGTTTAATTAACGTAACTATTACTAAAATAAAATTGCCATAAATCATCATAAAGGTATATTGATTTTGTGATGTTACTAAGCCATGTATTTAGAGGAAAATTGATGAATAATCCAAAAGTTGTTGTAGCCTTAGATTTTGACAACAAAAAAGAGGCTTTATCATTTGTTGATATGATTGAACCCA
>Ga0115008_10002749_pt1 | contig 14576 bp, 14 predicted proteins | sample FraStrMetagenome_FD_87164 | JGI IMG/M metagenome (GOLD analysis project Ga0115008, IMG submission 87164) | Marine eukaryotic phytoplankton communities from Arctic Ocean - Fram Strait ARC3M Metagenome | ecosystem: Environmental > Aquatic > Marine > Oceanic | place: Fram Strait | collected...
AATCAGTTGATGGTTTACACAGAGATACCATTGGGGAGGCTGTTGAACAAAGTAATTCAAATATCAACGAATCCGATGAATCTTCAGGAACTAACATCAGACAAAACGGAAATGATCTTGACACGAATATGTATTCCTACGTAGGAACGTAACTCGAAGGAAACTTGAATAAAGTAAGATTGAATCGAGTCTTAGGTTTGAAAGTAAGATTGAATCAAGTCTTAGGTTTGAAGGAAAACTCGAGAAACAAGATTGATTGTACTAGTTTTATGGAAATAAGTCAAGATAGAAATCTAGCACACAACTTTTAAGATAGAAACACAATTACGAAGAAGTATTAATCTAATACCAACGAATAGAGCTTTCAACAAGCGTGCACAGCTAGCAATTCTCAGGTCTCATATAGGATACAGGAGAAATCAAGGTCTACTAGCAAGAAAATCAAATATAACAAACCAGATTTCGACTTTGTATTTATAATTATTATTGATTGTTTGAATTGATTCATAGCTATATCAGTCCACAAACTTAAAGACATTACCGGTGCTTTAGAAGAGATGCGTAGCTAGAGCAGACATACGGATTAAATTGTATGATTTGAATATTTCCATAGAAAATTCATTCCAAAAACTTCATCATTAGTGCCATTCCGGCATCTTCAACTCAGAATTAGAAAAAATGCGTCTTCGCTTTACGAAGAAACTGGAATGCGAGTAGTGAGACTGCAAGAAATGTGCAGTATGTACAACATCGGGTGAATTCTTCGCTTCGCTTTCTGTTTTGCAACTCTTTTCTCTTTTAGGTTGAAAGATTGATTTTCTTTTATCAACATCATTCACTGGTACAAAACTTTCTTGACTTATAGCTCGGAACCCGCTCTCCAGATTTTCGCCTGTACTTGTGTTGTTGTCATCAAAATCGAATGATTCTGACTGCAGAAGCTTTATTTCGCTGTTTGTCAAAGAACCACGTGAAATATTATCTTTTTCAGCGATTACTTTCCCAATCGACTTGCTTGCACGGTCACTGGTGAACTTGAAATCGACAACCAATAAATCTTTGAATGCTTTATGTGCTGACTCGTCTTTGAACGATGAATTCATGACCGTTGAATTAAAAAGCCCGCCTACTTCTACTATTCGACAAAACGTGCGATTGAGGTGGAATCATTAATCATTAAAGATGCTTACAAAATTTGAAGACTCACAGCCGGAACTGCAGACACCCGAATTGGCTTAAAACTAATAGATATCTTGTATCACTCAACAACATCTTATTATAAATATAATTAGGAATACGTGCATATGTGTTGTGTTGCTTGGTGTGCTCGGGAAGTATGGGAATTCATTGTATATGTTGTTGCTGCTGTTTTCATCATTTACTAGTAAATTGTTACTATTTGTGTTGATTGCGAAAGGCTGGCTGAGAGATTCCGGGGCGAATTGATATTTTTTTGGGACAAAATCGGCCGTTCGATTCTCAGGTCTCATGGGAACTCTGATTACCTCAGCACAATAACTAAAGTTTAAAGTTCGTATCCTGGGGCCAGGACCAGACATTGACATCATCAATCATAATCATAATTTATAATCATCCTTGCAAACATATTTTATAACGTCTCATATCTAAATTACTAAACCCACCGACCTCTATCGAGACGGGACGGGCTCGTTTTCCCAACAAACTTGTGGATTGCCGCCGAAAAATACCGAGATAACACACATAGCTCACAGCATCGTCCTATTAAACATACACTTCAGAGCATTTCAACTTTGTTTCACTCCAACGGCAGTGTACATTTCATATACATTTAGTAACAATCATTCAGTAATTCTTATTGATTAATTTCGGAGTAAACTCTTTCCATCCCACCACATCGCATCGCTCATTGAAAACGTATATAGCAAAATATCTAACAAACATGGCACCTGTGGATAGAAAGGATGAGTCGAAGGAGGTGAGATTTGTTCTTAACCATCGGTATTGCTATAACGATATTGAATGAGAAATTATGGATGTGAAATAGTTATTTATTGATTTATGAATTCAGTTTATTTCATTTTATCTCATTTGTGAATCATACAAAACACAATAGGCGGTGGATATTACCATGCAGGCAACCTCCAACGAAAAGAAAGATGATACCAAGTCTAATAATAATATTAAGAAGAAGAAGACATTATCCAGTAACAAAGATTTAGAAGATGATAATGCTGCTGCTATGTCAGAGGAAGATAAGGCATTGAAGGAACGTCTTGAAACTTGTGTGACGACATTGACTGGTAAGAAACCCATTGGGAGTGATGATGAGAAAGAGGCTGCTGCGAAGGATGAGGTTATGGATCTGGTTCCTGCTGCAGAACCGTTGATTCAGCTTAAGGCTTTGCAGGTGATTACGACTGAGTTGCGCAGTGCGACGAGTAGTATGACCAGTGTACCAAAACCTCTAAAGTTTTTGAGGCCGTATTATGACGATTTGGTGCAATTTGGACAGGGTTTGGGGGGATCAAGTCCGGTTGATGTTTTGTTACAGGCAAGGATGTCAGATGTCTTGTCAGTGCTTTCCATGACGTTTGGTGATTCCGGTAAGTCATTGTCGTATCGGTGGAGACAACGTGTTTGTTTGTCCTTGAATGGTCAGTTAATTTTGAAATGTTTTGATTTATATTCTTTGTAGAAAAACGAGAAAGTTTGAGCTACAAACTCAAGGCATTTAAAACATACGAATCTCTACCCCACGACGAGATTAAAACTATAGTTCCGAAAGAGCTTATGTCCGATGACACTGGCAATGATAATCTAGGATGCTGGGGTCACGAATACGTTCGCTCGCTTGCGGGTGAAATTGGAGCAGAATATAATCATCGTATTACTGTTGATGGTGCGGATCCAGATGATGATGCTCCCTTCTCGGATCTTCTCAGAATGGTAGATTCCATCGTACCCTTTCACATTACTCACAATGCCGAAGCAGAGGCAGTTGACTTACTGTTAGAAGTTCAGCGACTTAAAAAGTTACTCGACTTGCCAGCAGGATCCATTGACGAAGGGAATTACAAACGCATATGCTTGTACTTGATCAAGGCGGCAGACTTCATGGCAGATCCGGATGACCTACATGAAGTTTTAAATGTCGCGTACCACGTTTTCATATCTCAGGGTCAGTATTTTGATGCCATGCGAATCGGTCTTCGAATGAATTTTGACGAGGAAGAATTGAAAAAGATATTGAATGATTGTCCCGATGAGGTATTAAAGAAGCAGATGTGCTTCTTGTTAGGTCGGCATCGAGTGAATTTAGATTACAGCGAAGAGGATGAAACCTTGAACGATATCATTTCGAACGTTCAGCTTTCGGAACAGTTCTTGTCGCTTGCCCGGGATTTAGATGTGATGGAAGCAAAGACACCGGAAGACATATATAAAAGTCACTTGGCTGAAACCGGTGGTTTTGTAAGAAACAGTCATCGTCGAGATGGGGGTTCGTCACACGTGGATTCAGCTCGAGCCAATCTGGCCTCGACATTTGTGAATGCCTTTGTTAATGCGGGATTTGGTCATGATAAACTTATGACGAATGGCGAGGGTAGTGATAACGCCGACAACAACAATAATAATGCTGAATGGCTGTATAAGAACAAAGATCATGGAATGCTGAGTGCTGCCGCTTCACTTGGTTCCATTTTGCTATGGAATGTAGAGGAAGGGTTGACGCAGATTGATAAATTTCTGTATTCCAGCGAAGACTACGTTAAGGCTGGGGCTGCGCTTGCGGTTGGGGTGTTGAGCAGTGGTGTCCGCAATGATGCAGATCCGGCATTGGCGTTGTTACAAGAGCACGTAGAAGATGGTACGTCCTCTAGCCATGTCATGAAGTGTGCTGCGATAACTGGGTTGGGAATCGCATACGCCGGCGCAGAACGAGCTGACGTTATGGATTTGTTGGTACCAATCATTGAAAAGAGTGAGACGGGAGGGAATGAAAAAAATAATATGCTCGAGACCGCATTGGCATGTTTGGCACTAGGAATGATACATATTGGAAGCGCTGATGATGTCGCCGCAACTGTTATACTCCAACGGTTGATGGAAAGTAGCGAGGCAGAACTCAGTCACAGCCATGCACGCTTGATATTTGTGGGTCTCGGTCTTTTATTTATGGGAAAACTTGATCAATGTGATGCCATGTTGGAAGCAATTAGTACAATTGGACAGCAGGAGGTAGATGATGATAATGCAAATGCTGATACCGATATAAAGACGAAGAGTTGGAGCAAATATGGTTTGATCGTTCTAGAATCGTGCGCATATGCTGGTAGCGGCAATGTCCTAAAAGTTCAAAAGATGCTACACGAATGTACTGAACATTTGACCGAAGATGCCGATCATCAGGCTGCTGCAGTGATAGGAATTTCTCTTATTGCAATGGGCGAATCAGTTGGTGTGGACATGACCGTACGTGCTTTCGATCATTTGTTGCATTACTGCGAGTTGCCCATAAAGCGTGCCGTTCCGCTTGCCCTTGCACTGCTGTACTTATCAAACCCCGAATTTAGCGTAATCGATACGCTTTCAAGGCTTTCGCACGATCCTGATGAAGAACTCTCTCAGAATGCGATTATGGGTCTCGGCTTTATCAGTGCAGGAACAAACAACTCTCGTGTTGCTGGGCTCCTACGGCAGTTAAGCGAATTTTATAGTAAGGATGCAGGCCATATATTCTGCGTACGTATTGCTCAGGCTTTGTTACACATGGGGAAAGGTCTATTGACGATTAATCCCATTCACTCGGATCGTATGCTCACCAGCTATCCAGCACTTGGGTCGATATTTTCAATTCTGCACTTATGCCTCGATATGAAAACTTCGTTGTTAGATAAGACGCACTACTTGCTCTATTACTTGACCTGTGCAATGAGTCCTCGCATGTTAATAACTGTCGATGAGGAAGGCAGTACGTGGAAGCCGGTGACTGTTCGAGTCGGACAGGCCGTCGAAACAGTTGGTCAAGCGGGTAAGCCGAAGTCAATTACAGGATTTCAGACACATACAACACCAGTCTTACTAGGAGTGAAGGAGAGAGCTGAGCTTGGAACGGAAGAAGTGTTGAGTGTAGCTAGCGTGCTCGAAGGCATTGTAATATTGAAAGAAAATCCGGATTACGAACCTGAGAGCGAAGAACAAAAATAAATTTTGACAGTAAATAAATAAAGCGACTTTTTTGCGATGTGTGAGCCCATAGTTTACGATTTTTACCTTTATTTGACTAACGATTTGAGAATAGAGTAGCCTTAGGACCATTATTGATCACCGTGAATGTACATGCCTACGCAACGATCTCTCTAGAGATAAGGGAGCTTTAATTTCAACTTTATCATAAAAGAAAACGGAACTACTATCATACTCGTAAGATGCTCGCTATGGCTAACAGATAAAAGCTATTGGAAAATATTAAGTGAGTGATCCTCAGAGTTGAAAGGCACAAGAAAATGCTCTTGGCGTTTTCAATCCTCTCTACAACTGCAAAACCATTTTTTTTAATCGAAAGAAGATTTTACAAGTGCTAGCAATTTTTCTCACAAAACGCTTCGCACTTCGCGCTACACTCGCGTTGAATCGATGTCAATCGCGACGTGAGACGTGAGCAATATGTACTATGTGTACTATGTACAACCGGTACGCTCGTAGGTACGTTACCTACTTATATCAGTAACGTCATTGTGGCTAAATATTACTTCACCTCGTGATCCATCGTCTTGTCTTCCATCAGCCCATCAGCCATCAGTCAATTTTTCCGCTGCAGCCACTGAAAAAACGTCATATGTACCGATTTTTGCGTACACTGGAATTATTTTCTTTGAAGGCATCCAAAAATATTGTTTCTAGAAATTGACTCTTCTCTCTACATTATGATGAAGCATGTGGGATTATCTTACCTCGTTGGTGCCTCCTTAATTTTATATTTACCACAAGTGATATGTTTTTCATTCCAGGCGATGCCCGCATGGAATATGGTTTCTCAAAGGTTGACTTATTCTCATCTGAAGATGGCAAAGAAACCCCAGTCATTAAATCTCGAGGAACTTGAAAAATTGGAAGTTCTCTTTGACAAATCAGAGGAAGATGAGGATGAAAATTCAATTTCGAATGAAGGTGATGATATGGATTGGGATGACATGGCAAGTATTCATTTTATCATACCAGAAGACTTGAGTGGCGCACGGATAGACAATGCATTGCAATCTTTGATCACGTCACATTCCGAAGCCTCTAGTGAGGATAGTGTTGATAATGAAGGAATAAGTATTTCGCGATCGCAATGTAGTCAACTATTAAGCGATGGTTGTGTTAGGGTTGCTGGTCAAGGTGTTATTACGAAAAAATCGCATCAAATACAAACCGGTGATGAACTTATAGTGTTTGCCGAGGATTCCATCGACAAAGGTACTAAGGATAAGGAACTATCAGTCGAATCACTTATTAGCGGATTAGTAAATAGAGGGAAAGGAGGGCTGACAGAAGAAGAAATGATTCGACCACAAGACATCCCTTTGTCAGTTCTATTTGAAGATGAACACATGGTGAGTTTTCGTGTTATGGTATTCTTCCCCTTTCATCGCTTTCTTCATATATCTATCTTTCGACAACAAAGATTGTTGTAAATAAACAAGCTGGAATAGTCGTGCACCCTGCAGCTGGAAATTGGGACGGAACTCTCGTGAACGCTGTGGCACATCACTTACTTTACAAATCTAAATTTGGCTCTGGTGAGTTTGTTCTAAGTGAATCTGACAACGGAGTTAAAGATGAAAATGGTGAAAGTTTGGGGCTAAGACCTGGAATAGTCCATCGGCTAGATAAAGGTACAACTGGCCTTATTATTGTGGCAAAAACAAGACAAGCCCTCGGCGCATTATCAGATGCCTTCGCTAACAGAAGGGTAAAGAAGACTTATTTGTGTGTGACTGTTGGCAATCCTGGTGACAACGTTACAATTGATAAACCAATCGGCCGGCATCCACTTTATCGTCAGAAAATGAGAGTTGTTCCTGACCCAACCAAAGGTAGGCAGAGACGGGTCGTCCCTAGATTCCAAACAGAAAAAAGTCCTGCCCAGGTTGGACGTAGAGCGTTGTCATTCGTCCAAAACCTCGCTTTCAATGGAAAGTTATCTATTTCCGAAGTTCGTATTGAGGTGAGTACCTTTTGCCTAGTATCGTACTGACGATACACATCACATGTCATACGAAAGCTAATCGAAAATTAAAACTGTCGTTCATAACTATAAAGACTGGCCGAACGCATCAGATTCGAGTTCATCTTCAAGATAGGGGAACACCAATTTATGGTGACGATGTGTATGGGATATCCGACTGGAACAAAAAACTTTCAAAGCAACGAGGAATCTTACGCCCTTTGTTGCACGCTTATAAACTGGAAATAAGTCACCCAATCACAGGAAAAGATTTGGTTTTTTGCGCACCAATGGCTGAGGATATGGCAATAATAGTTGATACTATTTGGCCAACTGGTAGAGATGAAAGGCCTGAACTTTTCTAAAATTTATGATGAATAAATACGATCTCAGTCCTCAACCTTTCACGTGTGTCAATGTGCCAAAAGACGAGAAAGGAATGTCGGCAACAAATTCATAGCAAAAGAGTGAACCGTTTAGGGCGGCATAAAGTACTTGCGAATGTTGCCCTGGTGAAAACAAAATCTTTTTTGAAATGGCTACGCGTGTCATGCATTCGGTTGAAAATTTAGTCTAACTTTTACACAACATCATAGATTGAAAAATCTCTACAGTATATGGAGTGCCTCGCTTTCCCTAAATCATTGACATTAAGAAAGAATTATAAATGAAAATTATTTGCGCTAGCGTCGCGTCGGTAATTTTAAAACCATTCAACGCTTGTAGGTTTTCAATATTCAACTGTCATCCATCAGCCACAAATAAAGTTGGTTTTCGATTCTTCAATTAGGTTTAGACTTATCTCGTTTGTACTTGTAGATAGCAAATTGGCTTTATTCGGAGCTGGGCACATGTATTTTCTATTGTCACTTTACCCAATACATTCCTGACAACTCATGGTGAATATAGGAGATCGGAATCCGATCGTTTAATATACTGGAGCATGTATGCACTACTAGATTTGCCACCATATCCAAATTCTAAGCGTGTACCAACTCCGAACATTCTTTTGAAAAAGTCCCTCTTTCTTTTGCGCGAATGGACTCTACCTCCAAAGCAATCAGATATCACATCCGAAAACGGAACTTCTGACACACGTTCATCATCTAATCTGAACCAGCGAGATTTTTCACTTCGTTTATTTGGATTTGTTCGGATGTAACTATAATAATGACCACTTCCGTATTGTCCCATATGCACAACTATTGATTGCAAATCAAAAATAGTTCGACATTTATCCTCAGAGATTTCCATCTCGCAAACACTCGACAAATCCAAAACCTACCGAGTTCCCCTCATTAAGTTAGTTCCTAAAAATATTCATTTAAACTTTCATTTACATGATCTCACCTCTGAAAACTCGAACTTATCATTAAGTTTACTCATAGTATCAGTTTGCCAATCATAATTAAATCTTTTCAAATGAAACTGCAATATTGATGGTAGGCCTGCTTCTTTAAGTGTGGACCCTTTCAATGCATCGACAGGCTCAGCGTCCTTTTCAGGTTTCCATCCATTGCCTTCTGCTTTACTTAAGAGCTCCGGTACCCCAAAAGAATCCTTTATGGCAGACAAAACAGATGGACAATCGTTATCATTATTCGTTCGGGCAACTTCTAGTGATATGTCAAGAAACGTCTCTTCCCTTCTTTTCTCACGATTACTTCCATCTTGAGCTTTAATGTAACTCTCACAGGCGCCTTGGTATAAATCAACCAAATTTGGTAGATAAGTGCTCAGTTCAGTAGTCAAAAGAAGCTTCCAAAACTCTTGGCTATCCTGCTGCGTATAAACGTTTATTCCCAATCGACGACACAACAACAATGGGTTGGCCGGGATCCTCCTATTTCCTTTATTTGACTGTTCAAGCATTTCGAATACAGACTTCAAGCCACTGGGATCACCGCTTTCAACATCTTTCAATATCATATGTCGTACAAGAGGAATATGAAATTGACACTGAAGTTGAGCATTGAGATAGCATGTGTTCCCTAAGTTTGTCATACCTGCTGGAGTTGACGAGGAGGCACAGGCGTTGGAGAAGATTAAGAAACCGACTCCCAACAAGAACGCACTCCTGAAAAGTCCAATTTCCGTGTTAATAAACTGCATGATTTTTACCAAAATAATAAAAATTGATACGACACGATGTAAAGATTTCTTCTTTTTCCTGCAACGAACTAATTAACTAATTATTATTTCAGATAGTTGTCGTGTGATCATTCAAGATGAAGCTGCAAAACCAAACGTTGTTGTAGATTGAAAGAATCTCTGTACAAAGCAGATCACTAGCCTTTTCGACTTGTTTTGAATAGAATGGTACGAGTGGATTTAGAAATAATCTTGAAAGTGGTATTAATATTTTACTACCAGTTATTGTTGTAGGATGGAGTACAACGACCGGTCAAACACGTACTTGTCACCAAAAATATATTAGGATCACACAACTTGACTTCTTGACCGTTGACATCCATCATCCATCGCCACACTCTCTCCTGTGTGGCAGCGGCGCCATGGTCGTACATGCACGTACGAATAGTCAAGATACAGATCACAATTCACAATATTATGATGATGTGTAACTTCGTTCAGAAGAGGTAATATTCGCACAAAGACGTTTGGAGTTGACATGTGAGTTATTCTCAATTCTCAATTCTCATTCTTCACACTCATTTCTCAGTTTCTCATTTCAAATAACACACTTCTTCATGTATGATTATGATATATTCGAGTATGCGTTTAAATTACCAGTGGTATGAACGTGTACTAAAGCTTTAGTAAAGAAAGGGAAGGATGGTATAGAAATCATGATACCGGTATGACAAAAAATACAAATTCTGAAGGAATGGCGACATTTCCCAGATCCTAGTGATTAAGGGAATGAGGCGACTTTCGAGTCTCAAAAACAAAGAATCCGAGTGCAGAAGTGAAGTTAAATGGTACCGAGCAAATAAAGTGAAATGTTTGAACACTAAAGTTCTAGCAAACGCATACTGGTCTTTTCATATCACATCTTCTTCTAAAATTCTTTCAAAGAGCCAATTTCCAAAAAAGTCCAACCCAAACCATTGCAGAGATTCAAGTTCAAGCTTATAACCATTCTCCTGCATGTCATATAGCTCTGCTCTTCTGTCTTCGTGTAAATCCATGAACTCGCAACATTCGCTCATGAGCGAAGAAAGCTGTTTTTCGTCATTATCGGTCAAAGCTTGGAAAACCTGCTTAGGAAGGTCATCGCCTAATTCTGCAACTTGGGAAGGTCGTAAACCTAGCCAATTTATGGGAACACGGTACATGTCTGCCTCTTTTCCCAGCGAAACTGAACCTTTAAAGTAAGTTTTGAGAACACCGACTCCGTATGGGTTCAAGTCACATACTCCGTAACACGGTATGTCTAAACCTCTATGAAGTATTGCCACGCATGCTCTCGTTGCTAGGTCTGGAAACCCCTTCCCAGTAATGATTATGCATGGACATCTGTCAAAAAATTTATCTTCGCAAAGTCTTGTGTAGATAGCTTCTTTTTCGATAACCAAAATGACTTTAGCGTCACTTTCAAATGAAATATCTGATCTTCTATTGTTCGCTAATTGAAGCCATTCGCAAGTGATAGGCAATCCATACATAGATGTAAGTTTACTGCATTCTGTTACTTTTTTGCTACCACCATCTTCCTCGCCTCGAGTGATGGCGTTTCCAGCATCATCTTCATTTTGATGATAAACTTGATGATACAATTTTAATCGCCCGCATAACCAACCTAGCACGATAATGAGAAAAAATTAAATTAGGCACTCCAGTTCAAAATTTTCTTAGATTTTGCACTTCTCCTTACCTTTTGGAGAAGCAACGATACCCATTGCAATTCTTGGTACATCTAATATACGAGCGACATCCGAAATTGCGCGATCGCATTCACCCTGATTACTAAAGTGGGTGACATAAAAATAAAACAACTCACGAGAAGTACTCGTTTTCTTTGATTGTAATAACTCTTGTACATAAGACATTATTATCAAGATATTTGTAATGGCTTCTATTCCTCTCCTCTCTTTTGTCCGCTCATCCACCAATTGTTCAAATGATGGTACTTCACCGCGATCCAATGCAGATATTATGTTGAATACAATGCGTTCGATGCGGCTTATGATGTGTTCATCGGAATTGTGCGTTGAGTTAGAACCGTCGCTTTCATGTGAGCACAAACTACTATCATCGTTCATAATGAAATCGTTTAAGGAGAAACTGCCGCGTGTGTGACTCTGGATAAGTCCTTTTCAAAAATGACAGGCAGAGAGAAGAATATGTTTCCTAAGCTTATCTGCACTTGCGATGAGTCTCCTGTTATTATCCGCAAAATAAGAGTTGTTGTTGTGCTGCAGTGGCGCGGGGAGTGGGATTTGAAGTGATAAGCAAAGGACGTGCACAAATATTTATAAAATGAGACGTTATCCGAAGATCTAAACTAGACAAACCACAACTTCTCCATGCGCACAGTTTATAATACACCGAAAAGATGAAAAAATCTAAATATTTTTTCGAGATGAAGAAAGAGATTCATTTCTTCAAATTTTCTTTCTTCCCGCAAGAAGGAGAGGATAACAATTACTACATGTTGTGCTTTTCGCGTATGCTTCGAAAATTCTTGTATATCCAAAAGAAGTAAGAGTTTTAAGGCATATCCGACAGTCGATCAAGCTCAAAGAGCAAAGCATATAGCAGATGAATAATTTTATTTAATTAACAAAAAATAGATCATTCTCAATCCAAACCGCATATCTGTTTTAGATGCCAAAGCATAATGCCCCCAGTAACTGAAACGTTCAAACTATCAACACCTGCGCAGCCTTGAGTATCGATGTCATTGCTCCCAGGTATTCTCACAAAACTTGTACACGCACGAGTAACAAGAGTTCGTAATCCGTATCCTTCACTTCCTAGAACTAATATTGTTGACCTGTCATCAGTCAACGTAGGAAGATCGTAACATTCAAGAGGTTCGCCAGTATTTTCGTCGATCATACCGGCAGGAGCTGATGCTGCAGCTCCGAGAATGCGCCATCCGTCATCTTTCGCTGCATTTAATATTCGAGGCAGATTGTTGCAAGAGTAAATAGTTGAATATTCAAGGGCACCCGCAGAACTTGCCGATGCCACGGGCGAGATGGGCGCCGAATTCTTTTTACAAACGAGAACGCCTATGCATGATTTGTTTTCGATGGATGACGCGCCACCTAAAAAATACGCGCTTCGAACTAACGCACCAAAATTTTGCGGGTCTACGACCTCGTCTAAGACCAGCCAAAGCTTTGGACCATCTTTTACCGAAGGGAACTTACTTATTGTTTCAAATTCTAAGCCGCCACAACGAAGAACAAGGCCTTGATGAGGACGAGCCCCAGATAGTGTATTTAGTTCTCCCTTGTCGACATAATATATCGGTATTTCCCTACATTATTAAACGAGCAGTAAGCTTACAAACATAATCTTAAATATATTGAAATCAGTCATGTACCTTTCTGAAGCAAAATTTATTATTTCCTGTACTTTTTCGCCTTTACCTCCATAACCTTGTTGTTGCTTATTTTCTTGAACAAATAACGCAGGTTGAAGTCTAGCAGACGGTTTCACATCTTCTCCACTGTCCTCGTCATCCTTATATGACCAGTCACGACGTTTTGTCGTTAAAGCATTGAGAATTGGCGCTAGTCCGTAGAGATGTTCAAGTCCTGCATCTTCAAAAGATCTCATGTTAATTCGATTTTCGTCACTTTCTCGCTTCTGTCTTGAAGGTTTACTTCCACTTCGGTACGCGGATTGCTCTCTAACATTATTATCAAATCTCGAGGTACGACTCCTATTCCTATAATCCTGACCGCCGTTGCCATATGACTTCTTCTTTGAATGTGTCAAAACTTTCTTTTTCCTACGAACAGGTTCATCGAAATCATCCCATCCGCCGCCATCCAAAGAACCAGAAGTATTCTTCCCACGAGATTCCCGAAATTTCCTCCCTTTTCCGTCAGAAGTCAGAGTCGACATATCATTCGCATCTTCTTCACCCCAAAACAAGGGACCTATCTTTTGTGCCCGTCCCCGCGCCAACGACGCAGCCCAAGGCTGAGTGCATACCATGCTATGAAATGCACGCACAACCGAGCGATGACTTGTATTACAAACGCTGAGCAAAAACATTGCGACGATATTGTGCCTACTAATAACTTTCATAATGTTCAAAGTTTGCCCTACACACCGAGATATCGATCCATTCTATTGTGGTGGTGGTGGTGGTGGTGTCAAATATAGAATTTCGAAGCTCCGAAGTCCGTCACTTGAAAAAAGTTTCAAGATACATACATACATGTATTTTGAATGTGTGGCAGGGACGGGTACTCAAACGCGTCGCAGACCTTCCGGGATTAAAAGCTTGCTTTATCCCTCTCTAGTTTTGTTCAGAAATGGTGAAAATATTCATGAGTCAAAATAATTTTTTTCTGGGGTTGACACTCCAAAGATTTTCTCCGAAATTCTCAATTCTGATTGGCTTAGAAAATCGTCGTCTGGGGTTGACGATTTTCTGGGGTTGACGATCTGGAGTTGACGATTTTGTAAATTAGCCATAATCATCGAGACGAAAATTAGCGTAATACCTAACACCTAACTACCGGTATTCTCACTCACAAAGAAGCAAAAAAGCACATAATTTTATTTCACATATCAATCCTTCAACAATGTTGTTCAACTTGCCCCTGATGCCAACCTTTCTCGGTGAACCTGTATGTACCGCCCTTTCACATACCTATGTATGTTGCGGGATAGCTCCATTGGCGATCTTTCTCGATCAATGAGCACGAAGTTTGTTGTTATATTTGAGGAAATGATGTTTGCGTAGGCAGAGACCTCCGAATCGTTTCGAAATCAATGATTGTTGCAAACAGGATCTTGATTAAGTGATTGATGATATGTTATTTCTGAATTTGAACAGCTTGGCGACGGTGATATTGGAAGAGATTGACAGCGACATGACACAGCCACTATTCGATAGCTATCATAGTGAATTAGTTCGGAGTTGTCCATTTCATGATGACTATGACGAGGCAAGTGACAGCAATGTCCTAAGTACTATCGGTAGCGGCGTGCTTGATAAAATGGAGTTGATAACCGCCGATACTTACGAATATTTTGCGGCGCTCACAGTTGCGTTGTTGGAATCTTTGATGGTGGTGTTTTCTATGAATCTCGAGTCGTATTAGCATGTAGTTGACATATGTTAGCATGTGCCCACATGTGTGTGCGAACGTTTTGATTATTGATCTTGTGTTGATCTTGTGTTGATCCTGTGTGCATTCACAAGAAGCGTATGTAATGTATTGCGTGAACC
>Ga0115008_10002762_pt1 | contig 14554 bp, 6 predicted proteins | sample FraStrMetagenome_FD_87164 | JGI IMG/M metagenome (GOLD analysis project Ga0115008, IMG submission 87164) | Marine eukaryotic phytoplankton communities from Arctic Ocean - Fram Strait ARC3M Metagenome | ecosystem: Environmental > Aquatic > Marine > Oceanic | place: Fram Strait | collected 2012-06-18
CTTTAACTTATCACTTTCCTTTACACCGTCTCCATCTAAGCCCGTAACATAAATTTCTGAAAAATTGCCATAACCCCGTGATGCCGAAATTAAGTTCCAGTGCTGATATCCAATTGGACTTGCGCCCTCACAATATGGGATCCAAGAAGAGGCGCTGGCGCCTACGCCCAGTATATCATAAGGATTACTATTTGTTGTGTGTAGATACAGTGATCCAACAGAATATATCTTGTCTAATACCTGACTTATCGCATTGGCGCTAACACTATTTGCTTCACCAGCAAAGGAAGCCGAGCTAACATCTAAGATTATCGTACCATCGCTTTGAGCGAGATCGCCCCTGAAGTGCGGGGCTGTAACATGGCTAGAGGCTTCTAAGGTAGTAAATTTACCTGTACTTGCTGAGGTCGTACCAATTGTTGTGCCATCAATTTCACCATCGGCTATGTCAACTTCAGCAAACACTGATTTATTAGCAGACGTTCCAGTAGCGGTTAATCTTGTAGGAGAGATGATACCTGCCGATATATCTACATCCGCAAAGGATGAACCACTAGCGCCCGTTCCTGTGTGTGCTATTCTTCTAGTTAGTGTTGTGGGTAAGACGCCCTCTGATAATTCTAGTCCTACTGTATCTATGATTCCATTTTCAATCTCTAAAGACTTACTAAGCACAACATCTTCTATGATTAACTTAGAGTGTGAAGCATTAGTTTTAATTTTCCACTTATCATTACCATCTCTGCCAATTACAATAGCCGCAGGATTAGTGCCCGCATCTACAGTAAAAAGTCCTGAAACCTTTGTGTCGCTATTAAGCTTTAAGGCCGAACCTCCGGAAGTCTTTTCTATGTTAGTAATCTTGAGTACGTTAAGATCACTTTGAAAAGTAAAGTTGCCAGTCAATAGGATATTGCCTACATTAGCATCTCCACTCATAGTGACGCTTTTGGCAGACACTGCTATAATGTCGTTAGTTCTAGTTCTCCAGGTATCAAACGTATCTGATCCAGTTATATTGTTTAACGTAACACTCATCTTTTCATCTCTTTGACAGTTTTTTGTAGTAACTCTAACCCAGACTCTAAATCAAACAATCTCTGTTCTAGATCCTTTATGTATTTATCTTGTTTTCTTTTAGCAATCACACGCTTATAAGCCTCTATATCAGTATTCACAACACCTACACCGGATAAAGACTTTGAGTAAGAGTGGTCGTTTATCATGTTAATGCAATTGCTCTATAGTCGAATATGTGAGGGAACAAGTTTATATCAGGAGTTATTGAACTTAACTCAGGAGTATCTAACTCCAGTCCTGCTCCTGTTTTACCATGTCTCAAAACAAACTTCAACTGGAATGTACTATATTCTCTATGAAGATTATATGGAGCTGCCGCATTGGCTTCACCTAGCATCTTATCTTCAGGGAAATTATATTCGAAGTCTCTATAGTTTCTAGTGTTACTAACATTAGAATATAATTGAGGACTAGTGTTATCAAGTTTCATCCAAACGCCTTGCTCTTCTACATTCTCTGGATACACAAATCTAGCATAGGCATCAATGAATGTTCCAGGCGGTCTATAGGCACTTAATAGAACTCTCATGCCTTTACTATATAGCCCGTCAGTTAAACTGACTTCTTTAGTTACCCACTGAGATGTCTTGTCGTCTTCGCTATCTATTCTATACTGGTACACATTAAGTTCAGATAGAGTTGTATCCAGTATAGGAGAGGTTGCAGTATATCCATTATTCTTTAGATGTAGTCTGACATTGAAGTCTTCTACTGTAGTGTCTCCTGAATCTACGATCTTACTCTTACTAGGAATTACACGCACATTGTTTTGTGTGTAGATGTTAGAGTTCAAAGGCATATCTTTATCCTTAACATTCCCAGTAAACAACTCTGCAAATACAGAGGTATTTATAGAATTACTTGTATAAATCTGAGGCTGGAAGTAAGATATCTTTTGATTAGTTACAGCAGAAACACTTGCACTAGCTCCACTATCTATGCCTACTATAGTCTGATTATTCAATCTTGCTGTGCCATCACCGTCACTGTTTTGGCCAGTAGCTTCAAATATCTGTCCTACATATGGAGTACTGCCCGCTCCTACTGAGTTCCACTGAGTTGCAGTGTCGCCACCGGTGCCTAAATCAGTAATTGTGTAAAACTCTTTAGCGATTAGGTCGTTGATTGATGAATTAGGATTATCATCTATGTAGTTAGCTGAGTTTGCTGAACTCTCCTTTATATGTAGACTATCTTGCTTACTAGGATTGTAGTGAGAAACTTTGCCAGCAACACAAACGTGTGCTACAGCAGTTGTTGTAGCCTCAAAGAAAGGAGTATCCAATGTGATTGTTGATCCTGAAGCAGAAACATCAATGTTCAAAATCTTAGCTACTATAGAATCTGTTCCAGTGCTGGTCTCTAGATATACATATTCGTCTTCAGCAAATATAGTAGCTCCTGATATTGTCATAATGTTTAAATCATCACCAGATATAGAAGCAGTGTAAGTTTGCGATTTTTTGATGTAAGCAAGCTCATCTATTAAGAAGTTGCCACTCAACCCTCTTATATGTAAAAACTCTAAGTCGTTAGGAACCATTACGGCATAACTATTATCTGCCGCAGACGCACTGTTATATTCATAACGCTTTAGATCGAACTTGATGTCTTCATCTTGGTACGATTTCCATGCACTATCATTAGTCGATGTGAACAAAACGCCATCGCCCCAATCATTTGTCACAGGAACAGAAGACGGTGTGGTTCCTTTTGATAAACTAGTCTCGCCTACTTTAGATGTGTATATCAAGTAGTCTGGAGAGTTTGCATCAGGCATAACTACAAATGCGTACTCTTTATTAGCATTAAGCTTAACAGGATTATCGAAAGTGAATGTAGTTGATACAGTACCATTGGCAGAAACTTCGACCTGATCTTGCTGTAAGTGTTTTGATGCAAAAGGAAGTACTGTCTTAGATGGATATCCATTGACCACTTCTCTTACTTGAAGCGTAACACCAACAGTAGAACTCTTAGTTTTAAAGTATACTTCTATATCACTAAGCAATATTGTGTTCGCACCCTTTGTGCTAGAACTCTTAACCTTAAATGTCTGTGCGATAGGATCTCCCACCTGTCTCTCGACTTCTCTCTGAATAATGTTTATGTCAGTGTCAAAGTCTGGAGTTCTAGTAGTAACACTCAAGTCAGTTTTATTTACAGCGAAGTTATATCCTCTATATGTCGCTCTAGTGTAAGATGTTGATGCTGAGTCTATTGATGTATATTGATCGACATCGACTATCTCTAGAACATTTTCTCCTACGAAGAATGTGTTAGCAGGAAGTGTGAATGTGGCAGACAGTATTCCGTTACTATCAGTTCTTACTGCTGTGCCTTTTTTACTGTGCCACGCACTTCTCACTCTTTTAATATCTAATGTGGAGCTTCCTCTTCTTCCGAATCCAATGACCTTAGCCGGAGAAACGTGTGTATCTACAGGCTTCTCATCGAAAAAGAAATAGTGTCTAGTGTTAGGTCTTAATCCAGTGGCAAGAATGTTAATTCTCTGTCTTCTCAGATAGGGCTTCATATTGATATCTGTGATGAAGTTGCCTACTGCCTGATTCAGACTGCTAGTAGAAGAAGAAAGGCTTTTCTCTTCAATAGTCTGTTGGAATTGACCCATGATAACTCTTCGTCTAGGTCTAGTTGTGCCTATTCGCTCTTCTTCTAGTAAAGTTTCACTAGTTAAGGGCATAATTTGCTGAATGTTATCTACTAAATCTAACATAGGTCCAGCAATATCAATCTCTATATTCACTTCTGGATTTTTGATGACATCGTATCCAGAGTTGAAAGGAGGATCTATAACGGTCTTGCCCTTATAGCTATAGAAGTTAGATACACAGTTTCTAAATGTTGTTGCGTATGGCTGGTTTATCACACTAACCTTTGTACCGGTATCCGCTACTGTCACCAAGTCTGGAAAACCTACATTAACTCCTGAACTACCAGAAGACGATATTTTCAAATCTACAGGAAACTGAGTAACTAATGGAGTCGCAACTGTTCTGCCTTTATCGATAGCGGCAATAAATTCTGGATCACGGACATCTGCTATTGCCAAGTCTTTAATAGAATCTGCTAGAATACCGTTTTTAAATCTATCATTTCCGTTTTCGTCTGTGATTAAAAGGCTACTAGTTTGTTGCTCTAATAAGCTTAATGATACTATATCAACTAAGCTATCTATTTTGGTTTGTATTCTACCGATATCTTCCATTGTATAGTTTTTAGTAGCTGTGCTATCTATAGTGATTCTATCTTCACCTGTGATATCCGAATTGTTGCCGGGTATTGTCACGTTTCCTATAGAATACAGTCCTTCACTATTAGGTCTACTAGGGTTCTCGCTTTCTCCTCCTTTGAGAAGAGTTATATTCGAGTACTCGTCTAAAACAACAGCATCTATTCTGGACATATAATAAGTCATGTCGCCCGTAACTGTAGCGTTATTTGCAGGAGTCAATCCTCTGCTAATGTTCACGGCGGCTAGTGTTGCGGAGTTTATTGTTGGTGCACCATCTTTACCTAAGCTAGGAGTAGCTAGTCTAACAGAGTATGGTCTGAAGTCAAAAGAATTGAGTAGATTAAAATCTTCCAAAGACTTAGACGCATATCTATGCACGAGATGCTTGCTAGTTACAGTATCATAACTATCTGGAATCAAATATCCGCCACCTACTGTTGTATTTCTTTTGAGGTATCTGAACTTTATCAGCAGATTATCGTTGTCTAAACTTTCTCCTGCGTACAGTCTAATAAATGATCTGCCGTAGTATCCGTCTTTCTGATTTCGTATTAGTCTGAACTTTCTAGTTACGTCTACACTATCGAGAGCGGTATCGCCAAAGTTGTCTTGAACGCTAATTAGTTCGATGCAGTTAGGTACGCCTATCTGTCCAAAGTTATCGGCATTGTATATAGTTTTAACATATCCTTCTCTTTCTGATAATGTATCGTGAGGAACATTAGTCTCAACTACATTATAGTAAATACTAGATCCTGATGTAGGAGCAGTATCAAACACTACAGATATGCCACCACCGCCATGATATGATACGCTAGATGCTGTATGTAAAATGTTATTAGAGGCTATCGCTAACACGTCTCCAGTCATAGGAGTTGTTGTTGCAGTCTGAGGTATAATGAAAGTTGTAGTAGATCCATCGCCTATACTCTCACGAACACGCTTGACTACTGATACATTATCCACTGAGTCCAGACTAACTTTTCCAGAATCGAATATCATCGATGCTTGAGACGGCTCAAACAGTTGACCAGAATTAGTAAGTGTAGTGTTTGCTATCTTAGTAACAGCGGTACTTGTGTAATCAGTTGCGCCTTTTATTTTTGTTATAGCATACACATATAACTTTCCAGGAGTGACGTTAGCGATAGAGCAACTGCCTATGACAGTCGAACCTGAAAGTAGGTCATATCTCGATCCGTCAACTAAAAAGTCATCTAAAGTACTTTGATCAGTACTGTTGTAAGTGTAATATTGGCCATAGTTTATGCCGGTGCGCTGTTGAGGCTTACTTTGCGTAATTGCTACAGGAAGTATAGGCAGCTTTGTTGCAGACACATTGATAACTTCTTTGCCGTGAACATAAGCTTTACCGGGAGACACAACTGCATAGGCAGTATTGTCTTCTTTTTCCAAAGTTAGATTTAAGCCGCTTACAACATAGTTTCCAGATTCTTCGTATGTTCTTCTTGCTAACTCATTTCCTAACTCGCTAAATTCTGTCTTATCTCGTATACGAACTGGCTTACCATCCACGTATCGAATAAGTGCGAAGAACTCTGTGGGCTCTACGCTTGTGTCGTATGATACCAGTGTTGGTACTAACTGAAGTCTATCAGCACCTGGCGCATTCTCGTTATTGAAACCTGATGCATTATCAAGAAGTGTTGAGTCTGTATCAGAATCAATAAGGTTCTCTTTTACTGAAAATCCTACAGATACGTTGCCTGGCACATTACTATATTTTGATGCGATGATGAATTGGTTATCTACAAATATGAAATGACCTTTCTGGTAGATAACGCCTTCTTCGCATGATACTCCGAAAGACCTGCCAGCATGATTAGCAGTTGTAGATACACTAACATCTTGTATCAAATCTCCAGATTGATTTCTAATCTCTAGAGTCTCTCCTTGAAGAAACTGCTTAACGTCATTCTGATTATCTTGAGACGTATTAAGATATTGTACGAAGAAAGTTTTTAGATCAGGATCTTGAGTCTGAAAGCCATCTTGGCCTTTGATTATCTCTGCTTTCAACTGTGACTGTTGTCCAGTAACGCTGAATGTAGTTGATGTTCCATCATCATTCTTTATCTGATCGAATAGTGTTGGATCAGAAAATCCAGACTTATCATTTAATTTTACATAGAACAAGTCATCACGGGCAGTAAGGTTAATGCCGCTGATGATGGTGCCTTCTTTATATATGTTAGATCCGAATCTTTCTACCTGCTTCTGTAGAATAGTTTGAAGCTGAGTTAGTTCTCTTGCCTGTACAGCCTTTGCTGGCTTGAACAGAACCTTATTGAACTGTTTCGCTTCGTCAAAATCATCGTAGTACGGATCTACATTTAAGTCTGTGTTGATACCCATGGGCTATATACTCTTTCCTTATTTAAAAGTCGAATGTGAACTTTATCTTTTCTCTCGTGGTTGCTTCTCTAGTGATAGGAGAAAAGTCTATGAAGTGTAGTAACTCTCCAGTATAGGGAGAATATTGACCATAACTAATATCACTAAAACTATTTATATTAACTGTAGATCCAGTTGTAGAATCTATGCTATCTTTTATTTTTATATTTCCAGCGTGAAACTTACTCTCAAAGTCTCCATAATAACTAACAACCTTCATGATGCCAGGAGTAACAGTACCATCATAGCTATGCACTATTCCTGTAATAGTTTCTTCGTCTCCATCTGTGGTTAAGCTGTCTACAGCAAAGCTAATTACTCCCGACTTATCTAAACTAGGACTAGGATTAGCAACAGAGGTGAAGGACTCTCCCACAGCAACAGTTGTTGCTCCAAGTGCTTGCCAATCTAGAGACTCTAGATCACCCAATTCAGATATGATGTATTGATGATTACCCAGAATATTCCTAACGTCTATTCTTCTTATATGTTGCTCCACAACTTTATTTACTGATGAGCTGAGAAAAGCCTCTTGAGAACTGATATTAAGACTCACTCTATTATCGAAAGACTCTGGAGTCACTATATTTCCGCTGGCGTCTTTGAACTTAGGATTCTTTATTAACCCAACTTGACTATATGTGTTGCTATCGGGAATAGTTTCCACCTCTCCTGAGAAGTTAGTAACTATAGATAATCTACTCATAGATAACTCATTGACAGGATTAAATCCATGACCTCCTTTGGGAGAAACTACGGCTCGCAATACAGTTGCTCCTGGAGTCGATAGACTCTTGGGATATACGACCTTAGCTGTAGCATATTTATATTCAGTGCCCTTCTTCTCGAAGCAGATTCTTTCTAGAGTTCCAAATTGATTAAGGACTCCATAAGATTTACATCTTTCTCCGGTCAAAGTACTCGAAGAGACCTCGACTTTAATTACAAGTTGAGCCACGCCAACTAAAACATCGGTAGTTCGCAAAACTACAGTAATTTGCTTAGTAGCATTATCTGAAGAACTACTCACAACATCGTATAGCTTACCTTGAGTTGAGCCCTGATTTGATCTAAGATACATATACTTGTATGAGTCCAAATCATTATACAAGCTTCTTCCTATCTTGTTAGTGATATTTAAAGTTACACTAAGAAAATCGCCTACCTGAGTAGTAGAAGAAATTAGAACGTCTGATGCATTAGCCGAACTAGTCGCTTCTCCGAATAGGTACTGGTTGAACTGTCCTGCGGGAGTGCTTTCGATAACTATTTGAGAGATGTTCTCTTCTGCACTAGCGATAACATTAGCATCTCCATAAGTAACGGGTAGAGGCAAACTATCACTGGTTTTATACTTTTCGGCCTCATCTGATGTGACTGTGAACATATAGTGCCAGATATACTTATCCTCAGTCTCAAGAGACTGATAGTTGGACGCAATAAACTGATTAGCAATAGACTGAGGACTAACCAGTGACGGCTGTCCATTGTTATTCTCTATACACTTAAAGACAATAAACTCACCTTGACTATTTCTAACAGTAACGACATTGTTCAAATCTTCAGCATCGACTGTATCATCAAACGAATCGTATACTGTGCCTTGAGACCAAGCATTCTCATAGAACATATATCTAGCTGTATCAGAGTTTATCTTGTTTCCAAATATCACTCTTCTTTGGAAATCTCTCTTATGTCTCTGAGTGTTTTTGATTCTACCGATAGTATCTATGTCTTCAGCAGGATTTAACCAAGAAGATGCCATGATATAGTAGTCGGCCTCAGGTCTGAGTATGGTCAGTTGATCGTCAACTAGCTTTTTAATTGCCAGTTCATTCTGTGTGCTTAGATTGAATCCCGAACCATCGAGTCCGTCATCATAGGACTGCAATTGAGTTAAGAAGTTTTCTCCTAAAGACGAATTCAAACTCTTGAATGAGTTGAATAATTCATTAGCGGTTTCTACTCTAAAATTTTCTGTAATTACTTTTGCCATTAGTTTTGTCCGTATTATTAAGCTGTTCTTTGCTCTCTAGTGCTTGGTCCTATTATATAGGGATATTCCGGGTTATTGAAGTTGCCCCCTTCATCGGAAAATGTTAAGAAGTATGCATATGTTCCTGTAGCGTAATCTGGAGTAATGCAATATCTACCATTGTGTTCATCCAAATCACCGCTTGTTTCAACATACTCATAGTCCTCAATAAACGATCCTCTAGACACTTCAGCATACGAATATACTCTTCCTGATAACTCAGAACTTCTTTCTATATAAGAACTCCTAAGCTGTTTAATAGGCGAGTTAATATCCGTTGCAGTAGTATACCCATATGGTCCATAGATAGGAAAACCATCAAAAGCGTATCCTATTATCTTAGAGTGTCCATCACTATGTCTGCTCTTGTCTGCACCAAAGCTACCTGTTCCCATATATGTAGATGATTGTGCGAGAAGAGCATTATCTTTAACATCTTTAATAAATTCTCCACTTCTATATCTATACTGTCCACCATTCTCTGGTCTACCGCCAGAAGCATCGACTATAAATTCCGTATTGTTGACAACTGTGTTCCAATGAAAGTCAGTTGCCGCTGCCGTCAAAGATATTGGCAACACATCAGTGTTAGCCAAAGATGAAAATATAGGTACACCGAAAAGCGTGATTCCTATAGCGCCCGTATCAGCAGTTATAGCTTCAGGATCATTCGTGTTGCTTCCTGCTCTATACTTAAAGCTAAAGTCTAGTAGCTGATCATTTATCGTATTTCCATCACCAAAGACTCTGCTTGATCCATTACTCGTCAGAGGATCTCCTGCCCTAACGGGATATGGATCGCCATCGCTAGTTATTCTTAAAGTGGCCATTACACTGGTCCTTCTATTTCTGTTATAGTATCAGCATGAAGATTATCTCCATCAGCTCCAGAGACTGTAGTGACATAAGTATTTCCATCGTATGTGACCATTTGCTTTGAAGTGATATCATAGAAATTGAACTCAACTTCTAAGTCGCTTTCTAAATTACTAATACTATTTATCAGAGGCGTACTGAATAGTTTTGTTCCTGCGACTCCTACTGTTTCTCCTATAAGATTTCCATATGACTTAGGATCAACTATAGATGATATGTCATAGGAATATTCTTGATAGTAGTCGTTATCATGTAACTTCTTAGACGAGTCGCTTAGGAATGATGTATTAGATTCCCATCTACCCTGAGTCTTTCCTTGTCCTAGAACCCTAACACTACCCTTAGCAATAACAGTGTTATAATATTCACTAGTTTGATCTAAGCTTATAAGATCAACGGGCTCAAGGTCTGTATATTTATATCCCGTATTTGTAACAACAACTTCTTCAACTCTACCAGACTCAAAAGATGCTCTACCTATAATTCTAGCATTTCCTCCCATTGGTAAAGAGTCTGCGTCCTGAAGTACTGTTACTGGAGTTCTGCTTGAGCCACCGATCATCACTCCTGTGCCAGTCTGGAGTCCATAGAAACTTTGTGGTCTGAAGTAAAAGTCATTGCCTATGCGCTTCAAGAATCTAGCCTTAGCGACATAATCAATATTGTTTCCTGATGTGAACTCAAAGTTAGTAGAACTAGTTTGGTATCCAGGGCCAGTAGTAGTTGCTCCCATACCCTCTATTTCGTCTTCGTCAATGTTGCCTGCTTGATTGATTTCCACTCCAGGTATAACTATATTCTGTGAGATTATAGTACCTGCGTCTATATTGAAACTCACCTCATCAAACGTAACTATGACATCTCTCTTGTCAAATTTAGTAATGTTTTCGTGTGTGATAGAAGCCGCAACATCGTTCTGATAATTTGAGCCTTCGGATAACGTAGTCAAAGATTCTATACTTCCTATCTTTACTGTTATCGAAGTGAATGCGTCTGCAAGTGTGGTATTTAAGTCTTCAGCTCCAGGTCCGGACATACCATAATCATCTGGTCCGGCAAGATCCAGTACTACATTACTGAAGTCTCCAACTTGATCTGTAATCAGACTGACTGTCTCTATATTTGAAATTGAAGATACTTCAAAGTTTGCTCCTGCGTTAACAGTGCCTAAAGTAGATATCTCTATGTAAGGAGCTGTAGCTATCTTTCTTCCTTTTCTCCAAACTTTTAATCTAGCAGTCGTATTAGTAAGATCGCTAGGGAGAACGTATGGTAATCCATCTACTCGGTTAATACCCGCACTATTCTGAATTGCGCTAGGTGGATTGTATATAGGGTTGAGATTAGGACCATCATAACCAGACACTTCGGTAGGTTGATTTGGGTAAGTACTTAGATCAGGATCACCTGAGTCTGTATAGCCTAAGTCGCCGTACGTCTGACCGCCCGCATATTCGACAGAAACTGTCAGTTTAGGATATACATCAATAATAGAATAATAGCCATATAGTCTATAGAGTGTTTCATACCATTCTGGAACTGGTCCGGTATATGCATCAGATTTAAAGTATGGAGATATTCCAGGCAGAATTTCTGTGCCCAGTATCGGAGTAAGTTGATTAAACCATGTGGAGTTTTGAGCAAGCAGAAGATTACTATGTATATCCACTCTAGCTTGCGTCTCATGACCAGACTCAACGAGAAGACTTGGATTGAACCACAAAGCTTTACCTAGTGAAGACTCAACGTATTTTCCGTGTCTACTTAGAGAAGCAATGCCCTCGCCAGAGTTTGCACCCGCTATATTATATGCATCTTTCGTATCATACTTTCCTTCTGAGAATGCTTTATTTCTTGCGCCAGGATACGCTTCTTCAATCCATGGAGCATCCACATCTGTGGTGGTGCCTGCAGCCTCATACATCATTTGCTCAAAGAAGCTAACTCTATCTAAACCTTCAGTATCATTAAATTGAGTGTCTTTGAGTATAACATCTTTAGCAGAAGTTGATTGTACAAATACAAGGGGGTGTTTGTAAGAAATAACTTTAGCAGAGCCAGATAGAGAGTAGTTAAATGGTATGTCTGCATTGCTATGTGTGATCTCTTCACCGGCGGCATATAGCTCATCACCGGCTTTTAAGTCTATAGGAGTAGACGACTTAACGATAAGAACCTGATTACTAATGCCTAACGTATTAGTAGCAGTCAAAGAATTGGGCTCTACATAGCCAAAGCCACCATCTTCAATATCAAAAGAAATAGTTCCTGTCGTTGTAGTTGAAGTGTCAACCACTCTTGCTTCGCCTTCAACACCACTTAAAGCTGATACGACTTTTACTCTATCACCTACAGACTGACCCGCACGTCTGTTATTAGGTTCTATCAATACAGAACTCATAGATCCTGAAATCAACTTACCGACATTAGATAGAAATTCATTTCCGCTAGAGTCTAGAGTAGCAATAACAATAGAGTCATCGCTTGTGAAAGAGCCTGCTACATTAGAGATGTATATGATAGGAGATAGAGAACCACCAAAGTTAACAAAGATTACTTCATCAACGAATGCTGAAGACAATGATATATCGCCTCTGATTCTATCTCCCTTCTTAATTGGATAGCCGTCTACTGTAAAGATTGGCAACATTTCAAGATATGCGTCACCACCCCAGATTGAATCAGACGGTCTTAGAACAGCAGTACTTGGATAGAACACTTCAATCTCTTCATCAAAGAATAGTCTAAACAATAACTCAAGACTCTCTTGCGTACCCTTACGATTGTACATATCTCGAATATGCTTGATGATATATCGTACATCAACACTTCCATCAAGAGGCAAGTCAGTTAGATATTTCTTCTTATAGTAGATAAGAAACTTAGTAATTGTTGTATCGATATCACGAAGCTTAGGAACATCACGATCCATAACAGCATCATTGTGCTGATAATAGGCTTCAATGAACGAGACGAGAAAGTCGCCCTCATCCCTATATACTGCAGGAAACTGGTCTGCTACTGCTGAGTATATGCTATCTCTAATGTTCATGTATTATGATTCCAAAGGACTTACAGTTACAGAAACATCTTCACCACGAATGATAATAATTCTATCTTTTGGTGGACGAATATCTTTATTCAGAGTAGTTGCAGTAAACTTAATCGCTTTGCCTTCGAAAGACTTAACATTCAAGTTAGACAACTTGATACCACCGGTAGTATAGTCGATAGTACCGACTGAAGACTTGAACACACTTTCAACATCAGTGTTTGCAGTGACAAGCATAATGTTACCGTTACCATCATCTTTCGCTAGTACTAAGTTATCGTCTACAGTAAACTTAGTCGATTCTACAGCAGGCTTGAATGTCCCGAAGCCAGTTGTTGCATCAAACGGATACGGCTGTACTAGTTGCGACTCAAACGAGAATGATGGACTAGTAGCAAAGTTCAGAATTGGAACATACTCAATGATAGGCTTCGCTACAATATCAGTAGACAGTATTGAACTATCTAGTGAATCTATTCGTGAAGCCAATCTTGATTGACGATATGTCTTATTAAAGTCGCTTAGACTCTCTTCTTGATATACATTAACTGCGGCATTCACCTCAGTCTGAATCTGTGAAGCAGACTTCGAAGTTAAGTTAGAATCGTATCTAATATTTACTACAGCATCAACATATAGAAACTTAGCAACAACAAAGACAGGCTCGATAGTAAGAGGAGTCTTGTCTCGTAGATAAGTTTTAAAGTTAGCAATCTCGTAGTCAGCCGCACCTTCACCACCAGTTACGTCAACTGAGATGATTACTTTTCCAAACTGAGGAGGAATAACTTCATCACCACCATATACAGAGATAGCTTGAATATTAGGAAAGCGAGAACGTAGAAGAACTTCATAGTCTCGTTTCGTTACTGCTCTCTCTTGTACTTGCAATGCTTTCGGAGCAAAAGTTCTAATCGATTCAATGTCTTCCGCCACAGAACCGCCAGATGATTTATTTGTTATAGTTACGCTGATCGAAGACGAGCCGCCAAAATTACCAATCGTCAAGGACCCAACACCATTCGCAGAAGGGCCATTACTGACTCGATATGAAGCACTCACAGTATCAGTGATAGACGGCTGTACACCAAACTTATTCTGACCAAATTGAATAGAGTACTTACCGTCATTCTCAGCCTGTAGATAGAACACCTTATCAGTCGCTGTTACACCAAAGATATCACTTCTATATGTGTAAGAATCGTCACCATTCACAGTAACAACAAGACTACGAGTGTCTATATCGCTATTACTGATAACAAAGTCAGACGGCAATACTTCACTAATAATACGACCTTCAAATAGATCGACATTCTCTACGATATACGTTGTGTCACCAGTTGCAGTTTTCACAGCAGTGTGTGCTTTGTTAGTAAGGAAGTTATATGTCTTGTTACCACATCGACCAATGAATGCAGTATTAGCAGGTATACTAAAGTAGTTGCTATCTATATTCGGAGCTGTTACACTTATTGTTGCTTTACATGAAGAACTTCTTACTGACGTTGGTAGATAGTTAAGTTCCTTTGCGTGAGACAATACACTGTTACGCTGAGTAGCACTATCAAGAAACATCTCGCCTATCATCATGTTATAATAATAGCTATTATAATGTGTGTTATATGCTAGTACATCGAGAAGCACATTCAAGTTAGATCCTTCGTAATCAAAATCTTTAAATCGATCTTGATTCTTTAGAAATGTCTTGAGTGCTTCTTTAGTTCCATCGAAGTCTAATTGTGTTGTCGGTGACAAGTCTGTCATGTCTATCTTACCCTATTGAGATCAATTGTGAGTGCAGAGGTGTTAGTGCTATTTATCACACTGAACACGATTCGTA
>Ga0115008_10002763_pt1 | contig 14552 bp, 11 predicted proteins | sample FraStrMetagenome_FD_87164 | JGI IMG/M metagenome (GOLD analysis project Ga0115008, IMG submission 87164) | Marine eukaryotic phytoplankton communities from Arctic Ocean - Fram Strait ARC3M Metagenome | ecosystem: Environmental > Aquatic > Marine > Oceanic | place: Fram Strait | collected...
AAGCAAAAGAGAGCTTTATCTACTCCTAGCAAACGACAGCCTAGCGTGCCGAGGTAAAAATTCTTTAATCTAGTTCTTTTCATCATTTTTCAGAGTCGATACTCCACTCCGACGTTCTTCTCGAATCAGAAATAAATCAGAAACCTCTGATATGTCTGACATGTCAGGTAACGAGTCTGATGCCTCTATCAGTTCTGTCGGTTCCGTTCGTTCTAACAGATCAAAAAAATCTACTGGATCATGGGCAGGTGCACGCACCCGAAAACCGTCAGCTGCGAAGACTCTCACGCTAAAGCCAGTTCCTGAAAATGAGGAACCGCTCTTTTCACCACCACGCGCGCTCCAAAAAAGTCAGCCAAAAGAAGATGATCAATCAGATGATGCGCCCATTCCTTTCTCGTTTTCGTTTGTCCCGTTTTACATTTATCGGACTAACTTTTCATTCAGGACTCCAAGCAAACGAGGAAGAAAGCGCTCTGTCGATGATCTTGACGAAGCGCCTCAATCACCTGCAAAGGCCCCTCGAAAATCCGCATCACAGCCGGTTGTCAGTGAGCTTGTATCGAATGAATCAATGGTAAGGATAACCATGAAGATAAATTTTCATTTTGATTTTAGACGCCGCTAAGACGGAGTTCAAGATCACGAAACGGTTCCGCCCGCTCACAAACTTAATTATTTTATTAGAACACTTATACATATCACTGCCCAACGCTTCCATACAAACATATTATCTTGTATTTAATATTAAAATTTAAGACGTTTCATGGAAAAAACTGCATAGCTTGAGATCGATAAAGCAGCTTGGAGTTAGTTTGATATTAATTCGAGCTAGAAGATCTTGAATACAAAACTGCTATAAAAAATCATGACGTTGAACTGTATAATAGAAATAAATCACAGATTCACATTCAAATTTCCTATAAGCTTTGAAGAAATGTGCGATTCTTGCTATTTCTTCTAGACATATTTCTTAGTTTGTCCAATAAAGTATGCTGCTGCTATAAAAATCGATTAAAAGAATGACATTTTTCGATAGAGAAGTTGAGGTGAACGGGAAAACTCTCAAAATATCGCAACAATACGTTGGTGATGTTGGTGGAGTTGTGTGGGACTCAGCACTCGTATTAAATGGCTTCTTGGAAAATATTTCTGGGAAGATAAAGGGGAAAAATATTCTCGAGCTTGGCGCTGGAACCGGGGTGACTGGTCTGATTGCAGCCTACTTCGGCGCTCGTGTTTCCATAACTGATACAGCCGAATTTCTTCCTCTTATCGAAAAGAATATTGAGCAAAACAAGGAACTAATTAAATTGTCTCCCGTCTATCCATTCTGTCTTGATTGGCGATATTTTGATGAAAATGAGAAGTTGGAAACACCAGCTCATGTCACGAAAAAGCTCGAACTTCCTTTCGATATTATCATTTTGTCCGATTGTATTTACTATGAACGTAAGCAATGTTTTGAAACGTAAAATTAATAAATCACTAGCTGCTGTGAACTGGCTTTTCTTAACTCTCAAATCCTTGGCAAAAGAAAATTGTGAGATCTACATGTCTATGGAATACCGCCCTGAGAAAGTCCCACTCGTCAAAGAGTTCTTCGAGAAAATGAAAAGTTCTGGGTTTAAAATGTCTATTGAAAAGGAAACTGTCCCTGAAGAATTGAGATGTCCAGATATCGACGTGTTCAAATTTGTGAGATAACTGCATTAAACATCATCTTTTTCAAAAAGACTTTTTGGCATTAAAATTCTCGAAGAATAACAAGGGACTTATTTCAGATTATGAAAATACTCGATTAAAATGGGAAATCAATTAACCGGTCTTTCTTCATCTCAAACCCAGCCAATTGAGCATTATCTCCAGCACTACCTTCCAAATGTTATTTGGTCGAAATGTTCTATCAAAAGCCACATGGGCTCGACTCGCTTTATGAAAGTGGCGAAGCTCGAGCACGAGGTGGAGAGCGAAATTGTAGTGAAGATTTTCGTTGCTCCAGAGAAGCAAGACGTGGATTTGGAGAAATATGGGGATAAGATAAGGGAAGTAACGAACAAGCTTGACGATTTAACAAATTGCGCGCCCTGGGCGTTAGTTGTGTCTACAGAACACGTCGGTTTTCTTATCAGACAGGTACTCTGAATTCAGAAACGAAATACAAATCAAAATTGTAGCACATGTCCCGCTCTTTGTACGACAGACTTTCAATGCGTCCGTTTCTGACAATCGAGGAAAAATCATGGATAACTTATCAGCTTATCAGCGCGCTGGAGGACATTCACTCGAGAGACGTTGTTCACGGTGATCTCAAATGCGAGAACGTTCTTTTGACGCAAGATGACTGGCTTGTTCTTGCTGATTTTGCAAACTTTAAGCCGTGCAACTTGCTTGTTGATAATCCAGCTGATTTCACATACTTTTTTGATACCTCAAGGCGAAGAGCAGCGTGTATAGCGCCAGAAAGATTTCTAACTAAGGAAAATGCGACAACTGAGAAGTAAATGTACTTATTTTACAAGTTATTGATGAAAATTAAGAGATATAATAAGTCCGAAAATGGACATATTCTCCGCTGGCTGCATAATTGCCGAAATATTTCAAGATGGAAAAGATCCGCTATTTTCTTACGCAGATTTACTTGCGTTTGTGGAAGGAAAAGCTCCAAATCTCTCTAATATCCCTGATGGATACCGAGAAATGATCCAGTCAATGATCAAACGATGTCCAAATGATCGCCCGACGGCGATGGATCTGTTGTACTCTGATATATTTCCTGCAAGCTTTCAAGGATTTCTTTTCCAGAAGATGTCTGCATATAAAGATAGAGATAAACATCGATTGAAAGGAACTCGAGGTGACGATGTCATCCGCCGATTAAAGACCGATATCAAAGATTTTCTCTCCAAACTATCTCGTGAAACACTTGTTATTCCCTTAAATCTGATTCTATCTGCCATTCGAAGTTGCGATTTTCATCAATCTTGGTTTGATGGTTTTGATATTCTCGTTCAAATGTCGACCAAATTAGACCCAACAATAGTTCTTGAGCGAATTATGCCAACACTTTTGAAATTTACGAGGGAAAACGATTCTCGACTCAGGGCAGCTTCCTTGACTGCTCTTCATGAAATTATTTTGCATCTTGACATAACTGGCCTGAGCGAGCAAGTGTGCGAACAAAATGCGGAATATTTATTAAAAGTAAAAAACTTTAACGAACAAGTCCTAATAATTATTCAGGATTTAAAAGATTTGGCAAACGATGACATGTTCCATGTCAAACGTGTTTACGCCAAATACATCGGCACTTTAGGTAGCTTTTGTTATCTTCTCTCGAAGCGATGTGCGGATGACCATGTATCCGAGGCTGTCAGAAGCGTCATTAACGATTGCGTGACAAACGTGATGACCGACGATTCAGCTGAAATCAATCGCGAGTTCCTTCATAGTTCTGTTATAAAACTTGCTGAAGTCTTGGGTGCTACAAACATCGGAGACACGATTTTGAAGCATATGATAACCTTTCTGAATAAAAATCATTCCTGGATGCTGAGAGCAGAAATGTACAATTCGCTGCCAAAAGTTTTGAAGTCTATCGGTCTTTCAGGTGATCTGGTTGACGTTCTTCGTGGACCGATTCAAGAAGGCTTGACGGATTCGGAGGATCCCGTCATACTCGCTGCTTTAAAATGCTTTACCTGCCTTGTTGAAGCAAGCCTAATGTCAAAAAGTCTAACTTTGGATGTAGCTCGACGTGTTACTCCGTTTCTTCTTCACCCAAACTCTGCAATTATGCTAACGGCTGCCAGGTTTTTTGTAACACTTGGCCAGAAAATGAATACTGCTGAGAAAATGGTCAAGCTCATACCAGTTGTTTCCAAGTTCATGAAGAAGAAAAACCACGCTGCGTTAAATTCGCTGCAAACATTTTTGACATTTCTGCGGCCGCCGCTATCAAGACTCCTCTACGAGCAGATAATCTCCAGCACTTTTACAAGAGAGTTGATCAAACTCCTGCGGGACTATCCCCACCACGAGCTCGAAGAGCTAGAAGACCTTGTCAATTCCGAGGCTCTTGATGAATTTCTCAGAGACACGTCCAACTCTTCAAGCTCCTGGGAGATCACTCAGAAAAGAAGGAAATTTGCGAATCTTCTTTCACGATTAAATCAAATTCCATTGCAGGAATCGGATCGCGTAGCGCTAGAACTCATGTCTAATCTCCTTGAAGCGCGACACTCGAAGAAACATGCTAGAACACCGATGAAAATTACTTCTGGGACAATTTTTCTTGATGAAGTAGAAGGGGAACGGCAGAGACGACCCTCGCGAAGCATGGGCTCTGTTAATATCAGAAACGTAGCACCTTTGAAGTACGAGGCTAGCAAAAACGAAAAAGACAGAAACTTTCTCGACAAAAAAATCCTTTGGGCGACTTCGTACTTTGAGCATAATTTACCTAATAAGAAAGAGCTCGAGAAAAAAGGAACTAAAACTATTGAGCGTTATTCAAACTCAAGAATCGCACTTCGTGAAATCGTCTATGAAAAGCGAAAAGAGATACGCGACCAATGTGCGGAAGATCTTATGGATGTGTCTGAGGAGAAGTTCGACGGGTTTGATGGCAGCTCAAACGACCAGTGGCTTCCACAGGGCCGACTTGTTGGACATATACAGGAGCATAAAGGCTCGATCAACGAAATCACAGTCAATCCGAAGTGCTCGTTCATGTGTTCCGCTGGAAACGACGGCTTCGTCAAAACATGGTCAATAGATCAATTTTGGAACTATTCGAATCCCTCAGAAGCGCTCAAGTCCAAAAACCAGTGGCGGCCGGACTCAGAAATGGCAATCAAAAGAGTGCAGTTTTGTGATAATTCGAAAATCGCCATTGTAGCGCAGAAAGAAAACCCCGATTCCTTATCAACAGGGTGTATCTGCTATTCTGATATCGAGATGTTCAAAACTCCACTTTGGAATAAAGTGATTGATGCGAAATATGGAATTGTTACTGATTTGTGCACGACGCAATATGATCAGGGACAAATCCTTGCATCGACCTCTGCCGGACATATTCTAGCCCTTGACCCGCGAAGCAAACACACCGTGTCTCAGTCATATGAGCTGGAGCACGACGTACGGCTCGGTGGGATTACTTCAATTTGCTCCAATCAACGGCAACAATGGCTTGCTGCAGCTACTGCAAGGGGATCGGTAGTCGTTTGGGATCTCAGATATCAGTTGCGAGTTATCAATTTTCAGGCCTGAGTTCGAAATAATATTTGATTAAAAATAAAGCCCCAGAGTGGTAAAATCCTCAAAATTAGAAAGAAATTTTGAACACTGTTCCAGGCAGTTGAGCGTAAGATTCAGAAGATTCTGCCTGTGCCGGGAACGCAGTGCGAAGTAGCGATCAGTATCGACATGAACAATGACGTCGGAATTTGGAGTTTGAGTTCTGGATTCAGACAGAAAGCTTTTTGGTCTGCAAAAGTAAGACTCTCAGCCAGTCAGAGTTATAAATAGAACAGAAAGACTACTTTTATTTTAAATTTTAAAGGGTGTACCTCCACTTTCATCGACTCCACATAATGGCTACTCTTCAACGTCAATGGTCTTCTCTCCAAGTGGCGGAGTTTTGTTCACAGGAGGCAGCGACATGCGAATTCGTGGCTGGAATCTTGCAGAAGCTAAGAAATCCCGAATGATCGTTAACTCTGCAAGTTCTCAGTCTGAAGGACATCGATACGATGTGACTTACTCGGAAAGAAAACTTGAAGGAATCGAGCTGATAGAAGAAAATCGAGATAATATCGTCCAAGTAGCTCTTGAAGAATCAGATTGGGGTCTGATGGGACCGCCACCGGGGCACTGGGACGTTGTTTCTTCTTTACAGTATATCTCAAAGGTTTGTTATTTCGTTGGACCTTTAATACCAAAAGATTAAGAGTCAAAATGGGGACAAACTTCTTGCCTCGGCTTCTCGCGATGGCTGCATTAAACTTTGGAAATAAAAATTTCAAACTCATTCATGTTCATAAAAAGTTCTTCGTCGTATTTACTTCATTCTCAAATAAGGATAAACTACTAATAAATTATTCAACCTTCATGAAAACAAAAATCAAGGGCATTTTTTCTTAAAGATGCTCTAAGATTTTTAATCTCGTTCTTTGCAGAAGCACTCTCATTTAAAAATCGAGGAGAGCGCGCGCATTCTCCCTAGCAACAGGCTAAGATACGAAACAAAAAACGATTTTTTGAAATTTTTAAAGTTATCGAGAATCTCTAGAACTATTTTTGCTTGCCTGGATTTTAGCGTGTAGAGAATCAGAAAAATCAGTTGTACGAAAAATGGGCCTTGATTACTACGCGATTCTAAATGTGCCGCGTTCCGCGCAACTGTCGGACATTCACTCAGCCTATCGAAGGTTAGCGCTCAAACTTCACCCCGACAAGAACAAAGATGGAAAGAGCCAAGAAGGTTTGTTGGTTTTGCATTGAAATATATTCAAATTTTCGCAGAATTATTTGCAAGAGTCGCAGAGGCATACGAAGTATTGAGACAACAAGACTTGAGAGCTATATTTGATCAGTTTGGAGAGGAAGGATTGAAAAAGGGACTTCCACAGGTAAAATTAAATGAGATTTATCTTAAACAAGTTGAATAATGGCATGAAATTATATTATAAAAACAACAAATTTGTTCTAGAGATACTCAATCTAAAATATTCAAACATAATATTTGGGTTTTTAAAATAATTTTTAGAACCCGGAATAAATCATTCCGAATAACAATGAATATTTCTAGCCTAACGGTGGCTGGTCACAAGGATATATCTTTCACGGCGATGCGAACAAGACTTTCAAAGCGTTTTTCGGAACTGAAAATCCCTTCGCCGATTTTGCTGTAAGTTTTCTTTTTACTTGATTTCTCGTAACCTCATATTTTAGGTTCCTGATGCGAAAAAAGGAACATTCGGTGGAAAAATTCAAGATCCAGCAATTGAACGCGAGCTTCATCTGACGCTTGAGGAACTTTACCTCGGCTGTGATAAGAAAATGAAAATATCGAGACACGTGATGAATGAGGTGATTAGTTAAAAGCACGTCTTACCGTAAAAACCTGTTCAGGATGGACACACTTCATCTGTACGCGACAAAATTCTTTCAATCAGAGTCAAGCGCGGCTGGAAGGCTGGAACCAGAGTCACTTTCAAAGAGGAAGGAGACCAAGGACCTAATACTATTCCTGCTGATATGGGTTTGCTTACTCCTGAAGCTCTTTCTCATTCAAAATTTAGTTTACATTCTGCGAGAACGTGAACATGCTCTTTTCCAGCGACGAGGAAACGACTTGGTCTATAAAGCGAAGATCCCGCTTGGCCAGGCGCTTGTCGGATGCGCTGTGGAAGTCGCCACACTAGATGGACGACTACTCACTATCCCAATAAATGATATTGGTAAGCCTCGTCCACGGACGATAACACTAACCCCCTCGTAGTTCACCAGACGTATACGAAAACAGTCTTCGGCGAAGGAATGCCCATCACCGGTGAAGACGGCAAGACTGGAAACCTGATCATAGAGTTCGACATCATTTTCCCCGAAAAGCTATCTCCACCCGAGAAGATGCTTATCAAGGATGCTCTCCTGTCAAAACACCACCAGCTCAACTAATTAACCGCTTTTTATACATAAATATCTGTTTACATGCTACAATATATTTTCAAAGCAAAACAAACTTAACTCGAGTGTCATTTTGTGTCAACTCTAGGATGATAAGAGTACTGAATAATTGGTAAGGGTAAAGAAATATTGCTGCAAACAAGAAGGAAGCCAGTAATATAATATTATAAATGCAATTAATTTCAAATAAATGATATCAAAAGTATTCTTCGGTTAAGTCCAGCTCTTCCAAACAATCACCATAGCAACGTGATTTTACCTCTCCGTGGAGACGGGAGGCCTTCGTCATTATCTCAAAAACTAATACTGAGATTTTTGATATTTGAAAATGATGGACTAAATCTTGTCAAGAGTTAAATTAAAAATGAAGAGATCAGTGGTTATCTCGGAAAATCACTCTAACTTACCGGATGATCTTCGGCGCTCGATTGTAAGTTATGTCGTTGCGCCAAGAAATCCTGTTCTTTTGAAAGAACCAGAGAATGAAAACTTCGAGAAGATCAAACCGTCACAGTACATTTCATCGATGGCTCTGGATACTTTTGACCGTTTTAATACGACACGCCATATGAAAGTGCCGCAGATCGTGGAACTTCTCGAACTCGGCGAAAAATCTTACCAGAAAGCGTGTCGGGTAGACCTTGATCAGACAATTTTCCAGCCCTACCCTTCAGACTTTGTTTTCCAGAACTTCAAGCCGTTTCAAACTTACGAACTGCCGCTGGAACTTCGCAACAAAGACGCAGTTCCGCGACTAGTTAGAGTAAAAGCAGAAGACTCGCCTTATTTCAAAGTGATCGCGCCGCCTGATCACGCAAAGAAAGTTGCGCCGGGAATGGCAAGTACTTACAAAATACGATTCATCCCAGACGCAATAAAAGATTATTTCCACGAAATCATCGTAACATCAGAACGAGAAAAATTTGTCATTCCGATCAAATGTTCCGGAGCGAGAGGAGTTGTGGATTTTCCTGATGTTATAGATATCGGCGACTCACCTGTCAAGATGAGCAAAGGGAAGATATTGCTTTTGAGAAATATTGGAAATGATACAGCGCGCTTTACAGTTGGCTTCAGCTCCAAAGCATTCAGAGCAGAACCCTCTAGTGGCGAGCTCGAGCCTGGAAACTTAATGCAGATGACAGTTGAATTCAGCCCTCTATTCGCGATAAAGTATGAGGCCGAAATGAGAATTTCGTACGACACAGGGGAAGAATTGTTCTCTGATCTACAGGGCAATGGAATCAGTATCGACGCCAGGTTGTCCCACAAAAGCATTTCCATATTGCCAACATACATCGAGATGGCCAATTATCAAATCGTGAAAATTATGAACAACTCCGATGAAACAGTCAAATACTTTTTCTCGAGTTACGCACTCAAAGAAGACGAGGATATTGCTAAAACCTTGAGCCTAGACTCAATTCAAGCTGAGGAAGACAAAGAAAGACGAAGGTTTCTTGAAGAGCAAGGTGCAAACCCAGAACTAGCGGACAAAATTTCAATTCTGACGAAATCATTTCAAAACCAGCGAGATTTGATTTCAACAGACCCGATGCTCTACGAAGACAATGAGCTTGAAATAACTCCTGTTGAAGGAATTATTTTGCCTGGCAAGATGATGGACGTTCACGTTGTCTTTAAACCAGAAAGGATCGGACGTTTTCAAAAGACCATTTTCTGCGATATTCAAGGAAGAGAAAATAGAATTCCACTTGCAATCGAAGCTCGGGGGATTGGACCTCAACTACGTCTGAGTTACGACTCTGTTAATCTTGGAAGAATATTCGTTGGCTCAAAGCATACCTACGAAATCGTCATGGAGAATCGGGGCGAGATCGAGGGCATTTTCGCAATCAGAGAATGTAAAACTGAAATTCGAAACCAATTTAGCTTCGATCCGACGGAAGGGATCGTCATGAAAGATGGATACCAGCTGATTAATGTTTCGATAAACGCGCAACTTCTTGGGGTGTTTGAGGAAGAGTTCAAATTCGAAATAGACGGCACTAATACAGAACTGGCGCTGAAAGTATCAGGAGAAGTTATCGCTCCAACAATGTCTTTCGAGATTGAAAAACTAAATCTCGGGTTCATCTCCACGAGCTTTGAAAAATCGACAACAGTCTCTCTCAAAAATGTATCGCTTGTTCCTGTCAACTTTGTGGTGAAATCTACAGCAGCTGAAATCTCATTTGATATAAACGAGGGCTTTCTTGAAGCAGAAGAGTCTGTTGAAATTGAAGTTGTATATAAAGGGGATGAGCAAAAGGTGTTTGCGGGATCTATCTACGTCGATATCCCAGGTAAAATTATCCTCCATGATTAGAACTTACGTTGATTTAGATATCGCCGAACGTGTGGTGGTTTTGCCAGTCAAAGCACAAGTTCAGTCCCCGCCTGTTCATCTCGCCGAGACTGTTTTGGACATTGGATGTCTCTTTCTCGGTCATGAATATCACGCCTCTCTCACTCTTCAAAACGACCACGCGAGACTTTCTGCAAGATATCGTCTTTTGCCTCCTGTTGATTCTTCACTCAAAGTCGAGTCTTACTACCCAGAGGGTTGCATAGATCCAGACTCTAATTTTGTTGTTCCTGTAGCAGTTACACCCTGGAAACTAGGGGCTTTCAACAATACTGTTGGCTTGAAAATCGCCGGCATCGATGAACCATTGATGACGACGATAACTGGCACAGTTGCGGGACCTGTCTTGATCCCAATTGTTACGAGCGTAAATTTAGGCAATGTTAAAGTTCTCATTCCACAAAAATCTCCGCATAAAATAACGCTACAGAACGAATCTCCAATCGCTGCAAACATCAAAGTTTCAATGAGAAAATATTCGGATATCTGGACGCTAGACTATCCCGAAGTAATCGATCCTGAATCGAAAGCAGATATTCTACTTAATGCGGTTCTCGATGATACATTAGACTTCAGGGACGAAATGGTGATTTCCGTGGAGCATGCGAACGATATCATCGTCCCAGTCCGCGCAAAAGGAATTGGTACAACTATCATAGCTCAGCCAGCGCTTGGTGGAACGAAAGCAGGTCTCGATCTCGGATGTCAATTTGCCACGAGGGAGTTTCTAAAAGAAATTACATTTACAAATCATGGGAGAAGGCATCACGCCTTGTCGTGGTTTGTTTCCGGTTACGAACGTCTTTCACAAAGAGACATAAACGAGAGAAGAGCTTACGAAGAGCGTAAAAACTCGAAAGATGTCCGCTTCAAAGCAGCACCGGAACTTTCTCCACCTCCTCAGAGCGTATTTGAACTCTCAAAAATGGATTTTGAACTTGAACCAGGACAAAGTATCAAAGTAAAACTTCTTGGTCTTGCTCCTGAACCTGGATCTGTGCGAGAAACACTAAATTGTCATGCCGTTATCGGCAAGAAAAAAGGCCGCGAAAAAATTTTCAGTGTTCCTATTCACTGCCAGTTTATAGAGCCAGTGCTTCTTATCTCTCAAAAGAAGCTTGAGTTCAGATACGACAAAAATACTAAAGACGAGTTAAAGAATGTAGAAGCGAGTACAGAGATAACAAACAGTGGCGATGTTGACCTCCGTTTCGACCTCAAAACTTTATCACCATTCTTTGTCGGTAAAGTTGGCGACAGCTGCGTGAGTCACATTCTATCACCCGGAGAGACCGTAGAAGTAAATGTTGTCTTTCATACTGGATTTCAAAAGCATTTTCGATCGTCGAAAACGATTTCCCAACTTGTCATCGACTACAATGATCATCCGAGCAAGGACGTAGTCGAGCTTGTTGGTGAGCTCAACTTTCCGAATATCGAGTTCAATCTCTCCGACATTAATTTTGGAGCCATAAGAAACGACACTGAGAAAGCAGCCGTGGTGACGATGTCGAATCATTCGCCAATGATGACTGAATATCGATGGTGGTTCGAGATCGACGACGACGTCGGGGTGTACTCGAATAGAAAAGAGCAGCAGGAAGCTCGATCATCCTCAACGTTAGGAACAAGTGCGCCGTCACGCGAGGGAACAAACGTCGAAGGTACAGAGCCAGAACTTGCTGACCTCGCTCGAGACCTCCCAGGCATCGATGATGTCTTCGACATAAGACCAATTTTCGGCAAACTCGAACCTGGAGAACAAATCCGGACGACGATCGTTTTCAAAGCGCACCAAGACATAAATGCATTATGCAGAGCGGTGTGTGAAGTAGACGGTGGCCCTCAGTACGAGCTGAATGTTTCTGGCTCATCAGCTGATGTTAGATACACTGTTTCTAGTGAAACGATCAAATTTGGTAAAGTGATGTTTGACAGCTTGGCTGAAAGACAGTTCACGCTCAAGAACAATTCTCTTGTACCCTTTGATTTCTCCGTCATCGGCGGAATCAAAGATCTTGCCGCTATAAACCACGATGAGTTCTTTATATCCCCGACACATGGTCATTTACGGGCATTCGAAGAGGTCAAGATAACAGTCATCTATCTTCCTGGTTTTCCACATAATTTTGAAAAGGCATTTTCTCTCATAGTCGATGATTTTCTTCCAGCAGAGATGAGAATAACAGGCAACGCAGTTTTCCCGCGAATTTCGCTCGATTTGCCAAGAAAAGGTGGCGATGAAGATCTGACAGGGCTCATTAATCATATTCGGGCGGACATGGAGAAAGATCGTCCCGATATTTCTGAGCGTGAAATAGAACTGGAAGCAGAAAGGCTGATCATTTCCGCAAAAGCGCAAGATATGCCAGCCTATGAGCTCATGAGCTTTTCCAAACGAACGCCATTCTATCTTGCTGATTACGAGCTTGACCTTGGGCCAGTGATTATCGGCGACATAAGAAAAGCTCTTATAAGAATCGACAACTTCGGTGATGTTCCAGTTGCGTTTGCACCGGATGTGAAGGAATTGGACAATTTTGGATTCTTCTGCGAAGTCTCGAGAATCGGAAAAATGTCGCCTGGCCACACTGTTTCTGTTGAAATAACATTCGATCCCCGATCCGTCGATTTACCAGTAGGTCAAGTTGGGCCTGTCTGTGTTCCTATTAAAATCGAGCGAGGACCAGTTGTGAATCTTCACATAAAAGCGCTGGTTACGATGCCTCGATTGCTAGCTACTCTTAACAGAAATGTCACCCCTGCACCAAGTCTAGACGTACAATTCGGCGAGGTAGAATGTGGACGAGTAAAAGTCGTGACTGTCCAGCTATACAACGAGCAACAGGTCGAGTCCGCTTGGAAATGGCAGAAAAACAAAGACAAGCGGTTTTTTATCGACCCACGACTGCCCCTACATCAGAAAAAAGCATTAAAAGATTCTCAGAAACCTCTGCCGCGTATTTTCCAGATCATCCCAGAAGAAGGCGTTTTAGCTCCTGGAGAAAGATCAACTGTCCAAGTTGAGTTTATGCCGACAGAAGAAACAACTTTTGAGGAAAGTCTGCTGATTTTTGTTGAAAACTCGACGCAGCGAATGGAATTTTCTGTGTCAGGCTCAGGCTTAACACCAAGTCTTATTTTCTCCAAATCACCGATTGAACTTGGGCCAGTTATGCCAGACTCGGCGGGAGCTACAGAAACGTTCAGTATCAAGAACAACTCTAAAATAGAGATTGAATTCTACTCTTTGGACTTTGATCGGAAATACTTGGAAGAAGAAGAAATGATAAGAAATTTAGCGGAGAGCAATTTTAATAGTTTTCAAAACATTAGAATGCCGACTCGTAGGCCAGGACAGAAGCTTCCCTTTATCGACTACATAAAAACAGAAGATCCTTCAAAATCAGTTTCGGAGGGAGACGAAGAAGTGTTCAAAATCGATTCAAAAGATCCTCTTGAACTTGCATTAGAAAAACATTCTGGAATCGACAACTCACTCGAGGGCTTGGCTGCGCGAAATAGACTCGGTTTCAGCGGAATAGTCTGGGGAGCTCCTTTCAGCGGTAAAACAACACTGGCCGGGGAAATGTCCGAAAAGTACGACGCTCCTGTAGCTACTATTGACGAGATCCTGACAAGTGCTATTCAGTCGCCAAAATCAGCGGCGAGCAAGACTGCAAGAGAAAAATGTGAAGAAGAGTCGAGACGACTTGAACAAGAACGGATCAATACAATTGAGTTGGAAACTACGCCAGAAAAAGAAACTGCTTTAGCAAGAGATGATGCGTCTGTAATGACCATGAGGACTGGAGTAACGCAAAATACAAATAACAGATCTGGGAAAAAAGGAGGAAAGGCAAAAAATATCCCCGAAGAGCAAAAAGTACAAAGTCTGTTGCCTCAGAAACAGATCGAGCGTCTTGAAAATGAATTAACTGACGCAGCAGAAGCTAACCGTCCACTTGTGTCCACAGTTCTTCCCGTGGATCTTGCCGCAGAGATAATTTCTGAAAAACTTCAAGATAAAGAATTCTATAAAGGAGTTATCTTTGATGGCATCGAATCTTCTTTTTTAACAAAACTAAAGGACAGCATGGAAGTCTTGCTCAAAGCTTTGAACAATCGAAAACACCTTCGGGTTTTCCATCTGCCTCTTAGCATGTCAGATTATATTGAAAGGGTCGAGAAAGCAAAGAGAAAAGCGGAAGAGGAAGAAGCCGAGCGGATAAGAGCTGAAATGGAGATGATTCGAGACATGACAGAGGAAGAATATGATGCACTTCCGGAAGAAGAACAAGAGAGGATAGATAACATACGGTTAGCTGACATTACGATACCCAAATTTTAGACCTTTAGGCTTTCCAAAAAGAAAGAAAGAATCGCCGAAGAAAAACGAATCGCTGAAAAGAAGCGCGAAGAAGCCGAGCGTCTTGCTGAGCTCCAAGCAGAAAGCGCCAAAAAGAAAGGAAAAGGCTCAAAATCGCTTCTGAAC
>Ga0115008_10002764_pt1 | contig 14549 bp, 13 predicted proteins | sample FraStrMetagenome_FD_87164 | JGI IMG/M metagenome (GOLD analysis project Ga0115008, IMG submission 87164) | Marine eukaryotic phytoplankton communities from Arctic Ocean - Fram Strait ARC3M Metagenome | ecosystem: Environmental > Aquatic > Marine > Oceanic | place: Fram Strait | collected...
GAATCCAATAAGGATAGAGTAAGCTAACTGATCGCTTTATCTGCATTAATATTAAACCACATCGTGCTTAGATCTTTGAATTAATTGTTCCTAGAGAGTTCGTTTTTGGATGATATTTTAACACATAATGTCGATTCAATATAAAGACTATATTTAGGAAGAACCCTTCATCCTAATTCCCTCTTAAATAGATATTATGACGCCAAATTTTCCCTATTTCGGCTTGGTGTCGTAGTCTTGTATGAAGTACGAACAACTTTTTTCGCCAAGTTTATTTTTCGAGGTATTTTTTGTGGTCCAAAAATTTTGCGTACAGAAATATTCTCAAATCATAGTTCGACCCGAGACTACGTTGCAAATGAATAAAGCTACCGGTAGTTGATATTTAGAAATATAATTAAGATTAATGATGCGCCGATCCATATCGGGCAGTAATGGATCTGCGAATGGATCTGCTAATGGATGGTCGCAAAAACCTGACTCGTTGCATCAAAATGAGAACAATGGTCATCGGTCAATTCTACCATCATTTAAAGGTCATCAAATAAATCAAAACGGAGGAAGACTAGGGAGTCCAGTTAGGTCAGGAAGTTCAGGAAGCTTAGGCAGTCCACCTCGGAGAGGGACTAGGACCTTCCACCGAAATTTCTTAAAGGTGGTAATGTCACGGTCAAAGGTGGTAATCTTTGTGTTCCAGGTATTGATAGTTGTTACATTCTTAACAATGTTCCTTGCACGCAGACCAATTTTTTTCTCAGATAATCGCAAGGTTTTATTTCAGTCTGAAGCTGACATTCTCATTCCTTTCAAACCTACTGGACTGTTGCATCCAATTACGGTGGATATCGGGTATATGGGTATCCATTGTAAAGGTGAAATTACAGGAATTTCAAGAAGCGATAAGCCTATCCAAAGAATTAATGGAATAAAAGTAGAAATACCTAAAGTTGTTACTGATCCATCAAGATTTTATCAGTATCTTGACTCAAATGACGAAACTCACGACGAAATAATGAAGCATATGGAGATGAGACCTTCCAATATTATTGGTGACTGCGTTCCCATGCAAGATTGGCAGACGAGTTTTTATCCCACATGTAACGGGTTCCACGAAATTTTAATTTCCGATGATTTCTCTTGGAGCGCGTCTATATTTGGAACTAAGGGGTTTTTCCGCCTTGCATGGAAATTAGAGAAACTCATACCCTTTCCCATGGCACAGGCGGTTGTCATGAAAACATTGAAGTAAGTGCGAAAAAATATTTATCTCTTTATCTCTATTGGAAACTCATAACGAAGTCCGCACAAGATTGGATCATACCTTCGAGGATGACTACTATGAAAAGCATCGGATAGAAGCATCGGCGATGGAGAGATTAACTCATTCACCCCATGTTATCGATATATATGGTTTTTGCGGCCAAAGTTTATTTTCTGAACTAGCTGATGGTCAGTCACTCGGTAAATTGTCAAACAAATCTAGTAGCATCGAGCGGCTTGTAATAGCGATTGGCGTGGCAGAAGGTTTGGCTGATGTTCACGAAATCGATGGAAAAGGTAATGCAACACTCATACATTTTGACATAAATCCTGGGAACGTCATATCTGTTGGTGGTAGGCTCAAGCTTAACGACTTTAACATTGCGGTGTGGAGAAGATGGCATCAAAAGGAGCAAAAGCCTTGCGGTGTAGCCTCTCATCATCCTAATCCTCAATGGCGTTCGCCTGAAGAAGTACAGAATAGATCTGATTTGACCGAAAAAGTAGACGTATACTCGATGGGTAATATTTTTTATCGCTTGGTTTGCGGTAAATCGCCTTGGGGAAAGCTTGACGGAAATCCGACGAAGGATGAAATACACGAACTCAAAAAGAAAGGTGAAATGCCTCACGTCCCACATAAAGTTCGGCATAGTTCAGACCCATCCGTTGTAGCAATACGTGAGGCGATGTACAAATGCTTTACTCTTGAGCCTGATGAAAGACCAAGTGCAAGGTCAATAGCGAATGGCCTTCGTAAGGCATATGATGTTATTTCGATGATTCAATAATTTTGTGATCTCAAAGTCAAGTATGTTGTGGCTATTTAATGAAGAGTTTAGAACCAAAGCAACGGTGGTGGACGCGAAAATTCTGTCTACGTAAAAAGTTTCATATCAGTGTTTCTCATTTTTGCAATTGTTCATCTCGTTGAACAGCCTAGACTTGATTTTATTTTTTGCAACGTTTGCTTTGAGCAAGCGAAACAATCCGACGACTACACGTCTATCTATTAAAGACTTTACGTTTGTCTTCTGCGCTATTCTTCCCATGAAGAGGGCAACGTTTGACGTTTGCGTCGACGGGGAGACTTGTTTCTCTCACACAAATGAGACGCGCATGAAATTTTTGCAGGCACTTTAAGGCACAGCATCACATCCACGTCTTTGGAAACCTCAATGAGATCCCAAATCTAACATCGGGCATTTGTACACAGCTATCCTGTAACGTTGCTAGAGTAATGGTAAAAATACGATATCTAGAAAAAGTTGTCTCAGTGATTTGGTTATAGTTTTACACAAAGATAACTTTAATTTGTACATAAACATGAGCAATATGCTAGACAGACATCTAGTTCTCATTTTTGTCATCTACTGTCAACACAAGACGTATACATGCTCTTCTATGCTTGCTTTTAAGTCCAAGGATTATCAATCTTCTTCTCACCTGAATCGCTGGAGGGCTTCCACCAATCCTCCGTGAGACTCTCATAGCGAATACCATCCTTCTCATCTTTCTCATCAAGCAAATGATGCTCCGCAGCCACTTTCGCTGCGTAAAATGGATTGTTCACATTCTGGCTCCAACCTCTTGCGTCCGCAAAGACATCAAATTGGGTTGGGTCAAAATTAGGAGGTGGTGGAGGGATTCGTTCAACGCTCGCTTCCGCTCTCACTGCAAAAAAACAACCACAAGAAATTTAGTGTACAAAGCACACCCATTTACATACACAGTTATTGAATCAGAAGATCAAGAATAGTTTCTCTCTCACAAACACATACATCCAACACGACTGTCACAATGCACTACATCATCCTTACCTCGCTCCGCACGCTCTGCCTCCCACTCATCCAACGTCGTTACTCTCAATGGACCATTAGCAGAATCTGCCACTCGAAATGCAACGTTGCTACTCGTTGCGGTCGAAACAAAACCATTCACATGATTTGACTGAGTCAGTATCAGCAGGGAACTAGTAAGAGATAGAAGTCTGGTCATGGTGATCGTGTGATAGGTAGGGATTTTCAGTTACTCTTTTTCATATGTCTTGGAAATCTTTTAGTGTTTTTATGCTCTAGGCTTCAATCATGTAAAGAGGCAAAGGTGTTCCGTTCCGATTTTTCTGTTCTGTTGTCAACGTGTCGTCAAGAAAGGATATTCGGGTTCGCGAGTTGTGGTTGCTGCGAATAAACTTTTCTGCGGGCAGATGTTTACGGTTGGTATGGCCGCATCATGATTTGGCGTGTCACGGTCACGGTCACGCGTGACGGGATCAGAATAAATTGACGTCGCACAGAGTGCGAACATACGAAATATTCTGTTATCGTCATCTGGCATTTTTCTTTTTTCTTTTTTCGCTTGCGATTTGCGATCGCTATACAAATTTGAAATATTTTCAAGGACTGGTTAGTGTTGAATGGGACAACGCTTTTCTCCGAATCCAATATGTTGAGAGATGGTATTCAAATGCATTACTGAACTTTTTCTTAGTTTCTGAAAAAATAAGATTTTTTTTAGTTTTATTATGTCACATACTTTGGAATTCGTCTTCCTCATCTTTCTCGTAGGAATGAAAAGAGCAGTAAGGACAATTGTTATATGATCGAAATCGTAACATAAATCGCATTTTGAAGCGTAAAATGGCCACACATGAAAAAAACACAGTGTAAATCTCTAAGCCGACGTTATTTTACAGAGCATTATTTCAATACTGAAGGGCAGTATCTGGTTTACGAAGTTCGAAAAGATGAGAGCCATCTTTACGATTCGCCACGATTGTGACGCGTTAGTGCAAAGAAAATAACCAAATAATAGTCTTCCCATACCGATAGCAGTACTTAGAGGCTCAAATCATTTGTGTCAACTGACAATTTGTTCTCTTGCGAAAATGAGAAGACAGTCATTACTGGAAATTTATACTATAGAATGAAATTGAATGGGACGTGCGACCATTCGTACCGATTGTTGAAACACAGCATTACCCGATGATCCAAGTTAAGTACCTTTAGGAAGAACCCATCGTATTGTCCTACCAGCCTTACCCGTCTTAATGTATCCCGCTTTTGGCAGAGCTTTTCCAATATTACTCTCAAATGATTTTATCTCCATTCTAGAGAGCATTTGCTGTTTCCACAATGCTGATATTTTGGTACAAAGGAGGGTGACTTCAAATGAGAAATAAGTGTATTTAAGAGGTTTACGAAAAATAATGCAGAAATCCCACCTAATTTTGGAACGGTGTCCAACCACTTTACGACGTCTAGTCGATTCACACCATGCTCTTTCTTCGCAATTTCCCTTATATTTTTATTTCGGGACGCCAAAGTAACAGCCCGTACAGCAATTGTTGTACCTAACATTTGCTCTCTTCTCGTCCATTGACTATTTGCAAATGCTACTGTCATCTTTTCTAGAAGTTCGTCAAGCGACAGAGTATCGTACTTATTAGTTGAATTGCTCTTGAGACTTGCACCGCTTGAAAGCGATAACCTTTTCGTTGATGTATCGTCAAGTTTCTCATCATTCTTTCGTTTCTTTTCCATAGCCAACTCCGGATTCGGTACTTTGACCTTATCAGGAACCTTCTGGTCACTCTCATCGTCGGATAACGGTAGAAGAAAGTAAAATCTCCAAGGTCCTAGTTGGATGGTCGACTTATGGTGCAAAAGGGCAATTTCGGATGTTACGACGGAGGTCCCATCAACAACTACTGGATTCTTACCAATAACCTCAACTGCAAAACTGCCGCAGTGATTGTCTCCGTCAACAAAGTAAGAATTAATATCGTCAGCATTTACAACTTTTGCATTCATTTCAGTACCATCAGGTGCATCAATATAGGTCCAAGTTTGATCATTGTCATCGCTAGAAGTCAGCTCAATCTTACCCCCAACAAAATCACGGAAATATATTCGACAATGGTTACGACTAAGTAATGTATTCTTCCCCAGTGCGATAAAATTTCTAGACTTGTTCGCATGTTTCCTCCCAAGAATGACATTTGGCATCTCAAGTGGGAATATCCGTGGAGGGCAGCTTTCATAATTATCATCTCCATCCATCTCATCAATATTTATTCCACATAGGACAGCGTACGCACCATTCTTTAATTTGCCCGGTCCTTTCAAGATAAACTTAGTCTTGACGATATCGTCTTCACTTTCTTCTTCATCAATATCTTTATCCAACGATTGATGCTCTTCGTTGTCCACAGGATCATCAGCCAGTTCTTCTTCATCATCTTCTTCTTGTTCTTCTTCTTCGTCGTCTTCGACCTCGGCATCCTTTGGAGCTACGGCACTTATTCCAGTTTCCGATGTCAGTTGCTGCTGTTTCTGCAGCTCCTCCTCTTCTTCCTCCTCCTCTTCTTCTTCTTCTTCCTCCTCCTCTTCTTCTTCTTCCTCCTCTTTCCCTATCACCTCATCATTCTCATCTCTATCACTCGGTCCTTCGATCTGGTCCATAGTCGTATACAGAACACTTTCTGTGGATGTCAACACGAAAACAGATGTTGTTATGTGATAAAATTAAATGATACATCAGGGCAATGGGACAAGATGAAGATATTTATAATGTACAAGTGTGTGTACATATATTCGTACACGAAATGACACTACTATCATAAGGGAGTATAAACTAAATTAGCTTCAAAGACTTTTTCGTTTATACGACTCAAGGAAAAAACAGCTCGGATCAATACATGTACATATCGTTCAACACACCATCCAGCGTCCAGCGCCTAAATACGCCAAACCTATGTTTTGACTTTCCTGTGTTCGTATAGTCGTTATAATATACAACACATTTATATATTTTTTTCTAAACACTGTATGCTTTTATTTTATTAACTTCTACTCTTGTACCAGGTTGCCAAAACGAATTAATTTTTCGAATCATCAGAGTGCTGGATTGAATCATTCGAGGACGAATAACAAAACGCTACAGTACTTCAATATCAAGGGAATTGTTGTTGGACGGTCACAGCGGTGGATTTGTTGTATCGGTGCACGAAAAAGGTGATTCCCTAGTCGACGAAATTTTTTTGGTACCCCTGAATTTTGATTTTGAAAATAAAAATGACGTCCTTTTTCTCACGAATGAGCACGGAAATGACAAATGCCATTACGGATGTATACAATAATGTTATGTATGGAGATGATGCGGGTAAAGCGGCAAGGCTGGTATTTATTCTGCGTCCGAATCGACGAAATGTAATGGATTTAAACATGACGTTTTTGGAGGTGAACGAAAGGGCATATGTGCATTCGGTAGATAGAAACGGGGCTCCTGCTTCAGAGGGAATTCAGCCTCGAGACGAATTGCAGTTGGCTATGTTCATGGAAGAGAGCAAAGATCTGCCACGAGAAGCCTTGCAGAGTGATGAGTTGGTGAAGCAGTGGGTGTTGGACCTAGAACGACGCGGGAAACGTACGTATTATAAGAGTCTTATGAAATTATTAAGGACCGCAGGGTGTTTTGATAGAAAGGGTGATGTGAATGTAAGTGGTAAACGGATCCTCTGTCCGATTATAATGGTTTTCAGAAGAACTCGTAAACGGGGTGGGCATTTTTCAGGCGGTGGTCCGCCCCTGGGGCTTCCTTCATTGAGATTGGATGATGAATGTGACAGAGCAGCATCTCTGATTCGCCGTTTGATCGGGCCTGACGATGGGGAGAACATTGAAGAACCGAATGCATGGGATGAGCTTTACTCCGATACCAGAGAATTATTTCTTGGCTCTGGACAAGGTTCTAAAGGAAGTGGCGGAATACGTCAGCCTCCTCCCTCACGTGACGATAAACATGCAACTATAAGTCGGATAAAGAGCGAAGATATGGACGAATATGCGGCAGCAAATTTGGCAATACCACAAGATACTTTTGAGGCTCAATCACATGCCAAAATTGAACATCTAAAGAAACAAAAAGAAACAAGAAGAAGTCGAGGATCAGCTCTTGACGAGATGGAAACCTCTGTTATAAGAAGTCTGGTAAGATCCAGTTCACGTTGCTTCAGATTTGAGAACATAATCTTACACTAACAAAATTTTATTCAAGATACGAACGGCAGAAGGTTTGGCTTTTGTGCGTATTTCAAAATTTGTTGTTGGCCTTGGCATACATGGTGGCACAGGTATTGTAATTGCTCGATTGCCTGATGGGACCTGGTCAGCACCTTCGGCTATTGGTACAATGGGTGGAGGAATTGGAGTGCAAGTTGGGTTGGAAGTCGCGGATTTCTTGTTGATTCTACAGACACAAGACGCTCTTGATCACTTTCGTAATGGTGGAAATTTTACAATTGGTGGAAATGTGGGTAAGTCTTTGTTGGTTTGTGCGTAGGATCAATCTATTTCTAAACATACAACTTGTTTTGGGATCTAGGTTGTGCAATAGCTGCGACAGGACGCGAAGCGCTAGGTGCTGCGAGCATCACGGGATGTATTCCCGCTTCAGCTGATGATGCCGTCATGGACGACGAATACATGGATACGGATGCGAAAGGTGGGGTTGCGCCTTTCGTTGCGTACGCCTTGAGTCAAGGGCTTTATATTGGAGTATCATTTGAAGGGGGAAGTTTTTACACTCGCCATGACATAAATGAACGATCATACAAGTTTATAACTGGAAATACCGTATCCGCGAGAGACATTTTAGGAGGCAAAGTCGCCACTCCTCCAGAGGCTGAAGCACTTTATGCAGAGCTCCATAGGTGAGTTATATCATTTGACATTATTTTTTACATTCAGTTTAGGATCTCATAAACCATTCCACTCATTGTGCTATCGATCAAGGATCGAATTTAAGCACAGACATATGCCTTTACCATCACCCCCAGATATTTTGATGGAACACGTACGAGGCGAATGGCAATATAATAAATCAGAAATCGCACCGTCTTCCGGAAATAAAGAAGTTCCTTTTTCGTTTCTCTCTTCAATAAACAATGAAGATTCAGAAGAGCTTGTCAATTTTGAGGCAAAATTTAAGAAAGTATTGTATAATGGAGTTTCTGTACAGCGCTTGGTTACAGATTCAGATTTGGTCAACGGTGTTACCCGTCGTGAGAGGAGAGTTTTGTGGCTCATGCTTCCTGAAGTCGGCTCACTAAGATTAGGTTTCATTTCAAAAATTGGTGATTCCGTAAGTGGATCGCCTACACGTAGTAGGCGCAGGAGTTATGAGTACGAAGATGATGAAGACTACAGTATTTACTCTGAAGGAGCTAGTACCTTTGTAACCATGGATTCTGGTTTGCAAACAAGGTACACTGATGAATATACCGCTGATTATACGGCGGAATATACTTTTGATGACACAATTGATGATAGTGTTCTTTCCAGGCAGAAAAACTTGCGTCTATCGAGTAGTCACTATGTTGCTTTGACCGATGTCGTTTCCCTACTACGAGAACCGAATGTATCCATCCGTTATAGTCCAGATGATGCAACAGAGCATCTTCGTGTCATCAATATAGAGGATAGAAATGGTTTAAATTTATTGTTTCTCGCGAACAATGTTCAAGAGGCGGATCTTTTAACGTGTGGACTCAAGTTGCTCTTGGAACGTGAAACTTCACGTTTAGGTATGAGAGGTGGAATTTCGACGGATGGTGTAAAGAACAATAGGAATGACACTAGGATGGAAGGCAACACTGTTTCTCCAATAGCAGTGACTCCTCGTGGTGATAACTTGATTTCCAACCCGATTATGACAAACTCATTTACTAAAGAGGAAAATGAAAATTTATCACATAGAAGATATGTACACGGAAAAGAAATTGTTGAAGAAATTGTATCCAACATTCTGTTGCCACTCCCTTTTACCCTTTGTCGCGTTTTACTTCTTGATTCAAGCTCACCGGTCATTGTACAATGGGAAAAAGATCGCGGTGACACAAGATTTGAGAAGGGGAGGTGGAAATTTCGACCTGGATCGCCTCGCGAATCAGATTCGTACGGTGCCGAACATACCTTGTTATCGAAGGGATCAGTAGCTGGAGCTCACCGGACTGTCAGTTACTACCGTCAGCGGAATGGTCGCGATGCGCATATCGTCGAAACCCATGTAGTCGACGAAGATGACTCAACTTCTGTATCCTTAAACATAATCGAAGGTCTTCCGAGGAGAGGATTTGGAGTGAAAATCCGACTTTATCTCAATGTAAGGTCACCTCATAGCTCAGAAATAAGTGTACGTGCCGTTGTCAGACCTATCGGTAAAAATATGTCAGACCAAGGTACTGTTCATAGAGCATTTAGTTTATTGCTAGATGAATTGAAAGCACGGTATGGATCGACTCCGAATGGTACGTCCTTGAAGGATATCGTCATATTTATTTCGTCGTGTTCTTTAACCACATGAAATCTCTATTGCATACGCAGGTCTTATCACTGCTTTTATTCGAATGATTAAAACATTACCGAGTTCGTCGGCTTCTGTAACTTCCTCCGCGGTGACAACCACCGCATCATCGCGAACCAAATCGCTTTCCAGAGACCAACGTAATTCAATGGGCTCTTCGGAACGTGAAAAGTTTGCACACGAGAGGCGACAAATTTTTGATGATGACGGCGAACCTTCTCTGCAAGAAGTGCTAAGAGCAAAAAGAGCAGCGCAATCCACCTCGACCCCACAATCACCCTCCCCTACCAGTAAACCAGTACAACGGCCGTCTACCCCCTCATTCAATACATCGCACAAGACAGGTTTTATAGGTGAATCAAATCTCAATAGGCAAAGGAACTATTCAGCGTCGTCTGATTTTGGTGAAGACAGTGAAAGCGTGGTCGAGGTGAAACCTCTACCAAAGATAAGGCTCTCACTGATGCCATCTCCACGTGAGGCTGATGAAGAAGAAGATGTTCATCGACAAACAAGCATTAACGAAAAATCTCGAGGCCAAAAATCGCTGTCTAGGCGGAAGATAATGGAATGGCCTGACGAAAGAAGAGTGTGAAGGAATGGAGAAGGATACAAACCCGTTGTACTGAGGGTACCAAAGACCTCATTGGTTTTACTGTAGGTAGAGAAACTATAGAACGTGTCGAAAATACTAAATATGTTTAAATCTTATTGTACTGCACGTCCACTATATTACCTCACTGGCAAGTTTATTCCTACCTTGTGTGTTATTTGATGAATATGCGATATTTGGGCCTTATCACTTTAGCTGGGGTAAAATCAATATACTATCGGTATACCGGGTACTTGCTTTTTTCGACTGTATACTTATTTTTTTAACATCTACTCTTGTTTGATATGTTTATCACGGAGCTTAAATATCTCTCTTGGATGAAATGTCAATATTTCATATAACTGGTACGAATTTGGTTTTTGAAAGACAAATAATGCTTTTCAATCTTTTGTCGTTTGCCATAGTTAAAGAATGGCTTGGAATGAAAAATTTGCGAGTTCACTTTTTAGAAATGTCCCTAGCCTCACGTACTACAGGAGGCAGATCGTAACAACGCTTCGCTTCGTACAAAATAAGTTGAAGTCATACTAATTTCATCATATTCGAAAGAAATCAACGCTACAAGCAGATCTGAAATAAAAATTGTTCAAAAATTAAAGTTAGAGCATATTTTCATCCTCAAGAAGTGACAATGCAATCAGCAGTGGGTGAGTGCTTTGTTACACATTTACTCAGAGAACTTTGAAAACTGATAATTGATATCCGACCAGTATCACAGAAAGTGATGTTACGATCAAATTTATTCATCATGGAATGTGCTATGTCTTTTAAACTTATTTTTGTACTTACGAAAGACGTATCGCTTTTTCTGCATGAAGCTAATCTTCTCTGTAAGAAAAAAACAATTGTGAGTCTATCAACAAAATAGCCAGCAAGGAGTACTCAAACATGGTGATCATTCAGAATTCATCTCGCATCGTCACAGCAAAATGCTAATCGGTAGGAATCCGACTGTATTTGATTGAGATTATTTCATCACTATATAGAGCGCCGCTCTTACTTTCAAAGAGTCGACATCTGTTCACCACAGAGTTCCATTCAATATAATGTACGAGATCTGTCCAACCAGTGATGGCCTAGCCGTGGAAAACATTTCTTCCGTACAACGAAAAGGTCACTTACATTCTTTTACTTGAAAAACAACTAGTTTGTGTTTTCTTTCAGGTGGAAACTTCATAGTAAAAACTTCACCATAAATATTGGTCTAAACACAAAACTATATAGATTTGTGGTCTCATTTTCTCTACTGACTCGATCAATATCGATCCACTTCGCGATAAAAATCACTTCGTACCATCCGAGAAATTTTATGTTGCAAATAAATAAAAGATTTGCAGGAGGTAAGGTATATTGTGATAGGATAGATATCATTCGAACAAGTGCATTATAAATTACACCACACGTAGAGAGGGAGAGGTTGTTCAGGAGAGTGTTTCAAAAATTGAATGGTTGTCGTCGGCACTCTGCCGAGAAACTAAACGTTCGGGTTTATTCTAAATTTTTCCTTTTCTATTTTTCCAGATCTAGATCTACTTTTACTTTGTGTGATCCGGAATCCGGACATCCGGACCCCCGAGCTCGAGCATTCCCGAAGTATAAACTCCCAAACTCCCAAACTCCCCCTCTCTCTTTTGTGCTCTGCAAAGAAAAAAGGACTACCAGTTAGGTGCAAGTCCGAATCTACTGACATAAAATACATCACACTAAAAAAAGTAAATAATCTCCAAGTAATAGACAACCATATAGCAGTGTAAACATGAGCAAACGACCGGCAGATGTGTCACACCAACCGATAAACGATGGGGATGATAGGATACCAAATTATGAAGGAACGAGAAGCAAGAGGCAGCATCAGGAGACAGCCGCATCGTCCAATCACGCGGTGGATACAAATAACAATAGAATTACAGCAAGTGATGATTTTAATGCAGAAGTCTTGAGTGAATTCAATGCTGTTCCTGCCGATGAAGAGGAAAATGATGGATTTACCACTGCTAGTAGTGATGTGTCGTTCCAGAGTATGGAACAGAATAACAGTGAAGTCCGACAGTGGCTTAGGGTGCGCCCTACTTTGAGTCTTGTTGGAGGCGCTGGGGAGCAAGGGAGGCGAATGCCGAGGATCGGTGATGGGTTTCAAGCACAACTACCACCTGCACCGGCAAGGGCGACGTCAGATTCGGTTTCTGTGAGAAGTGGAGGATAAACCACCATTTTTTCTAGACTTTTATTTAGTTCATTCGTATCTGACCACCGATATTTAATTATTGCGATAGAACAGTGTCTTCATCGTTTGGCAAAAAGTATCGAGGTATTCGTGAAAATAATATCGTTGGAACATTACGGTTCAAGCAAATTTTGATACAAGGCGTATTGTAAGAGAAAGATATAGAATGGAAAAAATTGTTAAAGGATGCTATTCAACCTTTCTAAGTATAACCCGAAAGATTCTACAGGAAGAGAGTTGATAGGAACGCACACAAACTTTGTCAATATCATCAACTTTTAGGAAAGTGAAAAAACTCTCTTTTTTTGTCTACAGAAAACATCTTTTAAATAGAGTAAATTCAATTATCACATTTTGCAAATTTTACAAAATAGTCTAATGTTACTGTAATTCCAAGAGCGGAAAGATTCATCTCTTCGATGGACATTGGAGGACGGCCACCAGAGCACAGAACCACAACAATTTTTCCGTCGGTTGACGAACGAGTGGCCATGTCTAATCTCTGTAAAGAAGATAAAAAATTATCAACAGTAGATTTGTTACCTTCGTTTCCACTCCAAAACCCAGCTCTGACAAAAACCATGTTGGGCTTCCAGCTCTTGATAATTTCTAGCTTTTGTTTAAAGGTTTTGGAAGTATTCATCATCGTCATCTCGATTGATCGAACCCCTTTTGAATTCTCCTCGTTAACACGCAATGGCAAAATTTCTGGATAATCTCCATTTGCGTCGTCAAGACAAGTTCGTTTACCTGGTCCAAAATATAAATCTGTATTTACGACAAGAACACGGGCAATAGGCTTATCCTGACTATCTTTCCTCCGATGAGCGTAAAATGAAGCTCGTACTACACTATCGACGTCTACGAAAGGATCCCTTTGATCTTCGTACAATGCAACGCCGTTCAGAATTTTACCAGAGCATATCATTTCAGTTAAATCGCAAACACCGTCATCCGAACCAACATATGATTCTTCCCTTGGTGCATCACAGCTACCGATACAAACACAACTTTGAAACAAGTCTGAATGGCTGGATATTCGTTCGAAAGCATTACGTGATGGTGAGCATGTATACATTTGCCCTCTTTCTTTGTACACATCATAGCCACATGCGATGCCTGTGTGACAACTGTTGCCCTCAAGTGGTATGGGGGCAGTTCCAAACTTAATGGTTTCCAAGTGATTTAAAATAGGCCGAAGCGAATTATGCTTCAAATAAGCTTCACACTCATAGCACCAGACGGATAAATCAGCAAAACTAGCCGCAATACAGTGAGATTTGTGACTACCTTGCAGTTTGGTGGTACTTTCATAATGCTGCAAAGCGTGTCCACATTTATATCGCGAACACAAAACCAGTCGACAATCCTTTGCCAAACAAATCCAATTTTCTGCCTGTTGATCGTTACTTTTTTCATCACCATTGTTTGCTAATTCGGCTTTACGAGAACTTGAACATACAGGATGCTGACATTGTCGCAGTTGCGATAGCGAAAAGTTGAAGTTCGATTGAGAATCGCAGTACCTTAAATGCGGACAAAATTCTATTGGTACCACAGGTCCTCCCTGATCCACGCCGCCCTGATCAAGACACCAGTTGTAAGCAGCGTTTACATCCGATTTATCTGCAATAGCATTTACGGCTCTATTAGCGAACTCCCACGAAAATCCAAACAAGGAAACTAGCTGTTCAACAGTTTGTAACGATTGAGCGATGAGAACATCGTTGGATTCTTCAATTGGGATTGTCACTTCCATTATAGTTGAAGCTGCTGTTTTTCTCGCTTTGCCGTCCGGCTGCTCGGCCATATCGATATGTGTTGATAATTACTTTGGAAGGTGAGATTTATGCTTAAATTAATGTACTTCCTCTTCTCCATCCATGTTACTTGTGCAGGAAAAAAAGATAAAGCCAAAATCATACTTCGAAGTACATGTACAAGCTTTTTTCTTGTCTTTTGAGATGTTTGTAGATGACGTGTGGCGCTTGATTGCGCGAACTGACGGACAGACAAGAATTCACACATATACATCCCTTTCCTTATAATTTAATTTTAATAAATACTTTCATATTCACATCCATGCAC
>Ga0115008_10002765_pt1 | contig 14546 bp, 13 predicted proteins | sample FraStrMetagenome_FD_87164 | JGI IMG/M metagenome (GOLD analysis project Ga0115008, IMG submission 87164) | Marine eukaryotic phytoplankton communities from Arctic Ocean - Fram Strait ARC3M Metagenome | ecosystem: Environmental > Aquatic > Marine > Oceanic | place: Fram Strait | collected...
AAGTATTTGGATTTTCAAGAATTCTTACAACAAAGTATTTGGATTTTCGTCAATCCCTACAACACGTTTTTTCGAGAATTTTCCGGGAATCTCAATTCAAATACTTTGTTGTCTACGGTATATAATTTGGGAAATGGCGGAAACAAAAATATTTTAGGTTGTCGTGTTCGAGCAGACCGTCCCATTGGCTGGAAAGTCATTTCTCGCAGTTCGCTTCTGTCCAAACGGCACCAATCTTGAATGATCATCCGTTCTCGAGAACGAAATGTGAACAGTAGACAGTTCGTTTTTTGAAAAATTATCCTGGGCTGGAAGCAAGAGAATGATAAAAACGTATTCGTGGAATATGCGACTTAGCGAACTTATCTAGACGTTCGCTAAGTAATATTGTCAAATGTCATCTTTGGAAACTCATTGAAACGTCATCGCTCAACTCAGAATACGTATGCGATGAGCAATGCACAAAGAAGAATAAATTCTAAAGTTCTTCGAATATTTCCTGCAAAGGTTGGGGCAGATCGTATCTCTCTCCCCCCCCCCGTTCGCATTATTTAGGAGAACTAGGTAACGAAGTGTCCGGTTCCCATTCACAATCACGCTGTAGTTCGATGCATAGTCATTTCGAGTTTCGAATCATACCGTCATATTTTTCCGAGGTACATAACATATAACATATACGGTACTGACCGGTACTGACGCGAATTCCTTCTTCTCGTACGCGTCATCCTCACAATTTCTTTAACAATTTTTCATCGATTCTCGAAGAAAAACAATCGACACCAACATTCCCCCAAGTGCATTGTACATTCCATCCACTTGTCACATTTTGCTTCACCATGACATTCACCGTTTGCGTAGGATCGAGCGGATCCGGTAAAACTACCTTTTTAAACGACGTCCACAAACAGCATAAATGCATTTACATCCGCCAATATCATTCGATGCGTCCGTACATTAAGGTATCGGCCATCCCTAACTTCGATGAGACACAGTTGCCGTATTGGGATACGTACGTGAAGGAAAGTAGAGATCTGACGATTCCAGTGGGAGGTACTATGGCGGGGAAGTTTACTGCTGGACTGTCGGGTGGTCAGAGGAAGTTGTTGTTGTTTGAGTTGATTTATCAACGTACTTTGGGGCAGGAGGGGGTTCTCATTGTGTTGGATGAGCCGTTTTGTGGTGTGACGGATGATTTTGTGCCGTTTATTGTGAGTCGGTTGAAGGTTATGAAGGAGAAGCATAATGTTTTGTTGGTGACGAATGATCATGTGAAAGTGTTGACGGAGATGGCGGATAATGTGATTACGGTGTCAGCGGTCGATCGTTCTCATGTGGCGGTGAATAAGATGGAATCTGTGGATCGTTCCATGGTTATAAATGCAATGTCTGCAGGAAAGTCGTTTCGACATGAAACGAATGAAGAAGATGTGAAGTTTTTCTTTGATGTAGAGGTGAAGGGGAGTGAAGACATTATGGGAGTTGTTTGGTTCACAGTATTTTGCGCCGGACTTTTTCTGTAAGAACCTTGTTTGTTTAGATTATCTTTAGTACGAGCATTAGAGTATTACTAACGTCATTCGTTTGTATTTCGTAGGTTGACGTTTTGGGGAAGCGAACCAGGTAATGGTACAGAAGCGCTTGTTCTGGTTGCACAACAAATCATCGCCTATTTCTGTATTAACCCTTACCTTCTGTCTCTTGTTGACTGGAGAAATTATATGAAGGTAAGTTTCATAATTAATTCTTTCTATAAACTATGTATTTGTCTAATATGTAAGTGAATGTTTCGCCTTAAAATTCGAACAGGAAGAATCTGAAGCGCTTGTTCATAACAGCTCGCAACTTAACTTACAGTTGAAGACTACCATTTGTTTCGTACTGATGGTTGGGATAACACTTATTGGTTATGGTCTGGTGAATGGTGTTGTCACAGGTTTTGAACATATCAAGTTTCTCTATACAATGTTCTTTGATACAACGAGCATGATTTTGCCGATGATTTGTCTTGGGTTATTTTCTAACATGGGCCTGCAGGAAGTCCAGATTTTTGGTTCGTTACCATTCTTGCTCATGATCTTTATGAGCACATCGTTTTCACCTGGTGCTGGAGTTGAGGGAGTGAAGGAACTTCGGTACTTATTTGTGAGGTATGTATGAGTCGTTTCACTTGAAGATATATGTCTATATATATATAGTATAAATGAGAGCTTCGCTTACGTTTCGTTTACCTAATAGGTTTTACTTTTGGTGTATTGTACCCGATGTTCAAGACAGTATGGAAGGGTGCCCAGATGAAGATGTTGATATTTGGGTTTACATGACTTTAAGTGGTATAATGGGACTTGTTCTCTTCATTTTTGTGAAGATAATAGTCGATCAAAAGAATAAGTCTGATATGAAGAAGAAGATGGCGATTGCGAAAGACATGAATGACACTAATGAGTACCGTGAACTTGAAAGAGAGTTGTTCGGTGATAACAAATTTACAGCAGATTCACTTCATGATCCATGAACAAAACGTGAAGAGTCCGAATGTACGGACCGTTTCCAGCCCTTTTTACCCTACTGCTTACAACGAGCACTGTGTTTTTGTTTTTACATATATTTCATTAAAATAAAAAATAGCTTTACTTAGATCAGTCTTTGTTTATAAAGTTTACTTTTTCTTTGCAGCCTCAATTTGGGTCAACTTTAGTAGCTTTGTCAAGTGGAAAGAGGCTATAAACCAGAGACATCCTGTTGTTATTTTCATGACTGACAAGTAAGCAGACAACGACCCAGCATTTGAAACTGACATTAGGCCAGCCAAAGCCATCGACGTTAACGTGCGTGCAGACTTAGAAACAAAGGTACTTATAAACTGTTTACCAGCAGAGCGCGATTCACTATCCATAGAAACAAAAACCAATTCCGTGGCTACACCACGCACAGAATAATCGCATATTTTCATCATTCCAAATAATATACTATGCACGAGAAGAGAAGAATTACTTATTGTTGAATCGGCTAACACTGATGATAACATTATAATTGGAATTGTCAACCAAATAGTTCTCTGATCAACTCTATTCATTAACAAGGGGAGCGCCGCAAACTGTAATGTCCCGCTACACAAGTTCACGAACGAATAAAACTTTTAGACGGAAACAATACGAAATCAGAGGCATAGTTAGTTAGTAAAACAAATTTTTCAAAAACGTAACGTACCCTTCCAGTCCAAATAGCTCTTTCTGTCTCCATTGGAAGAGAACCTTTCAAATTAGTCATGTAGCATATACTCAAAATAGTCGAAAAGACTTGGGCCGCAAACACCTCTATACCAAGTGCAACTAGTACTGGCTCGTTCTTGAATATTTGATACACAGCCTGCCCAATAGATATCTTGGAAGATGGATCTGATGTCGCCTTTCGAATTGAACAGCCACGATTGGGTCGAGAAGGGTCATTCCCCTCTCCCTAAAAGAACAAACAAAGCATTTAGGGATTGCAAGAATTTCAAGCAAATCGGAAAATGATAATTTCTACTCACCCTATCACCGATGTCATACGCGTATTCCCCCACGAATGCAACGATTAGAAGTGCAGCCCCGCCAACACTAAGTAATGTAGGTAATGGCAAATAGGCAAGCAACGGCTTTACAAATGCTCCAGCAATAGCACCGCTTAAGCTAGCGCAACCTCCAATTGGAGCAAAAAATAATTTACCCTGATCTGGTGTTACAACATCCGAAATAAAACTCCACTGTTGTGTACAAATGAGCCCATAAAAGTTTTCACATATAAGATAGATACAACTAATACAGACTTGGTTCGCTGTCAATGTCACAGTTCGGTCTGCATTTTCATATATTATCATTCCATTGCCATCCCCACTCCTTAACAATGCACCACTAATCAAGAAAAAAAATGCGATTCCATTTGTCGTTCGAGCAAAACACGTTCTCGGACTGCCTCGGCTGATCTCATACGTAAACCACGTAAATAAGAGTAAACTGAAAGGAGCAGAAACGCTCATAAGCAGAGAAACGTTAATTGAATGCTCGGTAGACGATGATGTAACCAACGCCATTGACGCAGATCGTAGTAACTCATAATCTGCAGATAAAATTGTCATCGATGCCGTCATCAACGCCACCTGCAAAAAGTGTTTCCCACCCATGTCGGTTTGGATTCCTTCGGCTTCCGTCTTAGACTCCATCGTCTTATGTTGAGCAATTTTGGTTCCATTCCCATCTCGAGTTTTCATCCCCTCTGAACATCGATTCACCGAGCACATATCGACAACTCTAATATTAATTTATTTTTCAAAAATAAACTTCAAGTAATAAAAAGCGATCAATTTACAGACCGGATTGGAACGGGAAGTCGTTCTAAAATCACTCACTGCGATAAAACGATAACGGAGAATAACTTGGAATGCTCAGTTTCTTTCTTTCGGTTTATATTTCTAATTATTGTAGAGTACACAGTACCAGCATTAATAATGATATTAGAGATGAATGGCACAAAAGATAGTCTAGCTGAAATTCTTTTATTTATGAATATTTTCTTGAAATTTCAACATGAACAAAACTTTCAAATATCTTCCATACATGTAAGTCAGTGTGTATCTTTGGCGTCTCGTTCTTGATTGATTGATGGCTGTCTCTTTCTCTCTCTCTCTCTTTACTTTACTTTACGACTACGACTCTGTCACTTTTTCTCTTATGTACGTACGATCGATTTACAGAACGTGAACATTGCGCCTTGTCGTCGAAGTTCAAAATTCAAACTTCAATGAAAGTACGTGCAGTAACATTGGTTTCGCTTTCACGTGCTTTGTGGATAAAATACATCAAATGACGTTAAAGCATTCTTTTGCATTTACGCGGTCTGAAAAAAACTTACGCGGCTAACAAACAGTTAATTTAGCTAAATTTAATAATCCGCGTAAGATACACGGATACACGTAAGAAACGTAAGATTTTTTCGTTGACTGGAAAAAGGTTGCTGAAATGGTGAGGAGTGGCTTGAGTGCAAATGAAGCTTGCACTCGAATATATGAAGTTTATGGTAAGACTTCAAGCGTAACCCAGATCATGAATCAAATGAGAAAGGATAGGTGATCTGGAGGACATCCGGCATTACGTATGATCCAATCTTAATCGAAATAGTGACGAGATTTTTAATTTACGTATTGAACACTTTTTTTTGTGTCTATGAAAATTAGCTGTCCTTGTTTAAAACTTAAATTGCGAACCGATATGTTATTCATATCCATCGTTTTTGCTTCTAGACTATCTCTATTCTCTGTGTATAACTTAGAGAGGACTTCGTCGGAGACATTTGTCCAAGTTGGAATTCTTGTAACATTTTTGTATGAGAAAACTCTACTTAAAATATCGGAAAACTCCGTAGAAACACGGTGGTATTTCTAGTTTTGCATGAAAACCAAATTTAGAGAAATAATTTGAGTAGAAAAGCAGTTCACACACGATATCTTCACCTAAGATTAGGAATCAAAGCAAAAATACAGCACATAGAGATAGGAATTTGAAAGAAGTGAAGAAGCATAATTTGCCGCCTAAAACCTTGCTCATACTCGTATATATGGTGCAAAAACGAAGGTGTGTATACATTTTCAGAAAAATAAAGACCTTATCTGTTGCGATTCTTTTGAAGTTTCTTTCCGAGTAGTACTTTCGACAGTCTTTCTTCGTCCATTACTTTGGCGTTACTTACATCCAGTAGCAAGAAGAATTTTCGGTCGCTGGCGGATATAGCCAAATGGCCACCATCACTATTAAGTTTACCGCCGTAACGTTCGATTTTCATTCGATCAGCTTCATTCCCCAACATCAATTCACCCCTCGGGTATACTGTACCACCTTCCTCAGCGCTGCAAAATGGCAACGAGTGAACCTTTACCAAAATCTGTTGCTGAGCCTTACCCCCTTTATCTAAAGTTATTTCATTAATTAAATGAGGAGGATACATTGATGAAGCCATGAGCATTAGAACAGAAAACCCGAAGCCCAAAGCACCAATTTGCTGAGAAAATTGAAAATCAACAGAGCTTGCGGCATTCGCAAAATCTGTCATATACCAAATCCAGTAGCTCGTATGGGCAGTTGTAAATCCCATCAAATGCTGAGGAAATCGTTTTGTAGAATCTCGTCGATATAAAACTGTGCTTGTCCCACTTTCAAATAACCCATCATCCTCTTCATTAGCTTCATTCTTATGTCGACTCAAATCCCAATCAGCCTCTTTCTTTTGCTTTCTAGCCATGATATCTCTCATCCTAGCTGCCGCCTTAGTAAGAGGTTTTTCTTCAGGATCAAATTGATAGTTAAATCGCTTTTGGCCATTCCTTTGGCTTCCATCTCCTTCATTATCTTTACCGGATGAAAATGAACGATATTTCACGTTCAAATGACGATGTGCATCGAAGCTGCGCATTAACTTCAAGCGACATGAGACATTCAATCCATCGATGATCGTCAAACGTTTAGCGACATTCATGGTTCAACTGCGTTTACTTTGCATCTTCACTTCTCTATGTTGTACACATAACTTTCATGTACAAGGTACTTTTCAAGTTTTAAGTGTGTGCGTAAAATAATGAGAAACGTACTTTGTTACGAAGTTTCAGCTTGATGAATGGCCCGAATCTGGGTTCGCGTCAAATAAAAATTTGAATGATGAGTTCGCGTCAAACAAAAAAATTTGAATAATTTACCAAAATTATATATATAAAATGAGAATCTGTTTCTTCACACATTTTTGGCCAAGGATAAACATATATTTTTTTAGCGTTAAAGCGACACAAAATTTTAAAAAAACAATGCGTTGCATATATAGCATACATGTAGAATCTTGGGCAGACATCAATTCGCTCGAAATTCCTCTTAGGGCTAAATGTACTTGTAGCAGCTCTTGTGGCAGTGAACATAGCAGCTCTTGATTCAGCATTGGTGCAACATAGTCGTAAAACTTTTTGGTGGGTTTCCTGCAAATTAGAACATAAGTTACAACTACAAGTAATTGTCATCGAAAAGCAACCTCTTCGAACCTGCGTCGCTATCACCAATCATCATTAACTGGTCATCATTGTCACCATGGTTGTCGTAACCTCATTACGCAAGAAGCTACTCACATTCTCACTTCTCTTGTTCTTCATCCACGTCCACAACTCTTTCGCTAAAACGGAGAAGGACGATACCGGAAAAAAACATGCTGTAAAAAGGTGTTACAATAAGTGGAATAAGTTTCGAGACGATGTTACAAGTTCCAAGGGGTTCGCGGAATTTGTGATTTGCCCGGGCACTACCCTCAGACCTGGCACTTATACACAAGATGGAGGTACTTTCACGGATTTGGAAATCAATGGCCCGAATATTTCCATTCTTTGTGGTGAAGACGGAGCGTACGATAACAAATGTACGATTACTGGTGGGCTTTCACACATAAGTATTGGTGATAAGGCTGGGGCAAATATTTTGATTTCTGGCATCAAATTTGAGAAGACAACTGATTCTGCCATAAATGCGTTTGGTCCTGTCACGTCACACATGAAGCTTAGAGATTGCGTGTTCGAACGTAACGAATCCGATGGAGGATCTGCCATTGACATTTGGTTTGATGATAATGGAGTCTCGAATGGGATGGACGTCACTGTCCAAGGTTGCTCGTTTATTGATAATACTGGAAAGGATGGCGTTATTGTTGTACAAGGAGGGTCATTGATCGTGGAGAATTCCGTTTTTAGTGGCACCAAGGGTGGATGGACGATCGAAGTCTACAAGGGCGGAACAATGGACGTGAGCTATAGTTGTTTCGTTGATAACTATGGTCCCGTATTCCTCTACTCGGGATCATATGTCATCAACAACTCGAACAATTATGGAGAAAACACCGAGAACGATCCTGACTATATTTGCAGTGGTCTCCTTGAGGAGGGTGCAAGGTCTGCATGTTCCAAGTTTTCTGCAAAGAGTTGCATGGCTGAGCCTTTGACTACTGTTAGAGGAGTCGGAAATGGGTCATCCGACAAGACTACAGAGCAAGCATTGATGGCTACACTTATTGTCGCTGCTCTTGCCGGTGGTGCCTGGTATTTCATGAAGAAAAAGCGTAAATTTTCACATAAGAAGTATGATGACGAACCTACAAATATGAATGGCAATGATGTTGACGACGCTGACAGCGGATCTTTGACTTTCAAAGAGCATCACGAAGATGACATTGTGAGACCTATTTACGTATAAGGCAGAAGAGTAAGTTCTACAAAGCGCACGCTGGTTGTAGAGAAGATGCAATAGTCTGATTGTATTAACGCATTTAATAGAGGAAGCATTATTATTTTACAGTTTCTTTGTTTTGATTTAAGAACTTGAGCATCCAACACGTAAGTTAGCCGAATATTAGGACATGCCTGTTGTTTTAGGACCTGCGTGAGTGAACAATGCTTATTCCTCATTTGGTATTTCGTTAATCCATTTCTATTCCATTCTTTCACTGGGCAATATTATTCAACATGCGAAGTCAGGCAGGTCCGCATCAATTTGGCCTTGCAGCCAAGTTTCTGCACTTTTGCGAAGCGAGCATTTCCCATAACTGTACTCAGTGGAAGATAGCGTCTCACGGTCACATGCGTGATGTAGTTCGAATAACATACCAGGAACGAGTGTAACAATTCAAAACGTTAAGAATGACTGATCCTATTCATACGATTATGGAAATGCTAATAAGCTACAATCTCAACGACTCTCAATTCGAATTCACCCAGTTCAAAGTTCGGATTCAATTTACCATCATATTCGAACTTCGAATATGCTAGTTGTGCACCAACAACGTTCATCTTGTTAAATTTCTGATCAGGGACAGTTCTAGCAAAAATAGTTGGAACCTGTTTTGAAAACGGTATTTGAATACTAGTCGTGCCTCTACTTCCAAAGAGTGGTTTTGGCACATCAAAGCTTGAAGTCCAACAAACACCATTAAAATCAGTCGAATCACGCACTACAAATTTGAATCTTTTCCCCTGTCCACCTTCAACTTTAATTTTTAGTCCATTACATTTAGAAAAGTCATACTGGAATGATGGAGAAGATCTAACACCAACAAATCCTCCATTATTAGCGCTATCAACAACACCGGACCACATACCACCGTCATTGTCAAACGACGATTTCGACACACCACCCATCACAACATCATCGAGCGGAAAGAAACCAAAGTCGTTCTCATTGTCCGACGTCGCGGACCATATCACATCGTTAGGACTTATTATCTTCTTTAAATTGTTGCTATTTTTCTTGAGAGGATTCAATGAGATGAACTTGCTACTCTGTTTGAGAAACCGAACAGCGTCCCACTTCTGGGTTTTCGATTGTGAACCGACGTCATTCCTTGCCAACTCTGGAACCACTGGTCTCGTATTCCATCCGTTGCTATTGGAAAGAGCAACAGTGGTAACACAAATATGAGAAATAACAACGGATAACAGAAACGATTTATTCATTATTTTCTGAACTCTCAGTTTTGCAGTACTATCGTGAACGAAAATCGTTTTATGCTTAGAAAATTTATATTGTGGGAGAATGTGTGTGTATGTTGCAATCCCATCTCTTACAATGAGTTGGTCAAAATAATAGGTGGTTGTTCATAAACAATGCCTCGTTCCCTCTCCTTCACTCCACTCACATTTTGCTGGCGTGTTCGGAGGGTTCGGGTTAATATAGACATCCCGCCGGTGGTATGAATTCGCGGGACCGATACTTTAGTTATTTAACAGGAAGAGAAGAGTAACGAATTTACAAATGTCTCCTAGTATCTCAAACAATAATTGTACATACGAAGGATTGAATGAACCGGAGTATGCAATAACGGTATTCTTTCGGCGAAAATGATGGGACTCCCTGACTTTGAAGCATTGTAGAAAATGACTTGTTCATGAGATGTTAAATAGACATAGAAATACCCCCTATATAAATTTGGCCAAGGTCTTGTTTTCGTTCGGTGGCGCCGAATTTGAAAAAGAAGCGAGGGTGCCCCAATCCTTCACATTTTTACGTGATTTTAAGTACAAAAGTGAAACGTAAGGCGAAAAACGCGTAAATCAACAGTAATATCTGGTAAAGGTGTAACCAAATGAATTACTATCGTTTATCCACTGCATATTTGCTTGCTTCTACATCCTATGCTGTTTCGGTAGGTGAACATCTACATCCTTTTCCTGATGATGTGAATACAAGAATAGTTGGGGGAAGCCGAGCACCGGATGGTCGTTATCCCTATTACACGTACATTAAAATGAATCATGTAGATCGTGATGGTGAAAAAATACGCGGAACGTATTGTGGAGGAACTCTTATATCGCCTACGGCGGTAGTTACTGCCGCTCATTGTGTTGCGGAATCATATGAAATATATAATCGAACCATTATCGACGATGATGATAACTTGGATGAATACAATGCTCGAGCGCATGAAATAACAATCATAGTAGGAGTTACAGATGTTCACGAGGAAGACACAGAAGCGAACCCTTCTTTAGTTCTGGGTGTTGCATCTGTTGAGGTGCATCCCCAGTGGGATAGGGATGAAGACGCACCTTTTGACTATGATATAGCCTTATTTAAGATAGATGGTTACATATCTGAGGATATAATACAGCCGATAACGTTGGATCGCGAAGGTGGACGAATTGAACCAGAGGAGGGTGACGTGTTTACAGCCATTGGGTTTGGACTTACGGATCCCGACAGTGATATTTCGAGTACCCTAAAACACGTTTCTCTGGACTATATTACCAACGAAGAATGTAAGGATTACTGGATGGATAGTCTCATTACAGAAAATGTAATGTGTGTTTACACTGAAGATAAGAGCACGTGTATGGGTGACAGTGGGGGAGGCCTTGTGGCAACTGATGAAATTGGTGATGTTTTGGTGGGGATTACTTCATTTGGATCAAGTTCGTGTGACTATTCAAGTGGCTTTACGAGAATTTCAAAAATGTTTGATTGGATAAGAAGTCATATATGTGAATGGTCTCCATGCTATTGTCAATCAGCTGGTATTTTCGAAGACGATGATTTCATTGATCATTGCCCTGAAGTGACCCCAGCACCTACCGCAAGTGATGATTCTTGTAACGATATACCAGGATTTCTCGACTCCTATGGTTTTGGTTGCGACTGGTACACAGATATCCCAGCAGGTTAGATTTATACTCAATTCTACATTTTCCTATACTATTTAGTAACGCCAAAAATGCAACATTACTTACATGTTAAACAGGTTGTCTCTTGTATAAGGATTGCTGCGAAAATATGGGCCATACTCCTGCAACAGCTTGTTGCAAATGTGGTGAGTTAATTGTTCGCGTTTGAGATCTCTCTGAAGCAAGTCACTTTTAACACTGCACAATTCGTTTTTAGGAGGGGGTTTCTTTGTCACTACAAGTAAAACTAACGATGAAGATTCGGAATCAGGGGCAATAGTGACAACATATGATGGTTTTCTTGAAAGTTCTGGAATCGTATTCAGTTTAGTTGCTCAAAATGACATCAATATTGACTCGATCTCATTCCACGTCACAAATTCGAATGAAAGTGCTTCCGTGTCAATTTATACGAAATCTGGTTCGTTTTCTGGATATGAAACTAGACGAAAATTTTGGAAAAAACTGGTTAGCAACAAAGAAATTGAAGTTACCGAAGAAAGTCAATCACGTTCTACAAAACCAATCTACTTTAATTCAATTCAGTTGAATGCAAACGTCACTCAATCGTTGTATATTAGTGTTAATGATGTATCCCTAGTTTCAACGGAAGGGAGTAGCGTTGGCCATGTCTACGCCAGCGATGGTGTGGTCGCCATAGAGGAAGGTTATTTAGTACAAGGCAACTTTGAGGACCCAGATTCAGTCGGAAAATTCAACGGCGTGATATCTTATTCCCAAGTATCTCAAACACCTACATTGTATCCAAGTTCGACCAGCAGCATAACACCCACACTACGTCGCAGTACGTTTCCCAGCAACATTCATTCGACAATGCCCTCTGAAAGTACAGCATCAAAATCGTCAGCACTACCATCTTCAACACCAAGCACCTCACCAATAACATCATTAGATACAACACCAAGCATGACACCAAGCATGACACCAAGCGCCACACCAACAACTACACCAAGCACAACACCAACAACTATATCGAGCACAACACCAACAACAATGTCAACGTCATTTCCGTCCAGGAGTGTACCCCCTTCGATGGTGGATTCTACAACAGCTATGCTATCCGACAGCATAGAAGCAAATAAGAGTATTGAAGATAAAAGTGGCGCAGTTGCAATTGGCTATTCTTTACATCCAGCATATCTTCTTGCACTTGGAGTTCTATCAACAATTTTATACTGTTGAAGATGAAAGTTAACGATTCGGAGAAGCTTTCGAAGGACATTTGAACAATTCAATATTGACAGTCAATATTAGATATATAGTACAATAAACACCTAGACCGCACATATTCTCATCTGTACACTGACATTTTTAAAATAAATACAATATACTTTCAAACGCTTCCATTGTTAAAACAAATTATATTGCTATCGCCATGAAGATACAGTCAATAAGAAGATCGACAATAATGAGTCAGTATAAATGGATTTTGTTTATGATAATCGAAGATCTACTGAAAAGAAAGATTCAACTTCTAGACGACAATTAACTGCAAGTTACCAACGCGTTCTTCACCATACGTCAAAGTGTTATCACGAGTAATAGTCATATCTGACATGTCAGCATATAGACATTTCGTGATGAATGCTCACAGAGCCCCTGAAAACTTGAGTGTCTACAGGTAAACAATTACTCATTTGTTCTTCAATTCTTAACCGCAATTTTTCTTTTGTTTTCAGTAAACTGTTGTGATTGCTAGCGCTGGCTATGTTTCACTGGTGAATAATTGGAGATCCTGATGCGCCGTCTTTAAATTTCATTTAGTCAGTCCATAACTAGTGCATCAATTTAACAAAGTAAATTGAAAGGAAGGTACGTGATTGCCTCCTACTTGTGTCTTAATCGAAACATAATTTTCATCAAACCCCTTCATTTCGGACGATCTGCAAGATCCGCGTCTGCTTGAAATCTCTTTCTTGTCGCTCGTAGCACAGGGATAATTGGCGTAGTAAGTACTGTTAATGAAGTCAGTGTGAATTTTTTTGTAGGGACACCAAGAAGTAGTATTATCATAACACGGCGCAACCACTTTTTAAAAATCCCGTCTTAATGACTTTCTTAGACATGTGCTTACAAAAAAAAACACAATTGATCATGGCTTCATCAATGCTCATTCTATAATCAAGCACATAGGCTGACGTCAATTGTCCATATTCTAACTTAAGCCCGATTCCGTGATTAATCTTCATTTCCATAAGGTTTCCTAGGGCACAGGTTGAGTGAAGAAAAACGTGAGAAGATTTACGAGACATCTACTATGAATTGTACCAGAAACCTTCGAGGAGGGACCATGATGTCCACCATCTGCATGGCTATTATATGCTATTTGAGCGTAAAATATCTCTCGGGACACAAATATAAGACCACCTGATAAGTAACTTTCTTCGTAAGTCCTCCTCCTGTTTCCTTCTTTTTATTTTTTTCTGTTTTGAATGGAATTAAATGGTACAACCCCTAAGGGCTTGTCTAGGAAAGTAAAAAATTAATCATCAGCGGATGTTCAGTGAGCGCTTACAAGCTCTGTTTGCTCGTTGACGTAACACCAAATTCTGCCAAAATCAATTTCTAAAATGGACTATATATTCCCGTTCATTAGGCATTGTTTCAATGCTTTACAGTATATATATGGTAAACACAGTCTTTCGGCATAATGCATTTGCCGTCAAGAGCCGTTTTTGTAACTCTCCATAACCATTATTTGATGTCACAGGACTTTCTTCCCCACGCTACGGTTAACCCAATTACAATCGACAAACTCCACAACCTCAGCCCAAACTCTTGCCAAAAGTATCTGTTATCTTGATTGAGTTATTGGACGTGGTTATATTATCCAAACGGTTGCCAACATCATATATCACATCGCTTCATTGGATAAGCCCGCATCGCTTCTACTCCTCCTGTTTCTAGTCGATGCAAATTAAAATAAAGTTTCAGTCACTTCTCCATTGATGTACCGTACTACTTGTTGCCTTCCTTGCATTTTTTCTGGAGTGGTAGATCCAACTGCAAGATCTGCTATAGCTACAGAAACAAATTTAGCTGCCCTCTATTCACGTCGGAACCATTACAATTCATGTACTATTATTAACATCACCAAATAAACTCATTTCATCTGCAGATGGATAAATCATTATCCATGAAGGCAACTATTCGGGATTTAGGTCATTCCATGAGACATGAGACCAAGAAGTAGGGTACATAATAAGGTCAAGCCACTAGCGCCACTAGCCACTAGCCACTAGCCACTAGCCACTAGCCAATAGCCACTAGCCACTAGCCACTAGCCACTAGCCACTAGCCACTAGACAATAGCCAC
>Ga0115008_10002766_pt1 | contig 14546 bp, 15 predicted proteins | sample FraStrMetagenome_FD_87164 | JGI IMG/M metagenome (GOLD analysis project Ga0115008, IMG submission 87164) | Marine eukaryotic phytoplankton communities from Arctic Ocean - Fram Strait ARC3M Metagenome | ecosystem: Environmental > Aquatic > Marine > Oceanic | place: Fram Strait | collected...
AATGAATTTCCCTCGAAAAAAATACCCTTTCCTTTCACCCTTTGTAGGTTTTTTGGAAAATTGGAAAACACAATTTCCTTTCCTTTTTCCAGTTAGGGAAATTACTATGGGTGCCGACCCTAGATCGTAAACTATTTTTTTTTGGTATAAAAAGTTTCAGTTCTCTCCGTAGATATGTAAAATTGAGAAAATAAGATTTGAAAAATTGAGCCCTTTTCTCAGGGTTCGGACTATTCACAAAACAGACTTCCAGAAGCTAAAAAACAGTACAGGAGGCAGCTACTATAGCAGCATGCCGAAGTCCTGGTCGACGCCGCCTGTCGATTTTGAAAAGTTGATAAAACAGACCCAAGGACAGAATCTTATAGGCTGCCTCAGCGGACCCGAAGGTTACAAAGGTGCTGTCAGAACACTGCCAAACTTCATAATTAATGCGCGCAATTATTTCAGGGCTTTTATTGGAAATTGGGACCTTCTCTGAATCGGAGCTTGAGCAGATTGATAAAGAGCTGCCGACGTTCAAAGAGCAAGAGGATGAATATAAGAAAGCAGCGGGCTTGTGGCTGAGGGTTAGCGTTGCACTCTTTTATTGCTCTTATGGTTTATTTAGAGTGAGGAATGCCAGTCACAGGAACAAGACGAGCATATCAAAATTCATGTGGAAACAACATGTCTTCCAATACCAACAGAAACGCCGAAAATGGAAATCAGATCGTCTCCGGTAAAAGTGCCGACGCCAGAAAATAAGCCATCAAGAGCAGAGAGAAGAATCGACCCCGAACTACAGAAGCTCAAGTGCGGCCAGGGTAAGATCTCAATCAACTAAGAATTGATTATTGCATGCGAAAAAAAACAAGAATTTTTTTAACAAACAAGAAAAGTAAAATTTCTATTTAGGTGGTGCTTATCGGTGGTCAATGAGCAAGCAATCATTCAAGTAAACACTTTTCTGCGTAATCTGTTTGCAAATAACGCGCTTTTCAGCAAAGTCGTGTGTCCGTTCTGCATTCGCTCGGAAGACCCCTCAAAAAGCGGCATAAACTTCATCAGAGCGGATTACTGGCGGCGACATATCACCGAAGTCCACAAAAAAGAGAATGAAATTGAGCATTCGAAGAATCTCGTCATTTGCCTCAAATGTTACCATATTGGAATTGACAAGGCAAAAGATGCTAAAGAAAGTGGATCTGGCCTGCCGGATTTCTCCAGTTTATTCTTTACAGCAGATCAAAAAGAAGTAAGTTTTCAGCTCATTTTGAAAATAATTAATTTCTTTTTCAGGAGCATCGAGAGAAAATGCACAAGGGCGAAAATATCACGTTTGTATCTGCTTGGGAAAAGAAAGAAGCTTCGCAATCGCGGCGAAAACGAACATCGCACCACAGTACGGATAAAAACTCGCATTCTGCGGCAAAATCTTCTCCCTCTCCGCAAAAAAGTCCCCAAGTCCCGGTTCAAAAGCTTGTTCCTCCTCCAACCGCCACCTCTGCAACAACGCAACTGCCCTCCCACTCTCACTCCTCACACAACCAAAAACAACAACAGTCTCTTCGTGTTTCTTCCTCCAGTCAATTACCTTCGCCGATGCAAATGTCGCCTCCTGTTGCTGGCCATCGGCCACTTGGTGCTGTCCAGCAACACCAACTTCACAGGCAGAACTCTGCGCCAGCGCAAATTCACTTGAAACAGGAAGTAAAACAGGAGCCATCGGATCCGAGCCACCAGATACGTCTGCTTCCATCAACGAGCAGTCAAATGCACCACCACCAACAATCACATCATCATCAAAGTCCTCAGCAACAGCAACAAAGCAGTCATTTACACGCCTCAAATATGGATACCGGTAGCATTCAGGTAAATGCTTCTCACTTTACAGAAAAAAAAATCTTTCCAGATAATGCCCGGCTCGGGTTCAATGAATTTTTCACCACTCCAGCGTTCCCAGTCAGTATCCCTCAAGAGTCCAGTCCTGAAGCAAGAAATCAAACAAGAACCCTTTCAACAACATCAACAGTGTTTACCGCCCCAGAGTCCCCAGTCCCGCCCTAATCATAACCAAATCCGAGATCAGAGACACAACCAGCCTGGAACGTCTCGCCAAGCCGAGTCATCACTGATGGAAGTCACACAAGTCGACAGTTCATGCTTGAACTCGGTCAGAGCCGATCCTGCTTTCAATTTCACGATAAATGCCGAACATAGTCTCAACCTCGATATCGACACGAGTTTCGGCGATTTCGATATCGCGCTCCCACAATTTGATCAACACAGGAGCATTTCGCTCCGCAACGATCAGCGTCAGCATGCTCACCATCAGCAGCAATCATTAATGGCGCGACAGTAAGAAATTATCTAAAGGATCAATACAACTTCACGAAATTTTTGACGATTTTTTCACAATTTTGACGACATTTTCGTATTTTCTACGAAATTTTCACGATTGATTAACATTTTTTCCAAATTTAACGGTTTTTAGCCTGCCAAAGGCAGAAGATGGACAAAGTCAACAACAAATACCTCAAATTCTTCATTCTCCTCAAGTTCAGCCAGCCCAACTAAACGTGAGTGATACTCAAAAATCGATTCTTTACTTGTTAGGCGAAGATGCATATGATGAATGCGCATCATGTGCAGCATCCAGTGAACCAGAACAATGTCAATGTGAATGGTCACATGATGCAAGTCGACCAGGTGAATCCGCAAGCTCACCAAGCTCCGCAACAACAACACCGCCCTATACAAGTCTCGCTGCAGAGACAACTTTCTCACGATCCGAATAATGTCAAGCAACAGAAATCTATGAGCCACCCTTTACAGCAACAGATGGTTGCGAAAAATATACAAGAAATTTTGGTAAAAACCGAAGACGACCAGGAGCAACGCGATGCAGAAAAACAGCGTAAAAAAGGTTTCAATCTTGAAATTTTAATTTTGAATTAAATCAAAATTAAGAACGAATGCCAAAACTAAAATGCGAGCGTGGAGAAGTCTACGTCTGGAACGCGCGCCAATTCTACCAGAAGATCATCTGCCCAATGTGCGACGATCGCGGTGGCGGATGCAAAGAACTAACAGTGCCCCACTTCAGAAAACACCTTGAACAAGTCCACACGATTGATGAAATCGAAAGCGTCGAAGTCTGTAGAATGTGTCACAGAGATTCTGTCGTGAGTAGACTTGACGTTTTCCGTGGACTCGTCGCGTCAAAAGATGAAAATGATCGAATGTAAGAGAATCGCAGCGAATCTGAACCTTTATTCATCGCTGTTTCTAAGGCGCTTTTGACATCTCGCGGGTGTTTTCGCATTTTATTTCGAGATTTCTTCCATTATTTCAGATTTTAAAATCGTCATCAAATTCTACATTTATAAAATCTAAAATATATTCTAATATTGATAAATGGACTTTTTTTAAAAAAAATCTGTATTCACAGAATCTTGAAATGCGATGCGAAAAACCTCTTTGAGGCGTCAAAAGAGCCTCAGGAATGGGCTTTCTTCTTGAGAAGAACTTAAAGATAATGTTCTATTTTTAGCGCACACTTCAAAAAGGTGCACCCAGGCAAAGCAATACCGCCCAATGAGCCGTTCATTTCTATCTTCTCGAAGCAACGGAAAAGCCCGAACGACGACTGGGGCTTAGACGGGGCCGAGCGCGATCCGAGTAAAGTCTACAAGTACTCCACGAAGAGGAAAAAAGAAGATTCGTCAAATAAAGATCCGACAAAGACGCAGCAGCTGCCGTTTATTCCTACGCCACAACAGCAACAACAGGCGCATTCTGTCGTGCTTCCTAGTCCTTCTTTTACCAATCACTAATAATATCAATAAAATGAATCATCCTCGATGGAGCATATTGTATGACAATAACCTTATCAGCCGATCAGCGTTTTCACCTCACACTCGCCGTTTTATATTTCTCGTAAACTTTTTTATTTAACACAAGATTGTTGCAAGATTATTTTTTACGGAAAATGACTTATTGTAGAATCCTGCCAGATCCAATATAAAAGCAAATTTGATGGTTTTGTATCGAAAACTGCAAGTCGGAGACGATTTCTAAGAAAAGGGGAAATTATTCATATTCTCTTCTATGTCTTCATCTCGCATGTTCTTCTATCAAAACTGAATAATTGAAAGCATGCCTTCATAAATACCAGCGTAATATAAACTTACCTTCACTAAGATTGTCTGTATCTTGAATATGAAAAAAGTGTAATCTTATCTGTCAACCTAACAAAAACCCGCACATTCACAGACACGCGCACCAGCTTTAAAATAAATGGTGTCAATTTTTTGTCCATTTACCGCTTGAAATAATGAACTTACTCTTGTCACATTTTCAACCGTTTTTCAGAATAGAAGAACGAGCTTCGCGCTGCCCTTGTGACTTTCCGAACTTGACTCTTGTTCCCTCCACTCTTGTTTCTCGTTGTTTTTTTATATTTCCTCTCGAATCACCTCCCTCATTTCTTCAAAAACTAAATCTATTATTCTTTAATTTATCTCAGCGAGTCTTCTGATAGCGCTTTGATAAAAACATTCTTCCTTGTTGTTTTTTTGTCATTCAAATTCATCAATTCCCTGCTTTCCGAAAAAAACTTTCAGTCGGAAGCCGAACATTTTCTTTTTTTTTCTTGTACTACTGTATAAAAACTGTTTATTTCTGTTTTTCAAGTTCCACTTTGATAACTCCATAAAACATGCGAAAACATTCAAATTCCAAAAATAAATTATTTCAATTGCAGAATATGTGACTATAAAGAACTGGTTGTTGACGCAAGAATGATCGGCACGAATGGCCGCAATTTTATCGGCAATGAACACGATCGAAGGTATTTTTATCTCAAGAATTTCGAATAACTTTTTAATCGTTCAAATATCTCTCGAAGTTCTTAGAACACAATCCTGTACTAGAGAAAATACTTCAGATCGTTATCTGGGACTGATGTCTCCTACAACTGCTACCCGGTGTACGAAGCGAGCCACAACGGTTCTCAGATGCTGTCGCCGGCCTCCTACCACAGTCGAGAAAGTAGCCACCAGCCGTTGCAGCATCAACACTCACAGTCGCACACTCACAGTCATAGCGCAGCTTCAAGCGTTGGACATCATCACCAGAGTGGGCATCATCACACCAAGCAGCAGCAGCACCACAACCTTCAGCAACACCCTCCTCCTGTATCCCCCGCACCTATCATATCCGATCAGGCCATCCAGCGGCTGCACTCGCTTATCATTGAGTTTGTACGCGCGCGCAACCCACCCCTCAACAACTATCAAGAGCTCGGCCAGTGTCTCGAATACATGTACAAAAAGACCAGCTCGGAGCAGCAAAGCGACTTGGGCTCGCTTAACGACTTTCTTCAAACATTGAGCCGGATTCAATACTACAGCAGCGAAAAGATGCTGCAGGAAAAAGTCAATCGCTTCAATGGAATTATTAATACTCTAAAGCAGGCCGCACAGGTCTCGAATAAACAAGAAGCATTCCGACAACTCGAGTTTATATCGCGCTCCTTGTTAGCTGTAGAAAGCGAGTTAAGGTAATTAACGACGCCAGAAGAAAGAGCGATGTCTTTAAAAATCCAGCCATTTTGATTTCTATATAATTTCTAGCGCTGCGATAGCTCAGCCGGCTGCGCGTGATCATTCCAATGATCACCAGAATATGGGAATCGATCAGATGCGTCGTCATCAACATAACGCGCCCTTCACGAGTGGAAGATCTGGAAATATGATGTCGAATCTTATGAATGACTTGCAACTGCGTGACGATTATACAGTGCCTCGAGCAAGCGGGCACATGCGCGAACACTCAATGTACAGCTTGTCTGATAAATGCCTTCAAATGTGCGAGGCAATCAAAAGCCAAACCGCCAGACTGCGGGCTAAGTCTGGCATCAGTTCGACAGATATCGTTAATGCTCTGCACTGCTCCAACATGAACACCAAAAATTCTGCGCTAGAAAAACTTACCAATGATTTCCAAGTTGCACTTGACGCTTATCTAAACGTAATATAATGTAGTTTTCAACCGTCACTCAGCTTATTTTCTAGCAACTACGAAGATTAATAAAAGTTAGCGAGTTTATCATGCCGGCGTGTTTCCTGACTTACCGACCAGATGCTCTTAGAGAGCTACTCAGCAATTGCTGTGACCCAGATACAACAGTGCTTGTATTGCGAGAGACGAACAGTAACTTCGTCGAGCGAGAAATTCCCGATATTCAAATGGAAATCGGTAAAAATTCATGAAGAATTATTTCAAAACACGTCTTTAGCAAATGTCTTTTTCCCAAGTTATGCGAAAGAAAAGGCAAAAAACGGAGATCCAAAGCTGTCATCTCGATCTCTGTTGCAGCACAAACGACGAGCTGTGGAAAATCTAATACAATCAATAAGCCCAAATCTAGTCGAAGATGCGCGTGCCAGTCTCGCGAATAAAATTTTAAACGAGCTTTGTTAGGGATCAATAGTTAGATTTTATCAGAAATATTTTGTGTCATTCCTTCTAGCGAATAAACTCTGATGATCCTCATAAGTCCTTCTCGATGGGTTCAACTTTGTAAAGCAGCGTTGAGCGTTGCTTTAGGAAATATAGGCCTCGTTTCTTTCGTCAAAATGGAAGAATGTCGCGGTAAAATTCTACTTTCTTTTATAAAATACTCATTATTTCAAGGAAAAGCGACGATAACCAAACAACAAAGTTTCGGACGCAGCGACGGCAAGACCGTGCTTGTGACAGTGCCATCGCGCTGGCAGATCAAAGAGGACCCGCAGCGCGTGTCACATCTCCAGCGCGAGCTCAATCCAGAGTCAGCACTTGCAGTCGTCAAAGCAACATATGAAGTCGCCTTTTCTGCCTCGAAAAACATGGACGAGCATGCGCACGAGTTCTGTGGAAAGTTCAAATTCAGCATTTCTTCTTCAGACTTCAAACAAAGGCATCCACATTTGTCCCGTCGTCAAGGATCTAGGTAACGAGTGGAGATTTATTTAGCTGTCAGCTCAATCCAGGCCATAAATTCTCGTTACAAAATGGTTATAAATAACTTTACCTCTAGGCTCGGAAACAACGTGAGCACCGTGGCATCACTTCTTTCTGGTGACTTTTCATCCTCCTTGTCGAAGACAGGGAGCATTTCGAGATCAGAGTCTTCCTTGCTTTCAATGGAGTCGAAAGGGCCTTCCAGACAGACGTCTGACGTGAGCATACGATCGGAGCATTCGCAATCGCACTCAACCTCGCACTCACACAGACCTGTGATTAAACAACCTCTCCATCCACAAAGTAAATCATCACCCTTGTCATTTGGAACTTACCATTTATTTCAGGGCAACAGCCAAGGTACGCCCCTGATGCCTGCTCATCAGAACGGCTCGCCGAGCGGCGGCGTCACTGGCCAAAGCCAATAAGTACGATAACGAGCGGAAGTCCGTCAAATTTACTCATTCCTATTTAGGACCTATGCAGTTTCGCTCCGACTCTTTTCAATCGCATTTGAACGAACACTCGCGGCTTGGTGACACTCACAAAACGCAACTGTCTCCCATTGGCGATTGCTACCGTGACAATGAGCTCGGTGAGCTCGGCTCCGTTTCGTCGTATTCAAAGCCAAACTCGTGGCCGAGACTGCCTCACGGTCAGGCGCCTCATTTACCTCCTACAGGTGATATAAAAATCTTCCTACGAGATAATGAGCTAGATTCTCTAGGTGATCCGGAAGTCGATCGCTATGCTAGGAGACTTCACATAAATAAACAATCTGTAAAACCACCTCCACCGCCTGGAATGGAGGGCTCTGAGTAAGATTTCTATAGTTTGTTTGGCCTTAACCATTCTTCAGGAGCTTCTTCGAGTCATCAAACAATCTTGAGTGGTCAGCTCCAACATCTTCTGGTGGATGGAATGATACGAAAATCGAGACTTGGAATCCTCAAGCAGCTGATAATATGCTCGAATCGCCGTCTTCAAACGATCTTGGATCTGTTGGAGGACTCAGAATGGAGCAAGGATCGTCGCAGATATCAGTATTTTGACCTTGCTCGATAATTTTACCGTTCAATTTGTAGAGTAACAACTTCCACCGCCGAACAAACAGCTGGAACGAGCATTGGAACTAGAGTTTTACAATCCCGAGAGGATCATTTACGACCCTTTCTAACTCGTTTATCATTTTTCTACTTTTAATTACTTTCAATTACCTTTATTCAATTACGACTATTGAAATTTCATTTCTTATTCAGCATCATATAGTTCAGTCTGTGGCCTTTTTCCGACCACGTTTTTGTAAAACGAAATATTCCAAAGTTCAAATAGGTACAGTTAAAATCAGAAACCCATCATGCTCTCCCGCCATTCTTGATATTTTATGCTAAAAATGCTTTGATAGGATCTTTAGCAGCTTTTTTAAAATTGTCACTAGCTACTAACTCTGCTCTCAACGTTACTGTTCTTGCGCATTTAAGTGTTTTGTAATTTTGAATTTCACATTAAAAACTTCCAGCGTTTTGAGAACACTGGAATCTTCGTTCCGATCAAAAGTAGGGTATTTCTTTATTCTTCCGAATTATAGTCTATTCTCCCTGACTCACCGGTCGACCCGTGTAAGTCCACTCACCATGCTGTGCATGCTTTCTTTTGTTACTTTTTCTCGCTTATGTTTCTACAATTTTATTCATCCTGTTTCCGGATTTACGTGGAAAATCCATCTTCTCAAATTAGATATTCGAAAATTTTCTATATTTTCTAGGGACCGACGTAACTCGAATGTCCTTAAAAATGGGCTAAAAGATGTTGCGTCGGTCTCTTATTTTTCCTTCTTGCTAGTTCAACAAAAAATCATCACCAAGCTTTCGTAAAATTATTCTAAATTATTTAATTACAATTGGCCTGCCGACATTCCTACAAAAAAACTCTATCACCTTTCTCAAACCTCTTTTGACCTGATACTGAAGGTTCATCTGGGGGCTCAGACCCCTGTGGGGCTGTCCAACAAAAAAAGACTCTCGTTATTCGAAAGACACAGTCAGAATCAGATTTTTATTTATTAATTTGATAATTTACTTTCCGGGTGTTTAGCGCTTCCTGTTTTTACTACAGTTTTAGTTCTTTTTGATGCAGTGTCGCCTGTTTACTGGATAGACGTTCGACAATTTGTCAAAAGTTCAGCAAAAATGATAAAACAACTCACCTTTAGCCTTTCTCCAAAATCATCAGAATTTAAAGTTAACTCACCCCAAAAAAGAACTTTTTCAAGAATAATTTCAAAGTCGGCGTGAAATGCTGATCTAATCCCTTTTTCAATCGAAAACTTAAAAAAAACGTTTCAATGGCATCCCTTTTTTTTAGAAAATGGCGGACGAGTTTCACGATGCAGAAGACAACTTCGAGTTTGAGCCAACGCTGATGAACATTCTGACGCAAGAAAGTCTCAAGTGGATCTTTGTCGGAGGCAAAGGAGGTGTTGGAAAGACATCTACTTCCTGCTCGCTCGCAGTTCTTATGTCTCATGTTAGAGAAAAAGTTCTGCTAATTTCTACAGATCCGGCGCATAATATCTCCGATTCTTTCGTAAGTCAATATTTCAGCTTCTTATTTTTTATTCTTTCGATAGGATCAGAAGTTTTCAAAAGTCCCAACTAAAGTAGACGGATTCGACAATCTGTTCGCGATGGAGATCGATCCAAATGTCGGCGTTGAAGGATTGCCGGAAGAAATGACCGGTTCTGATAATGGCATGAAGAAAATGATGCAAGACTTTGCCCAGACCTTGCCAGGCGTTGATGAGGCTGTCAGTTTTTCTGAAGTCATGAAGCTGATTACAGACATGGAATACAGCTGTGTTATTTTCGATACAGCGCCAACAGGGCACACGCTAAGGCTGCTGAATTTTCCGGGGACCGTGGAAAATGGAATTGGCAAGATTTTGGGAATGTTTGATGGCTCGTCGAATAGCGGCTTTGGACCAATTTTAAATATGGCAAAAGTATAAAAATGTATATAAAAATGAGATATTAACTTTTTGCCTGCACACCAAATTTCAAACTGGTTAAAAAATGCATACGCTTCAAAAGATCTTAAATATAATTTGTGCCTACGCATAAAATTTCAAACCGGTTATAAATTGATACGTAGGCGACAGAATATTAAAAATGGAATTTTCTCATCGCATAAATTTATTTTAGTCAATGTTGAACATGGATTTGGACTCAAATTTCATCACAGAGAAACTGGGCGATATTTTACCGACTGTTCGGAGAATGAAAGCAGAATTTGAAGATCCCGAATTATCCACGTTTATTTGTGTTTGCATTGCCGAATTTCTCTCACTCTATGAAACAGAAAGACTTATTCAGGTATATATAGCTCAACAGCACCAAAATACAGTGAATTAATCCTCCTAGCGGCGATAGTGAGCGCACAAAGTGGCTTCTAGAGGAGAAACCCGTCAAAATCGTTGTTTTTATCGATATTTGTGAATATTCTACCGATATTTTCAGGAACTTGCCAATATCGGAATTGACTCAAGAAATATCGTCGTCAACCGGTTGGTGCCGAGAACGAATGCGGACAATTGCCAGACTTGTAAAGCTCAAACAAGGTAACAGCTACTTTTCAAGCACCCTATAAACCGATTGAAGCTTGCAGAAAAAGTACCTGGATCAAATCGAAGATCTCTACTGCGATTTTCACATAACAAAAGTGCCACTTTTTGACACAGAAGTGCGCGGCAAGGGACGACTGTACGATTACTGCGACAAGCTGGCGCCTGGAATCGCCAAGAATCCAGATAAAAAATGAACAAAAAAATACTCACTCACGTTGCTTTCTTCACTTCCATTTAAAAAAGTTCAAGCTTGTGATCAACTAAAAATTAGGAAATATTCTAAACAAGTGACTTAAACGCAAAAAAAAACATGAGGCTGCTTTAGAATGGCTGGAGTAGTCGGAACGGCCCACAGCTGCGCAAATCCAAACACAAACGTGTGGAATTCAAGAGGAATCTGGATATCTTACATTATCGTCGTGCTGCTTCTTCATTTTATCATTTTGTGCATCCCAGGCACGTTGAAAAAATAAAACCTTCAAGATTTCAAGCTAGATTTTTGTCTATTTTCAACAAGCGCAAGTATTGACTGTTGAGTGGTGCTGGACTATCACGAATATCGTGCATTCAATCCTGATGTACCTGCTCATGCATTCTGTCAAAGGAACGCCCTTCCATACGACAGATCAAGGATCCAGCAGATTTTTAACTGGCTGGGAGCAAATGGACGGCGAAGAGCAGGTAAGACAATTAATAGAACAGCAGAAAACGCTCGTTATTTACAAATCCCTGTCATAATCTTGTCAGAAGAGGGCTTAAAGATGTCATTCTAGTTCACCGAAGCACGCAAATTCTTTCTCTCCGCCTCAATTGTCCTCTATTTACTCGGTAAGTAACATGTGATTATTGAGAATTAGCTTTTTTTATGTAACGACAATTCGGAATAGACTTATAGATTATTCTGAGTTGTAGCTGACGTCAGATATGAAAAACGAGCGTCTATTAAACTTTTTGTTGCTGTTGGGAAAGTTTTTACAGTTCCTTAAAAATTAATAGAATTTTTATGGACGTCCTTTGGTTTTATTCATTGTCGTCACGGAAATATTCGTGCTTTTTTTGCTTTGAGGAAAGTTAGTAGTCTTCAGGTGGTAGATAAATTACCATCAGTTTAATACTTTCTAGTGCACCCAGAGTCTGGGTCCCAGACACACCCTAAAAACAGTTTATTACAACATATCGTTAAAAGTCAACTAATAACTATATTATTCAGCTTCATTCTACACAAAATACGAGTATGAGCACTTCCAGTGGAACACCGCCGCCCTGTTACTGAGTGTACTTCCCAAGCTCCCACAATTCCATCGTGTTCGAGTTTTCGGCATCAACGAATACTGAACATGAAAAACAAAATTGAACACAAGCCGCCATAGTTGCTTCACTATGAATCATAGTTTTTTTAGATCATAGTCTATGATCTACTTTTTCGATCTACACATAAAAATCTTCTGCCTCCTTTCTTCATTCTCGTGCGGACTTTGCCTGTATCTTACGTTTTACTCCCTTTCTCCTTGTTTATTACAGCAAAAAACAATAAATAATAATCTTTACATTTTAAAAATTGCTTAAAGTTTTGAAACAATAAACGAAATTCGCAAAATTAAATTTAGTATATGTTTTAAAAAGCATAATCAGGTAGACAAAATCTGAAAGGTCGGAAGACTTTCATTCAAAAAAAATCTGACCATGATTATGATAGAGGGCGCCATTGCCGCGGATCTGACTATAAAAGAAAAACTCTAACACAATTCGTTTCTTTTCTGCTTGTGTTTGATTTTTTGACAAGTGTTGGAGGAAATCAATTTTGAAAGTTAAACAGAAGATTTAAGAGTCTTTCTACCTACAGTGCTGACTGGAACAGAAAACCCGAACCTGCTCGTGTTTACTTGATGCCTTTGTATGTTGGAGTTGAAGGTGGCGGTACCCATACAACGGCCATCGTAGGTAAACAATTACAGCAGCGCTGACAGTATTTCCTGTCTAGGATTTTTGATTTGACGTTTTATGAGTTTTTACTAGTCAACGAGCATGGAAAACAACTCGCCGAGGAAATTGGTGAAGGAACGAATGTTCACCTAATTGGGCTGGAGCTCCTCACCGACAGATTGAACGAGCTGCTAGAAAAACTGTGGCTGCAGCTCAATGTTCCGGAAGGCACTCAGTTTGACTGTGTTGGATTAGCGATTTCAGGGGCGCAAGATGGGATGGAAGATTTAATAAAGGAGCACCTCCAGGTAACTTTTGTCTGGTTAAACTTTCAATAAACTTTTGAAGGACGCATGTGGCGAGCTTTTCAGAGAAATCTCGATTTACGACGACACTTACGGCTCGGTCTTTACATGCTCGAATGGCGGTATCGTGCTCATCGCCGGTACTGGCAGTAATTGTCAACTAATTAACGACGATTTCTCCGGCGCGCGATGCGGCGGCTGGGGCCATTTCATCGGCGATGAAGGCAGCGCGTTCTTCATCACGCATCGCGTAAGTTAAATTCCAGCGTTTAAATGCCATGTCGAATCTCCAATTCGAACTCTTCAAACATGATTTACGAGTTTTCATTGAAAAAATGTTTGAGCAATCTGTGAAACGCCGTATTTCGATTCTCCTTTTGTCCTTGATCTCTTTTAAAACAACCATCTTCAGGCGCTCAAGACCGTGTTTGACCATGAAGACAACCTGATTGAATGCGAGTTTTCAACCGCGCGTGTTTTTGAAGAAATGAAGCTGTATTTCGGCGTTGAAGACCGAGGCCAAATGCTTGACGTGTTCTACGCAGCAAAGTTCGATAAATCAAACTACGCGGGATTCTGCAAAAGCTTGGCCATGCTCGCAAAGGAGGGCGATGAGCTGAGCCTTTCGTGCTTCGTTGAAGCTGGTAGGCTGCTGGCTCAGCATATTGTTGCGATCCGACGAAATATGACTGATGAGATGATTTCGCAAAAAGGAGGACCTGTTGTCATTTGCGTAGGCTCCGTTTGGAAGTCGTGGGGCTTTATGAAAGAGTCTTTTGTCAACGGTAAGACTTTTGATATGTGAAAAGGCTTTAAAACCTCCATTTAGTTCTACAAAAGACCTCAAAGTTAAAGGAGCTGACCCTTGTCCGGCCAAAAGTGACCTCAGCATATGGAGCAGCGCGGCTAGCCTGCCGCGAAGCGAAGTTAGAGCTCAACATGGACCTGGAGAAAAACTACGAGCTGTTTGACAAGCTTTCGTGGTAGGGAATAAAACACCCTTCTTCGTACTATCACTTCTACAATTTCTGCTCTGTCTGTTCAATACTGTTCATGTTCATTATTTTCTATCGCTCAAAAAACCTATGATTGTACCTACGATAAAAAATAACTTCCTGCAAAATGTGGTGCTGGTATAAAATCGGTAGATCTTTTAAGCCATTACACAGTAGTTCAATGCTTACTAGCAAAAACGCGCATAATTATCAATTCTATCTACCTTCTTTCACGTTGAAGTTTTTATCAAAACACTCCGCTTTTTCACCCCCAAAAACAAAACAAAAATATTTCTGTGAATCGTTCTCTACTTAGTTTTACCTGGGTTGTAGCAATTGTGCCTAATCGAGTATATTAATCTACTCACTCATATTTAAGTTATTTCTTTTTAATTTATTCTTTTTGTTTGTTTGAAGATGGATAAGAGCATTGAAAGGGACGCGCCAGTGCCTTCTGTAAGATCAAGCACGGGAGGCCTCACAGAGGAACTTGATATAAGTGACATTGGTAAGCAAACAACTGTTATCTCGCTGTTACAATCGTTATAATAGAAGATGAAGAGCAAACTGACGCCTCGACAATCCGCTCACTGACCGCCAGTACTGCTCCGTCGGAGTATCGTTCGAGGACGACTGTAACAAAGTCGTCTGACCTTGAAATCACACAGATAGACCCGCCGTCGTATTCTAGAGCTTCTCATTCCGCGTCTG
>Ga0115008_10002767_pt1 | contig 14545 bp, 11 predicted proteins | sample FraStrMetagenome_FD_87164 | JGI IMG/M metagenome (GOLD analysis project Ga0115008, IMG submission 87164) | Marine eukaryotic phytoplankton communities from Arctic Ocean - Fram Strait ARC3M Metagenome | ecosystem: Environmental > Aquatic > Marine > Oceanic | place: Fram Strait | collected...
AGTTGATGATCAAGAGTTTATTTTTATTGATACAGCCGGTATTAGAAAAGGATATAAAAACAATCATAAGGTCGAATATTTTTCATACGAAAGGGCTATGCATTCTGTGGAAGAGTGTGACGTTGTTATATTCATATGCGATGCCCAAGAAGGCATTGTTGATCAGGATCTAAAAATAATTAATATGGTATGCGAAATGGGTAAGCCCATTGTAATAGCGCTTAATAAAATTGATTTGCTAACAAAGAAAGAGAAAGATGATCTCTATGAAACAAAGAGAGCTCAATCAAACTTTGTAGCAGATTTTATAAAATTAGAAATATCAGGAATCAAAGGACTTGGCTTCAAAAGATTATTTAGAATAACAAACACCATAATTGAGACATCCCAGAAAAAATATATAACTTCTTATTTAAATAAATTATTAAGTAAGTTTATTGAGCAGAGCGCCCCTCCATCAGTTGCTGGAAGGCAATTGAAGTTAAAACAAGTTCATTTTGGCGGTATCAATCCAACAACTTTAATAATACATTCAAATCAAGATAAAAAAATTCCTCAAAATTATAGAAAATACTTAGAAAATTCATTTAGATCTGAGTTAAAGCTAGAGAGCATTCAGTTAAGGTTAATTTTTAGAAAATCAGAAAATCCATTTGAGGGTAAAGTTAATAAGTTATCTGATAGGCAGGTCAAGAAAAGACTAAGAATGGTAAAACACATTAAAAAGTCTAAAAAGTAACATTTATTAAGTATTTTTTATCCTTTTAACTCTGCTTAAAGTATAATTCTTAGATAATTAAACCCTAAAAATAGACATTTGTCTCATTAGTATATTATGGATCAAAGACCTGTTTATATAGACTTGACCAAAATCAAACTGCCGATGTCAGCATTCTCATCTATTACACATAGACTATCAGGGATGTATATTTTTTTTATAACCATTCCAGTTAGTTTATTTATTTTTAATCACTCTACAGCAAGTGAAAAAAGCTTTAACTTGCTAGTAGAATCTATTAATAATATTTCATTTTTTTCAGTATTCACTATTTTCAGCTTTCTTGTTCTTTGGTATCACATCTTGACTGGGATTAGGCATCTATTTATGGACTTCTTCCATATTGGTGAATCGTTATCTGGTTCGTATTACTCATCTATTTTTGTTCTCATTTTATGGCTACTAAGTTCAGTTGCAATATTTTATGGTGTCTATTCATGAGGGGTTCTTTGATATGGAGAGCACAAAGATATAGCTCTTTGATAATCTTTACTTATTTTATATATGTTGCTTGTTTTATATTCTCAAGTGATATTATGAGTTTTGATATCTGGACTAATTTTGCTCTGTCTGCACAATTAAAAATAGCCACCTCTTTAGTGTTTATGCTCCTTCTTCTTCATGCCTTTATTGGCTTATGGACAGTTGGCACTGACTACCTTACATCAAGGACATTGGGCTTTTTAAATGGATCTCTCGGAAGAAAAGCAAAGCTCCTAAGAAGTTTGTATTATTTGTTATTCGTATTAATGGGATTACTTTACACAGTAGTCATACTATATATATTATGGTTATAATAGATTATATTAATTATTTATGATGTATACTAATGAAAGGGACAAATGAACAATAGTACTCTAGCTAAAGATATCAAAACAATCGAATTTGATGCATTGATTATTGGTGGCGGCGGTTCGGGGATGAGGACGTCGCTTGAATTAGCAAAATCAGGTCTAAAGACAGCAGTAGTATCAAAAGTTTTTCCAACTAGATCTCATACTGTATCAGCTCAGGGAGGTATAACCTGTGCAATAGGAAGTGCAGACCCTGATGATGATTGGAGGTGGCATATGTATGACACCGTTAAAGGTGCAGATTTTATTGGCGACCAAGATGCTATTGAATATCTTTGCTCCGAAGGACCTAAGGCTGTATTTGAGTTAGAGCATATGGGGTTGCCATTTTCTAGATTTGAGAATGGAAGAATTTATCAAAGACCTTTTGGAGGACAATCTAAAGATTATGGTAAGGGCGGTCAGGCAGCTAGAACTTGTGCAGCTGCAGATAGAACAGGCCACGCTTTGCTGCATACCCTTTATCAAAATAATATCAAAGAAGGAACTAATTTTTTAAATGAGTGGTTTGCAGTTGATATAGTTAAAAACAGTAAAAATGAAGTAACAGGAGTTATTGCATTCTCTATAGAGTATGGAGAACTTGCATATTTAAAATCACAAGCAACTGTTATGGCTACTGGTGGTGCGGGTAGGATTTACGCATCAACTACAAATGCTCTTATTAACACTGGCGATGGTTTGGCAATGGCTTTAAGAGCTGGCTTTCCTGCTCAAGACATGGAAATGTGGCAGTTTCATCCAACTGGTATTTATGGTGCAGGTTCGCTAGTTACCGAGGGATGTCGCGGTGAGGGAGGCTACCTAGTTAATAAGGATGGCGAGAGATTTATGGAGAGATATGCTCCAAATGTCAAAGACCTTGCGGGAAGAGACGTAGTAGCTAGATCTATGGTTCTAGAAATACTTGAAGGAAGAGGTTGCGGAGAGAATAAAGATCATATCTTTTTAAAGCTAGACCATCTTGGTGCCGATGTTTTAAATGCGAAGCTTCCAGGAATATGCGAGCTTTCCAAAACATTTGCTCATGTTGATCCAATATATGAACCAATTCCAGTAGTTCCTACATGTCATTACATGATGGGTGGAACGCCAACTAACATTCATGGCCAAGCATTCAATAGAGTGAATAATATTGATTCTGTTGTTCCTGGATTATTTGCTGCCGGAGAAGCTGCCTGCGTATCTGTTCACGGTGCAAATAGGCTTGGCGGAAACTCATTGCTTGATTTGGTTGTCTTTGGAAGAGCAACGGGAATGCATATTCAGCAAGAGCTAAAATCTGGAGGCGGTGTTGAGTCTGCAACAAAAGATGATATTGAGGCCTCATTACAACGCCTGAATCATCTAAATGAATCAACGAGTGGCTATGAAACAGCGCCTGTAAAGAAAGAGCTTCAAGAATGTATGCAAAACTATTTCGGAGTCTTTAGACGTGGCGAGTTTATGGAAAAAGGACTAAAAGAACTAGATGAGATCAGAGATAAAGTTAACAACCTTCACTTAAAAGATAAAAGTAACGCTTTCAATACTAGTAGAGTAGAGGCTATAGAGTTACAAAATCTTTTTGAAGTTGCAGAAGCAACAGCTATTGCTGCATACAGTAGAAATGAAAGCAGAGGAGCTCATGCCAGAGATGATTTCCCAGAAAGAGATGATGATAACTGGTTATGCCACTCTCTATATGACCCAATTTCAAAAACAATTTCAAAGAGAGATGTAAATTTTAGCCCTTCACAGGTAGATGCATTTCCCCCAGTAGTGAGGACATATTAATGAGCAGTAATACTTTAGAAGTAAGCATGTATAGATACAATCCTGAACAAGATAAGTTCCCTTACATGAAAAAATATAGTATTGAAAAACCAGCTAGAGACATTATGGTTCTTGATTTACTTCACTTATTAAAGGAAGGTGACGATTCAATATCTTATAGAAGGTCATGTAGAGAAGGCGTCTGTGGTTCAGATGGTATGAATATTAATGGTAAGAATGGTCTCGCATGCATTACACCAATATCATCAGTAATTAAAAAAGACAAAATTGAACTCAGACCATTACCAGGCCTTCCAGTTATTAGAGATCTAGTGGTTGATATGACGCAGTTTTATGCTCAGTATGAAAAAATAAAGCCGTTTCTTCAAAATGATACAACTGCACCAGAGCAAGAAAGGCTTCAATCCCCAGAAGATAGAGCTAAATTAGATGGATTATATGAATGCATCCTTTGTGCATGTTGTTCAACCAGTTGCCCATCATTTTGGTGGAATCCTGATAAATTCGTTGGGCCTGCAGCATTACTTCAAGCATATAGATTTTTAGCAGACACAAGAGATTTAGAAACTCAAAACAGACTGGAAGAACTGTCAGATCCATTTAGCGTTTATAGGTGCCACGGCATTATGAATTGCGTAAGCGCTTGTCCAAAAAGCCTCAATCCAAACAAGGCAATTGGTGAAATTAAATCAATGCTTTTAAGTAATAAGAAACAAATTATTGCATCAGACGAGGTCAGATAATTAGAAATAAATGAATCAATCAATCGAAGAGCTATGGGGAAGCTCTCATTTATCAGCTAGTCATGCTAGCTACCTCGAATCACTTTATGAAACTTTTCTAAGTAATCCAGAAGACCTATCTGAAGAATGGTTTTCATTTTTTTCAAGTCTGCCTTCTCAGCCAAATTCTAATGGCGAGGTTTCTCATCAATCCATAATTAATGAATTTAGAAATATGCCTAGGGGCCAAGCTACCAATTCAGAAACTGGGGATGAAAGACAAGGAAAGGTAATTAGGTTGATTCAATCTTACAGAAACAGAGGTCATCAAGAAGCTAAACTTGACCCTCTAAATATGATGGATAGAAATGAAATTGAAGATTTGAATATTGAGTTTCATGGCTTAAAAGAATCTGATTTAGATGATGAGTTTTATACAGACACATTTTTAACTGGTACTAAGAAGGCAACTTTAAGAGAGATAGTTGAAAGTCTAAAATCTATTTATTGCGGAACCATAGGCATTGAATATAACTACATTATGAACTCATTGGAACGACAGTGGTTCCAGAAAAAATTTGAATCTAAGATTGAAAAATATACCTTCTCAAAAAAAGAAAGGTTACAAATATATGAGAGATTAAATTCAGCTGAGGGGCTTGCTAAATATCTGGCAGCTAAATACCCAGGGATGAAACGTTTTGGTATAGATGGCTCAGAGGCTCTTGTTCCTTTGGTCGATGCTGTAATTCAGCATTGCGGCTCTCTAGGAGCTAGCCAAATATGCTTTGGAATGGCTCATAGAGGTAGGTTAAATCTGTTGGTTAATGTGCTTGGAAAATTACCCTCAGAGCTATTCTCCGCGTTTAGCGAAGAGGGAGAGTTAGAAGGCGCAAATACAGGTGATGTTAAATATCATTTAGGTTTTTCTTCTAATTTAGATACCCCAGGAGGGGAGGTTCATGTCTCTCTTAACAGCAACCCATCGCATTTAGAGATCGTTGATCCTGTAGTTATAGGTTCAGTAAGAGCTAGGCAAGATAGAATCGGAGATGAAGACAGGTCAAAAGTTATTCCGGTTTTACTTCATGGAGATGCGTCTTTTTCGGGCCAAGGCGTTGTAATGGAATCTCTTCAAATGTCTCAAACAAGAGGTTTTTACGTTGGCGGGACTATTCATATTATCGTAAATAACCAAATTGGCTTCACTACAAGCAACAAGCATGATGCAAGATCCACAGACTATTGCACGGACGTTGCAAAAATGATTCAAGCTCCTGTTATTCATGTAAACGGTGATGATCCTGAGATGGTTGTTAATGCTGTAAAAATAGCAACTAAATATAGAGCTAAGTTTAATAAAGACATCGTTATAGATTTAGTTTGTTATAGAAGAAGAGGTCATAATGAGGCTGATGATCCCTCAGCAACACAGCCTACAATGTATGAAGTTATATCTAAACACCCATCTGTTCTGCAACAATACCAAGACCAGTTATTAAGTGAAGGCTTGCTAACTAAGGAAGAGGCTTCTTTAATAAAATCCTCTTATAGAAAATCTCTTGATGAGGGAAAGACTGTTGCAAAAAACCTTGCAGAAAAACCTAATGATTCACTATGGTTTAATTGGAATGATTACCTCGATATTTTATGGTGGCCAAAAGTAGATACCACTTTTAAAAAGAAAAACTTTAATATTCTTGGCGATAAAATATGCAAAGTTCCTGACTCATTCAAATTGGGAATACAGGCAAAAAAGATTTTTGAAGATAGAGCAAAAATGAATAAAGGTGATGTAGGAATTAACTGGGGCTTTGCTGAGAATATGGCTTATGCAACTCTCTTATCAGAAGGATACCCTATAAGAATTACAGGTCAGGATGTAAGAAGAGGAACCTTTTCTCATAGGCATGCATGTGTTTTTGATCAGAATAATGGTAATGGATATATACCTCTTTCAAAAATTGCTAAAGACAGTGCTGTAAGATTTGATATATATGATTCCTTGTTATCAGAAGAGGCAGTTTTAGGGTTTGAATATGGTTATTCATCAACGTGGCCAACTGGATTGGCTATATGGGAAGCTCAGTTTGGAGATTTTGTAAATGGTGCACAGGTTGTTATTGATCAATTTATAGTTTCAGCACAGCATAAATGGGAAAGATTATCTGGCTTAGTCATGCTTCTTCCTCATGGTTATGAGGGACAAGGGCCTGAACATAGCAGTGCAAGAATTGAAAGATTTCTGCAGTTATGTGCTTCTGAAAATATTCAAGTATGCGTCCCCAGCTCACCTGCTCAAATATTCCATCTTTTGAGAAGACAGGCTATTAGAAAAATGCGAACCCCTTTAATAATAATGTCACCAAAGAGCCTATTAAGAAACCCAAAAGCTGTTTCTAGTATTAAAGAGCTAACAGAAGGCTCATTTCAGTGTGTTGTCGACGACTGTTTGGATAAGAAAGATCAAATAAACAAAGTCGTATTATGCTCTGGTAAGGTTTTTTATGATCTAGAGGAGGCTCGAAACAAGGAAGGTAAAGAAAATATAGCTATAATTAGAATTGAACAGCTTTATCCTTTTCCACATGATGATCTTGAAGAAATATTAGCTACTTATAAAAATATTAATAAATTTGTGTGGTGCCAAGAAGAACCTTCAAACCAAGGTGCATGGTTTAGTCACAGGCATAGAATACAAAGGGTATTAGATAGGTTTAAAGGAAACGACAAACAAATAAGCTTAGTTAGTAGACCTGCCGCTGCCGCTCCTGCTGTAGGAATGATGAAATTACATTTAAAGCAACAAGTGCAATTAATAGCAGATGCTTTAAAATAGAGGAAATAATTATGACAATTGAAATTAAATCACCGACCTTTCCTGAATCTGTATCAGATGGCACAGTCGCAAGTTGGTTAAAGAAAGAAGGTGAATCTGTATCTCAAGATGAAGTTGTAGCAGAAATTGAGACTGACAAAGTTGTTCTAGAGGTTGTTGCACCAATAGATGGAATCCTATCAAAAATTATTAAGGCAGAAGGAGAGATCGTTAATAGTTCTGAGGTTATAGGTATATTTATTGAATCCTCTAGTAATTTAGAAGAATCTTCAAAATCTAATGAAGTTATAGAGGAAGATAAAGAGGAGGCTAAGAAAGAATTAAAGAATACAGATATAAAACTAGGACCAGCTTCAAAAAAACTACTTGCCGAGAATAAAATATCACCTAACGATATTAAGTCTTCTGGCAAAGATAATAGAGTGACTAAAGCAGATGTTATAAATCATCTAGAAGGTAGTTCAAGTGCATTAGCTAGTAATGATAATACGCCAAGCACAATTCCATTATCAAATAGACCAGAAAAAAGAGTGGCGATGTCTAGACTTAGATCTACCATTGCTAAAAGGCTTGTCTCAGTTAAGCAAGAGACAGCGATGCTTACCACTTTTAATGAAGTTGATATGCTGCCAATAAAAGAACTTAGAGCAAAATACTGGCAAGAATTTTTAAAGCAGCATGGGGTAAAACTTGGCTTTATGGGCTTCTTTGTAATAGCTGCTGTTCAAGCTCTAAAGAAATTCCCTCTTGTTAATGCATCAATTGACGGAGCAGATATTGTTTATCATGGCTTTCAGGACATAGGTGTAGCCGTTTCTACAGAGAGAGGTTTGGTAGTTCCTATTATAAAAGATTCTGATACCAAAACTTTACCAGAAATAGAAAAATCAATACTAGAGTATTCTGAAAAGGCTCGAGATGGAAAGTTAGGCATTGAAGATATGCAAGGTGGAACATTTACTATTTCTAATGGTGGTATTTTTGGCTCGTTATTATCAACTCCAATTCTAAATGCTCCTCAAACAGCAATACTTGGAATGCATTCGATCCAAGATAGACCTGTAGCAATTAATGGTGAGGTTGTTATAAGACCAATGATGTATCTAGCTATGAGTTACGATCACAGATTATTAGATGGAAAGGAGGCTGTATCATTCCTAGTATCAATCAAAGATCAGCTTGAATCACCCGAAAGATTATTATTAAACTTATAGGTAAAGATATGTACGATGTTGTAGTTATTGGAAGTGGACCGGCTGGATATGTTGCAGCTATTAGAGCATCTCAATTAGGCCTTAAGACAGCTTGTGTTGAAGATTATATAAATGAATCAGGTGATATGACTCTTGGTGGAACATGTTTAAATGTTGGTTGTATACCTTCAAAGGCCTTGCTTGACTCATCTCATAGATATAGTGATGCATTAAATCATCTTGACGGGCACGGCATAGGTATAGAAAAGGTAGATTTAGATATTCCTGTAATGATGCAAAGAAAAGATGATATTGTTAAAAAACTAACAGGCGGTATTTCAGGATTATTTGCTGCTAATAAGGTTGTCCCCATTCATGGAAGAGGAAAAGTTCTTGCTAACTCAACGGTTGAAATTACAAAAACTGATGGAAGTATAGAGTTAGTTGAAACCAAAAACATAATTATAGCTACAGGATCATCGCCTATACAAATACCATCAGCTATCTTTGATAACAAAAATATAGTTGATAGCACAGGCGCTTTAGAATTTAATAAAGTCCCTAAAACTGTTGGGGTTATTGGTGCTGGAGTTATTGGTCTTGAATTAGGAAGTGTATGGTCTAGGCTTGGTTCCAAGGTAACAGTAATTGAGGCTATGGATAATTTCTTACCTATGGCTGATGCCGATATAGCAAAAGACTCATTAAAAGATTTTATAAAACAAGGCTTAGATATAAAGCTTGGCTCCAAACTAATATCTTCAAATAGCTTAAAAAATTCTGTAAAAATATCATATGAAAACAAAGAGGGCACTCACGAGATAGAGTTTGATAAATTAATAGTTGCTGTAGGAAGAAAACCTAATATTAGCGAAGTCTTTTCAAAAGACTCAGGAATTACTTTAGATGACAACGGTTTTATAAGCGTAAACGACCACTGCCAAACCAGTAATGACAATATTTGGGCTATAGGTGATGTTGTAAGAGGTCCAATGCTTGCTCATAAAGGAAGTGAAGAGGGTATTATGGTTGCCGAAAGAATCGCAGGTAAGTTTGCAGAGATGAATTACGATCTTGTTCCATCGGTGATATATACCCATCCTGAAATTGCATGGGTTGGTAAAAATGAAGCTGAATTAAAAGAGCTTGGCATTGAATATAAAGTTGGCAAATTTCCATTTTCAGCAAGCGGTAGAGCTTTAGCAGTTGAACAATCTACTGGGTTTGTAAAGTTAATATCTGACGCAAGAACAGATACAATCTTAGGTGCGCATGTTTTTGGTCCATCGGCTGCAGAAATCGTTCAACAGGCATTAATATCGATGGAGTTTGGAGCTAGCTCAGAAGATTTAGGGCTTACAATTTTTAGCCACCCTACAGTCTCCGAAGCTCTTCACGAGGCAGCATTGGCAGTAAATAATCAAGCTATACACATAGGAAACAAAAGGAAATAAAATGAATTTACATGAATATCAAGGTAAAGCCTTGTTTGCAGAATATAACTTACCAGTTTCTAAAGGCGTTGTAATATTTGAGCCTGAAGAAGCTCTTAAAGCTTGCAGAGATATAGGTGGCACAAAGTGGGTTGTCAAAGCTCAGGTTCATGCAGGCGGAAGAGGTAAGGCAGGAGGAGTAAAGTTAGTTGATACTCCTGATGATGCAATTGATTTTGCAAGAAGCTGGCTAGGTAAAAAACTTGTTACCTATCAAACTGACACTAACGGACAGTTGGTCAATTCTATTCTGGTTGAGGAATGCACTGATATTGATCAAGAATTATATTTGAGTGCAGTGATCGATAGAGATTCCCAAAGAATAGTATTTATTGGCTCAAGTGAGGGAGGGGTAAATATAGAAGAGGTTGCAGAAAATACTCCAGATAAAATTATATACGAATCTATTGATCCCTTATGCGGAGCTCAGCCCTTCCAGGCCAGAAAAATTGCAAAGATTTTAAATTTAAATAACACTCAAACAAGACAATTTGTTCCAATGCTTCAAAACCTGACAAAATTATTCATCGAAAAAGATTTGGCACTATTAGAAATAAATCCATTAGTTATTACTAGCGGTGGTAACCTTCATTGCTTAGATGCAAAAGTAAGTATTGATTCAAATGCTATCTATAGACAACCTGAAATTGCCGAAATGCATGACTCTTCCCAAGAAGATCCTAGAGAAGCAGAAGCTGCTAGAAATGACCTAAGTTATGTATCCTTAGATGGAAATATTGGATGTATGGTCAATGGCGCCGGGTTGGCGATGGGAACTATGGATACTATAAAATATTATGGTGGTAATCCTGCTAACTTTCTAGATGTTGGCGGAACTGCAACACAGGAAAGAGTCTCTAAGGCATTTAAAATAATATTAGATGACCCTGAGGTTAAGGTTGTATTGGTGAATATTTTTGGAGGCATAGTTCGGTGTGATCTAATTGCAGAAGGTGTTATTGCTGCAATTGAAGAAGTTGGTGTAAATATACCTGTGGTTGTAAGGCTTGAAGGAAATAATGCTGATCTTGGATCACAAATCCTATCTCAAGCAGGGGTAAAAATTGAGAGCATTAATAATCTTGCCGATGCGGCTAAAAAATCTGTGGAGTTAGCAAAATGAGCATATTGGTAAATAAAGAAACAAGAGTTATTGTTCAAGGTTTTACTGGATCTCAGGCTACCCTCCATTCAGAACAAGCCATAGATTATGGTACAAATATAGTTGGAGGAGTTACTCCTGGTAAAGGCGGGCAAGTCCACTTAGATAGGCCTGTTTTTGATACGATGGAAGAAGCTAAAAAAGCAGTAAACCCAAACGCTGCATTAATTTTTGTGCCAGCACCTTTTTGTAAAGATTCTATCTTAGAGGCGGCAGAGTCAGGAATTGAATTGATTATTTGTATTACCGAAGGCGTTCCAACGCTAGACATGCTTGACGTTAAGAAAAGAGTAGATGAGCTAGGAATTACTTTGATAGGTCCTAACTGCCCAGGGGTAATTACCCCAGGAGAGGCTAAGCTAGGGATAATGCCTGCGAGTATCCATATGCCAGGTAAAGTTGGTATTATTTCAAGATCAGGAACATTAACATATGAAGCTGTAAAGCAAACTACTGATCTTGGCTTAGGTCAAAGCACTTGTGTGGGTATAGGAGGAGATCCAATACCAGGCTCATCATTTATTGATATCTTAAAATTATTTCAAAACGATCCGCAAACTGAAGTAATAGTTATGGTTGGTGAAATTGGAGGAACAGCAGAAGAAGACGCTGCTGAGTATATTCAAAATAATATTACAAAGCCTGTGATTTCATATATTGCTGGTCAAACAGCTCCAGAAGGAAAAAGAATGGGACATGCCGGTGCAATAATAGCAGGCGGAAAAGGAACAGCAGCAGATAAGATTAGTAAACTTCAAGAATGTGGAGTTCATATTGCTGATAATCTTGTAGAAATAGGCTCAAAGGTTGCTGAGGTTCTTTCTAAGACTTAGTCCTTAGAGTTTTTTTGATTATCCAGTTTAATCTTCCTATAGATAAGAAGGAGAATATCGATAGGCCGATAATCATGCCATACCACATTCCCGCTGCCCCTAATGGCTTATTAAAGCCAGTATTTGTAAGGAAGTAACCTATAGGCATGGCAAAGATCCAATATGATATGAATAATAAAATCATTGGAATAAAAGTATCTTTGTAGCCTCTTAAACCACCCAATGCACCCATTTGAATACCATCAGGAATTTGAAAAATAGCAGCAAATATTAAAAGACTAACAGCTAAATCTATTACTAATAAATCAGTTGTGTATATTCCAACTAGGGAAGTTCTAAAAACTATAATAATTACACTATTTATAACGGCTCCAAGTATGCACATATAAATAGTTGCATAAGAGGCAACTTTTGCCTGTCTAGGGTCTTGCTCCCCAATTAAATTCCCTACTCTTGTGGCTGATGCAAGGCCTATAGATAATGGAACCATAAAAAATAGGCTTGCTATATTAATAGCGATTGAATGACTTGCAACTACTGTTTCACCAAGAATGCCTAAAATAATTGCAGCACCAGAGAACATGCTAAGTTCAATAAAAATACCAAAACCTATTGGAAATCCAAGTTTGAAAACCTCTTTAGTTGTATCAACAGAAGGGGGTGAATAATCTGAAAAAAGCTCAGTTTTCTTATAATGCTTAGATATATAAATATATAAAATTAGAGCAATCATCATTACAAATGAAACAATTGTTGTTGCATAACCACAACCAACACCACCAAGTTTAGGGGCCCCAAACCAGCCGTATACGAACATTAAATCTAAAGGAATGTTTAGTAACATACCTCCAAAGGCGATATAAAAAACTGGTTTTGCCAATGTCATCCCTTCGCTGTAACACCTAAGGCATGTAAAAATAGTGATAAAAGCATATCCAACTGATACAGCCTTTAAATATTCAGTAGAAATACTTGTAATACCTTCCTCGATTGGTAATAAGTCTAGAAATAGACCTATATTCATGAGTATCAAACAGATAGACAGACCCAAGAACAAAGCAATCCATAATATTTCTCTAACTTTTTTTCCTATCTCTGTGTATTTTTTGGCACCATATAATTGAGCTACTATAGGCGTTACTGAAAAGATAACACCGGAAACAAACATCCATAAGGTAGTAGAAAATGCATTTCCAACCGCTAAACCAGCAAGGTCTGCAGAGCTTGCTCTTCCTGCTATCAAAGTATCAGTAGCTCCCATTAACATATAGGACATTTGAGATCCGAATATAGGAATTCCTATTTTAATAAGCTGCTTAAACTCTATAATGTATTTATCAATCAATTTAAATTTAGTAAATAATTTTTTTTGCTACTTTATCATACTAAAATGAGTTTTTTAGGAGATTATTATCAGAAAAGATAACAGGCCATATTGGCTTAAAAAAATAACTAACAGAATCATAAGGGCTTACGTCAGGCAATTCTTAAAACCCCAATTCTTATACTTAGGAAAGGGGGGTACATTCTTTAAGCCAAGATTTATAAGTGTATTCGGAGACAATATTTTTATTGATGATTATCCAACTCTAATTGGAGCAAGCGATGCTCATATCCAATTTACATCTTGGAATATAGGAGATTGGAATGGAGAGATAAAAATTGGTAAATATTGCTTAATCACCCCCGGAGTAAGGATAATGGCCGCTGAAAGCATAGTCATTGGAGATGCTTGTATGATTGCTCACGGAGTCTATATTTCAGATGCTGACTGGCATGGAATCTATGACAGAGCTGAGCCGGTTGGCACCACGAAACCAGTTATTATGGAAGATAATGTTTGGATTGGGGATAGTGCAATTATCTGCAAAGGGGTAACTATCGGAAAGAACAGTATTATAGGAGCAGGAGCAGTTGTGACTAAAGATGTCCCTGCTAACTCAATCTATGCTGGAAATCCAGCAAAATTAGTTAAAGAGCTGGATGATAAGCCTTTTAATACTAGAGCTGATTTTCTTAAAGACCCAAGACAGTTAGCAAAAGATTTTGATTCATTGGACAAATACTCACTTGAAAAAAATACTCTATTTGGATGGGTTAAAAGCATAATCATGCCAGATAAATCCAATTAGACATTAATGAAAGTCATAGTTGATCAGGATATTAAATATTTTAAAGAGATTGTAGAATTAATTGATAATTTAAGTTCTATTGATTTTATTTATGCTAAATCCAAAGACATCAACAGTGATTTAGTTAAAGACGCTGAAGTAATACTTGTTAGATCAACTGTTGAGGTCAATCAAAACCTTCTTAATAATTCTGCTACTAAGCTTGTTGGCTCTGCTACAGCTGGCTTTGACCATATTGATAGCAAATATCTTTATAAAAAAAATATAAATTGGTTTCATGCCCCTGGTTGTAACTCTTCATCTGTTGTTCATTACGTTCTTTCGTGCATATCTTTTTTAGTTAAAAATAAATTATTTGATATTAACAATACTGTAGGAATTATTGGGTGTGGTAATGTTGGAAGTAAACTGAGAATAGCTCTAAATAATCTTGGCATCAAAAATAAAACTTATGATCCATTTCTTGATATGGATTTTTTAACCAATATTAATGATATCAAAACATGCGAGTTAATATCTTTACACACACCGCTAACTTCAAATTCCAAGTACCCAACAAAAAATATGCTGGATTCAAATTTTATTGAAATATTGAAGAATAAAATTTTAATAAACACCTCCAGAGGAGGGATAGTTGATGAATCTTCTGTATTAAGGAATAAAGATCTAATATATATAAGTGATGTTTGGAATAATGAACCAGTTCTAAATAAAACACTGGTAGATAGATCATTAATAGCAACTCCGCATATAGCAGGGCATA
>Ga0115008_10002769_pt1 | contig 14543 bp, 15 predicted proteins | sample FraStrMetagenome_FD_87164 | JGI IMG/M metagenome (GOLD analysis project Ga0115008, IMG submission 87164) | Marine eukaryotic phytoplankton communities from Arctic Ocean - Fram Strait ARC3M Metagenome | ecosystem: Environmental > Aquatic > Marine > Oceanic | place: Fram Strait | collected...
AAAGAAATATATATATGGTAAGCGGAAGTGTAATAAGGCCTAGCAAGACCCCCCCATTCACACCCAATCTGGTTAAGTTCCCACCTTTCAAATTAGGTCTTACTAATTTCAGGTACATACCTAACGCAGACGGTACTATTTATTTTAACGACACAAGTGCCACCCGGCGCACTCGCGTCAATAGTTTTACATAAAAAACTTTCATAAATTTTAATTAGATAATTATTGAGGGATGTAAATAATTCTTGATTTAAACGGGGCGTGAGGATACGACATTTGTCCGTGGGAATTTATCCTACGGGACTGATGATTGTTGGTGTGGTTCGTTGAACGGAGTTTTTTGTTGGTTTTTTAAATGGTACCCTCATCATTGCTCGTTGCATAGCCCCCATTTTATTAGGCGACGCTTTAGTCTTTTTACTTTGTGATGGCGCCATCGTTATTGCTCGTTGCATAGCCCCCATTTTATTAGGTGGTGTTGTCAAGGTACTAACGGTGCCATTATTTGCACACGGTACGCAATTTGGATGCGCCGCTTTCCCTGGCGTTGTAGTTTTACAATAAGGGCAATATACACGTGAAGACCCTAACGCTAAAGTTCGCCGAGCAGGTTTTTGGCGTGGCTGTCTTTGAGATTTTTTAGGTGCACTTTGTGTTCCACCTATTACATAGGTCAAATAATGCTGTAAAATATTACGGCCCTCTTGAGAATAAATTGAATATGAAGTTCCAGTTGAAGGATTTATAATAGTGTCGTACATATATATATATATATACATATCTTTTTAATTAATATAGTGAAATTTCTATTTAGCACATTTGAACATTTAAAATTCCGCCGTATTTCATATAAAAATATTTATTTTGTGAAACTAATTTATTTATTAATAAAATTATGAAAAATTGAGACACCACACAAAGAAACAGGATTTGTAACTAAATACCATAAAGATAATTATCCATTTTTTTCCTATTTAAAAAAGCGGCGTTTTAAATATTCAAAGGTGTAAAAATACGACCATCGTGAGTTTATTTACTAATTAGAAGATTTGCTAAATATTCACGTATTACTCCTGTAAAGTTATTAAATCTTACCTCCCAAATCGATGAAGCGTGAGCAAGAGCACTCGAACCAGAAAGCTTGTCCTCTTCTAAATCAGCATCGACATCCGCCAAAAATTCTTCCACCTTAGTGTTGAGAAATGTATTTATATTAAATATCATGTCCTTTGATATAAGTGTATTTTCACGTTGTAATTCCTTAATAGTATTCGCCTGGGTATCGATTTTTGATCGCATGAATGTAAAATCTACTTCAAGTGCTCTTAGGGTATCGTTTATCTTTTCCTTTTCGGCGCCGTCTTGCTTCCATCTCTGTACGAGTAACTGTCCTTTCTGACCTGCTGATACCAACTTTTCTTCTGCTTCTGCCATATCAGACAGATGTTGGACGTGTTCTCTTCCAGATAAGGTATCTTCATATTTTGGAATTGTTGGGGGTAATAATACCCCGTCAACGACCATAATATCGCCAAATTCAAAATTGGACGCCTGGTGATCTAATTTTCTGGAAGAGGTGGATGTTGGGGATTGCGATTTATATTCCCTCAACATATTATCAATATCGAGCCAAGAAGAGTCACTATCACTATCACTATCTAATCCCGAATCAACCTGTTCGTCGTCACTATCACTACTAACTTCAATATCAATCAATTTGGCGCGATTGTTCAGGGTAGAAGGTGGGGAATCGCCAGCGGGATCCGCCCCACCATACATAGATTTTACGTAATTTTGTAGAATATTCCTCCCTAAATGACTACTGGTTGATAGTTTTTTTCCAGTATCTGGGTTAATAATTGTTGAGTACATATATATATATATATATATATTTATTTTCCTAGAATTTTTTACCTTCGTTTATTGTAATGGACGTTATTCAAGACTGTTCTATATGCAGCTATATTTTGAAATTTTTTAAATCAAAGGAGCCTCCCTGTTCACACACCGACCACCATTCCGTTAGCCACCAGAAAATGATTGTAACACTTTCTGATAAATATAAGGAATTTGCACCAGATAAAAACACTATAAGGACCGTTAAAAATTTGATTAGGTATCGCAAAGTGTAAAAACGTATCACTCTAAATATGTCCTATGTCCTTTATACCATCGGTATCCCGATTGGGGTAATTAATTATATTACTCAGTTCACCGACGAAATTCCCATTAATCGTGCGAAATATATAGCGAGACTTCTACCCAAATGTCCCAAATTCAGGTTGTCCCGCACTCTTAGCAATGACGGTCGTTGTCTATTTGGGAGAAATAACATTCATGATTTAAGTGGGTATAAGGAGTCGATTTTTGGTAGAAAATATCGCGCTGAGATATTTTTGAGGTCTACCCCCAATAAAGCCACTATAAAACACACGCTTCAGTATCTGGAGGAAGCTGAGAGTGGGTGTTACAATAAAGTTTTAGACAACTATACAAAACGTATTGCAAAGGCGTGTCGCCGGGTCATCCGACGGTCTTCTAAATATAAGTCGTTCGGTGAAAGCATTTTAAACAATCAATTAAAGACCTATATAACCGAACAGATTTTGTTATAAATATAATTAGTTATATTTATATTAAGCTAAAGTGCATATTATATATAACGTGATGATAAATCATGAAATTCGCATAGCCTCCATTGGAAACGTCGATTCAGGAAAAAGCACGACGATCAGCGTATTGTCTAAAAACATTATGGACGACGGGCGGGGGTTCGCTCGGAGAAGTGTTTTAAAGCACCCTCACGAAAAGTCCTCGGGTCGAACATCGTCAATAGCACACTCCTTCGTAAAGAAAACGGATTTTACCTATACATTTATCGATTTAGCTGGGCATGAAAAATATCTTAAAACCACAGTACTTGGTTTAAATGGTTATTTTATTGATTATGCCATGGTTGTTATTGGGGCGGATCGCGGAATTATGGGGATGACCAAAGAACATTTAATTGTAGCATTATCATTAAAGATACCTATATTTATCGTTATTACAAAAACCGACGTTGCTATGACTACTAAATTGCAGAATATTGAACGCCGTTTAGCAAAAATATTCAGTAACACCTTTGCTGGCCGCAAAAAAATTACCATCGTCGACGAAACTAATATTCAGTCGTTTCTAGAATCATACAATCCTTCTGAAAATACCGTCCCCATATTTAAAATATCCAATGTTACTGGTAATAACTTGGATACACTTAAGCGTTATATTTATAATTTAAGACCATACCGACCCCGTGGCGATATGAATAATCCTTTGGCCAAATTTGTTATTGATTCGCGGTTTAAATTACCAGGAATTGGGCTGGTCGCTACAGGGACCGCGCGCGATGGTACCTTCAAGAAGGACGAAGTATACTATTTGGGTCCGTTTGGTAAGGAATATAAAAAAGTTCTCATACGATCGATCCATAATAATTTTAAGGAAAATATCGATCATTTATGCGCTGGTGAAGGTGGTTGCTTTAATATTAAATTCGTAAATCCGAAGGATCGCGCCACAGTTAACAATATTCGTAAAGGCCATATTATAGTGGCAAAGCCTCTCTGTGTGGATACCTTTGAGGCCCATATTAAAATACTACACCACCCAACCACAATTAAAAAACATTACGAACCCACGATTCATTGCGGTATAGTTCGACAAGTAGCCAAGATATACGACATGGACAAACCACTGATCCGCACGGGCGATGAGACCAATGCCCGATTTAAGTTTAAATATCGTCCAGAATATTTAGAAGTCGGGAGCAACATTACGTTTCGTGAGGGACGTACCAAGGGAATAGGGGTAATAACTAAAATTCATATTGTTTAAAGGTTAAATTAAAAATTGGTCCATACGAAATTCCGTCCCCAGCACCAAACCCCATTACTATTATGGTAAATCCGTGTAGAATAGTTTATCGCATGCTTCCATAACATCCATTTTAAATGTGTTTTCGCCTAACCGAAGCATAAGCTGTGCTATATTTCGATAACGTTTACGGTAAGAATCACGGTTTGGTGTGGGTATAGTTTCCCACTGAGCTGCGGAAGAGGAGTCGCAGTATGAATTATCACGCGATACTTGTAATAACACCAATTCGTCAAGATATTTCCGAAGCCACTCGCATAAAACAGTTGAAATTTTTCTCTGCAATCTAAATCCACCGTGGTCCTTCTCCCATTTCCCAACTTGCTTATTATAGAAGTACCACATACTATTCTTGGTCGATACGCACCGGAAATCACCTTCGAACAGTGTAAACATTATACTCGCAACATCAGTCGCCGATACGTAGTCCAATTCATGGATAATACTAAAAGCCTGTGAAATTTCAACGTCGTCGGTCATTATAATAGGTGTATAATTAAACTATGGTTATCAAATTTATATATTATAATAATATATAAATTATGCAAAACTACGTATATAAGGCGACCATTGAAAGTATCTACGACGGTGATACGGTGACGTGCACAATTGATTGCGGATTCGGTGTAAAATTGACAAAACAAAAAATTAGGTTATACGGCATTAATTGCCCTGAGATGCGAGGGGATAACAAGGTAAAAGGAAAGGAATCCCGAGATGCGTTGCGTGCGAAATTAATGCATAAGGACATTCTACTTAAAACCATTAAGGATAAAAAGGGTAAATATGGCCGTTATTTAGGTATTTTATATCTTGGCGAGGAAAATATTAATGATTGGATTGTCGATAATAATTATGGAATTAAGGCTAATTATTAGGTACAGTTTTTTATTAATGGCGGTCCATTCTAAATTCGTCCTCTTTATCTTCGCCCTGATACGGCTCATTTATATTAATTAATTGTTTACTTCCTAACAACGAAATTATAATACCACCGACTGCTGATAAGAAACCAAAGATAAACACCTTGTTTTTCATTATAAATATATAGTATTTAAAAATTTTTAAATAAAAAATATTAGTCATTTTACTTACAGATAACTATATGTTGGCAATACAATGTTATAAATGGCATTTATGTTAAAATATTAATTGGTGGTATTATAGTCCAAGATGCGAAGTTCGTATCGCAATCGATGCCGGTACACCTAAATCACTTGGCGGGACCCCACCAATCCCGAACGCCAGGAACCATTCAGCGTTGCTCGCTGTTCCAGACGCAATTATTGCGTGTACAGTGTTGATATCCCCCCCGTAACCTGTATAACCATCGGAATCATAATAGGTCGATACCAGGACTCCGTCCTTAACTGCAAAGAAATGATTATGAAATATTGGATGCTCGAATCGATAACAATCTATACTACCACTAGCGTCACTCAACGCGGTGCGGCTGCGTTGTATACGCTTGACTTTATGGGGATCCATTTCAGTGGTCACTAAAAGGGCCGATTTATATTTATTGACACCTGTGGAAAAGCGGTGCGAATCGTTACCGACAAGATCACCACAGACTCCTGCAATAACCAGGTCCCTTCTTCTCCTCTTCAGTCGCGATCGATTGCTACCGGCGAAGTTATGGACCTCATTAAACAGGACTTCCATCATCGTTAACTGACACGCTAACTGTGCGGGAGGTGCAGAACCTCTGATGGAATCGAGCTCTTCCTCCACACCCGTGATCTGGGCCGTTAAATCGACTGGACTAATTAGTACACCCGATATACCACTCTCCAGTGGAAACAATTTGGTTATAGAGGCTATTTCGGTGGCGATTTCCAGTTCGCTACGTTGAACCCCGCCCGCTCCACCCACCAAAATATTACGATATCTTCTAAAGATTTCCCTACCCACAGTTCCAGTGGACGAAACCCAATTATTTGTTTCTGGATTGAATATTCGTGAATACATATATATACGTTTACATTATTTTTTAGTTGTTTATAAATCCCCGCTACTCTCGGTCACCGTCACCGTTACCGTCATGCTCGCTCATGAAATGATTTTCGACTAATTCAGACAGTTCGCCATATAGAGCGTCCTCAATAATATCGTCGCTGGACCTATAGTTGGTTGATGTAACCAATGGACATATAAATGGCGTTTCTAACCGATTCATTTGGCAAGTTTTCGCATTGTGTCCATAGAGGTTACAACGCGAACACTTAACACTATGCGAACACCCTTCCAGAATAGCCAACTCCACCAGGGATTTTGACAAGTTGGACTGTATCGATTTAAGATTTTTTTCTAACTTGGACATTTTTTTTCGCAGGAAGGCGACTTCATACTGACTTACCGAATTTTTCCGGAAGAATTCGTCAGTCTGGTCGTATAAATATAGAACCGTGTGTTCTAATTGCTGCTTGTCTCCAGCATATATATAGAGCGCGTCTTCCAGTTGTGCAGCCTGGTATTTAAGCTCGACGTCTTTTTCCGAACACAATTGTGTTCTACACATGGGACACTTAAAACCTCCTGAACCTACGGACAAATTTTCCATAATACATTTCGTGTGAAATGTGTGTCCGCAATCGGTGTCCGCCTGAGCGAATCGATTTAAATCTTCGAGGCAGATGGCGCAACTCATTTTAAAAACTTACTCATGTGGATATTCCACTAAACATTATCAAATTTTTTAATCACTGCGTGTGATCTATAGACATTATACATTATGTTCACGTCGAAGAATATGGTTTACATCAATTTACCCCTTTATGAATATGTATATTTAAATTAATCCTAATAAGGGAAAAATTTGATAAAGCTTAAGTTGATTAATCCCTCATTATTAGTCGATAGTTAATTAAATATCACAATTATGAAGACGCGGGGCGAAGTTATTTCATTGACGTTTGGGGACCAAGGGGAAAATAATGTCGGTATGGAGAAGGTTGGGCGTATGGTCGATGCGGGCGAGGGATACGATTTGACTGACTTTAAAAAGTACCGCAAAACTTTTAAGGCGGGTGGATACGAGGTGGAAATTTACTGTTTGAATCGGCTCGTGGACACCGACAATACAAGCCCGGGGGGGTCCATAATGGCTGATGCCCATGTAATGGTGGTTCGGGGTGGAATGAACTATTTTTTGGAACCAATTGGGAAAACGGACGAGGACCTTTTTGCTGAGATGGATGGTTTTGAGTGGGATCGCAGGTACTTTTGTACTCGCCGGAAGAAGGTGTTAAATAAGCATGCTCGAGCAAATGTGTGTTTTGGCGACGTGGGTCGAGAACCAGATTATGAAGACAAAAAAGGGAGAATTGTGGCATACGACGACTGTGAATGTTTAAAGACACTCAAATTGGGAATGGCGGAGGCGTTGGGTGAAAAATGCGGGAATTTGGTCTGCGAGGGAAATCGCTATTTCGATTTGAAAAAATGTGGTATTGGTTGGCATGGAGATGCGGAACGCCGAAAAGTGGCGGCGTTCCGTATTGGTGAAGATATGGACCTTCATTTCAATTGGTTTGAGCGTCACGCATCCTTTGGGCGGACATTGAAATTGACGTTGAGTAGTGGAGACATGTATTTCATGAGTGAAAAGGCAGTTGGTTGGGATTGGAAACACAGCAGTATTCCGACGGTACGGCATTCGGCTGGTAAACCCGAATGCAAGTATGTTAAATTATGTAAGTAGGATTAAGTAAGTAGAATTATAATAACCAAACACCCATTTTTTATATTAATAACCGGGACGACTAAAATTTGATAATATGAATTGTGCTAACTAAAGAAAAACAACGCCCCAAATGCACGGACCAACCCAAGATAAAGGTCACTCAAAAACGGCAAAAAAAATTAGCATAGTTAAAAAATTAGGGAAGAATGCCGAACCATATAATGATCAAGTTCTAACCCATCCAAAGTTTCGCTTTCGTAAAAAGATGGCAGCCTTTGATTATGATCACACCCTGGTGAAGCCTACGTCTGGGCCAGTCTTTTCGCAAAAAATCGACGACTGGCAATGGTTACGACCCAACGTTAAAAATGTCCTAATAGGGTATTACCAACGCGGCTATTCAATCGTTATTTTTACCAACCAAAGTCGTAAATTTAAAACAGCGCAAATCAAATTGGTATTGGATACATTGACTATTCCATACAAGGCCTATATTCAGTATAACAAATCCGAAAAAAAACCCAATCCAAAGGTTTTTATCGAATTTTCCGAATCTCGGCTCGATATGGCGAAATCGTTTTATACGGGCGATGCGTTGGGACGTACTGGAGATTGGAGTGATAGTGATAAGGTCTTTGCGGTAAATTGTGGGTTACGCTATTATAGCCCAGAGGAAATGTTTCCATTTAAAATTACCAACCATAAACCTTTGAAAAAGTATCCTAAACAGGAAGTGGTTATTATGGTCGGATATCCTGGAAGTGGAAAATCGACCTTTATTGCAAAGAATTTTAATACGGACTATACCGTTCTTAGTGGGGACGACCTAAAGACGGAGTCTAAAATGAAGAAGGGTCTTCGGGTAGCCATTGCCAGTAAGACGTCGGTAGTATTGGACGCTACGCACGGATCGGTAAAAAAACGTAAAATTTTTATCGATATTGCGAAAGAAGCCAGTCTACCAGTTCGCGTCATTCATATTACAACATCGATTGAAGAGGCGATGCACCAAAATAATAAACGTGCCATTAAAGTGCCGAAAATTGCCTTTTGGGTATATCGCAAGCACTTTCAAGAACCTACGTTAGCCGAAGGTATCAATGAGGTTATAAAATTTTAACTAACTAAAATGTCCTCGGTTGCATTTATATTGCAGTGGTTTACCAGTCGCTAAAGCGTGAGTATAATGTATATTATTTCCACAATAATTAAACTTAATTGGGCGACGCAGTAAAAATGATAGTAAAAACAAAAACGGATCCTGTGGCGAACATAAATACCCTGACCGCGCGGTGGTTTTTTTGTATATTCGAACATGCTCCATATTTTCGTCTAATTGTTGATTTGATAAGCGTATATTTTGACAGTTAATATTAGTGGTTTTACAATTTAAGTGTTGTAATCTTTCAATTAAGGTATAAATATTGGCGGTTCGTAATCCTAATAGTTCCCTGTCGGATTTAGTAAGAGACTTCATAATACCATCCCAAAAGCAGGTCATCTCTATATAGAACAACGATATTTATTAGTGGCACACGAATTAAATTTCAGGAGGTTTATAGCTCTATTTCATGTGGGTTGTGTTGGGTTGTGGTTGGCTTGTGTGGGTTGTGTTGTGCTGGGTTGTGGTTGGCTTGTGGTTGGCTTGTGTGTTAAACAGGTGGCACTTAGTCCAAAGCGATTCAGTATTTCCTTTGAATTTGATAGGATTTTATTTTATACCCTACGAATTAACAATGTCGTTAAGCAAACCAATTAATCATGGTAAAGGTTGGGGGGTGGAAGAAGTTGACAAACTATTAGCGGCCATCTCCGAAAACACTTCGCAAAAGGAAATTGCGATAATCCATGGAAGAACGGTTGGGAGTATTGCCTCTAAATTACGCCACGTCGCGGTTAAAATGTATGTTGATAAACGCCATATGGACGACATCATACATACCACTCAACTGACTAAGGAAAATATTGAAAGGCATATTGGTACGTATACCCAAGAGCAATTGGAAAAAATATCGCCTCCTGGGAAATTAGCTAAATATGCCTTTGTCCCTCAAAAAAAAGTCTTAGCAGCAAAATCGCCACCAACGGAGTTAGATAAATATCAGAAAAATGCCATCCAGTTATTTAAAGCTGGGTACAATCTATTTATAACTGGCAGTGCTGGTTCGGGGAAAAGTTTTCTCATTCGAAAGCTAATACAGGAATACCGCCAGATGCCCGAAACAACGGCGTGTGGTATGTCAATAACGTCCACCACGGGAATTTCGTCACTCAATATTAATGGAATAACCATTCATAGTTGGGCTGGAATTACCCCCCACACGGATTTTTCAGACGTCGACGCCTTTGTTGAAGCTATTAAACTTAATTACAAAAAACATAACAATTGGAAATATACTAAGGTACTGGTCATTGATGAGATATCGATGTTGAATGTTGTAATGTTTAATTTTCTACACCAGGTGGGTATGAAATTACGGAGAAATTCCCTACCCTTTGGGGGGATTCAATTGGTGGTTGTCGGAGATTTCTTTCAGCTCCCACCTGTTAGGGAGGCACCTGACACCGACTTTGTCTTTAAATCGCAATATTGGTCGGAAATAATCGATTATTCGATTGTGCTTAAAAAAATTCACCGCCAAAAAGAAAACGACCTGATCGCCTTCTTGCATAAAATCCGCTTAGGGGTTCGCGATACCAGTGTCGAGAAATCGCTCCAGAATTATCGTGCTAATCCTAATTATAACAGTAATTATACGCATTTATATCCCAATAAATTGAATGTAAATGCTCATAATCTTTCAAAAGTCTTTGCCTTAGAGGGTGATACAATAGAGCGTATGGCTACTATGGTCAAGAAAGGCACCCGCGACTATCCTTTCCCACGAGACTCGGTCATTGAAGAAAATCTAATACTAAAGATCAATGCCTTTGTGATTATTAATAAAAATATCGATGTAAAGAATGGCTTAGTTAATGGGCGACAGGGAATCTTCTTAGGATTTGCGAATAAACAGGCTCGGGTGCAAACCAGCGATGGCATCATTCACTGTATCGACAAAGCCCGCTGGGAATTCCCTAATTACTATATTGACCAATACCCCCTACGCCTCGCATGGGCCCTTACCATTCACAAATCACAGGGTATGGGCATTGAGAAATTGAGCGTGGATATCGGCACTAATATTTTCGATGACGGACAGGTCTATGTAGCCTTGTCACGAGCGACTAATTCCGAATTTCTCCACGTAAAATCTTACTCCTTGGCGTCCATCCGCGTAAATAAGCAAGTCAAGCGATTTTATCGGAAGTTGAAAAAAGAGAGTCGTCAATGGTATGCCAGTCAAGATGATAATGGCGAGGCTTATTTTCGTAATAAAATCAATGGATTTACGAGACGCTCCTTGCCCACAGGGGCTTTAGTAATAACTGAGGAGCCTTTATTGGAGGAGGACCGGGAGATTGTCGAAGAGCCGTTCGGGCCACTATGCAAAGTCTGTAAGGAGCGAGCTCAAGAGGAGACGTATCGCCATTATCATAAGGAATCAGTCTGTTTCGAATGTAGTATTCAAGACGAATATTATATGGAACTCAATCGCGAAGCCGTCCGCAAGCGCCTTCGGATTAGCAAGCGAAACATTCGCGAAGTCTTATCCAAATGCTCTTTTCGCCCCCAGTCGAATTATTTCGGTGGGCGCCATATGAGCCCTACCAAGCTGTATTTATTGGGACATGTTACTGAAAAGAACGCTTTGGGTATGTATTAGTTATATCACGGGCTTGGTACTATGAAAATGAAGTTCCACAACCACATGTAGAATTAGCATTTGGATTCTCAAATATAAACCCCTGTCCCATAATATCTTCCTTCCAGTCAATGTGCGTCCCTAAAACATACATGGTACTCTTCGTGCAAATATGAACGTTAAGATCGTCTTGAATATGCAAATCATATTTATCGTTAATTTCGTCGTTGGTTGTCCCAAATTTGTATTCGAAGCCATTGCACCCACCTGACTTAAGTAAAAAGGTGATTGTCGATTTATTTTCTTTTTGCAACACGTCTTTTAATTTTGTAATCGCTCTGGCTGATAACGTTATCAAATGTTTTTTCATTGTTATATTAATATAAAATCTTATTTCACAATACGCGAGCTTATATTTTCACTATTTTCACTACTTTTACTAATTTGATTATATAAAAGGTAAATACGGACTGATTAATACAATATCTATAAATGTCATGGATTATTGCACGTCACCTCCCTGGTGAATATCCGCATATCTATAATAAAATAGGTAAATATAATAGGTTCTCGTCGAAACGGCACCATATATTGCGGAAAATTTATACTGAATTGCCGAACTCTAATAAATATACTGATTTTGTAGCACGGGATAGCGACAAATTATTTCAGGTTTTAACTGAATATGTTAGCCAAAAAATGTTATATCGTGAACACCTATGTTACGTGACGGCTGACGGTGGTCGCGCTATCCTTGGGGGGCAAGTATATCGTCCAGCAAGCAGAGCTCCATATTGGCAAGCAACTGACGATTTATGGAAAATTTGGAGTGAAATTTATACCAAAGCGATTTTTACAAAAATTTTTAGAAACTGCTCAACTAAAAGGGATATTTTAAATAAATTCCAGGAGGTAATATATGTTTCACCCACAGTTCAGCCTATTGCGGAGCCGAGGACTATGTTTAACGACATTATAATGGCTATAATAGATAGCTCGTGGAAATATACCTCGGCACAAAACCTTATTAAATTATATGGAACTTCAACAAGCTGTCTCGTGTATAAAGGGGTGGCTAATAGTCTCCGACAGTGGGCTACTATGCTATGAACATATATTGTAAAAGACGATTATTTAATAAATTCTAAGATAGATTGTTGTTCCATCGATGATAATTTTATTCCAGGTATGGGGGTAAATACTTAGATTTTTTTTAATTTGATAAGCAAAATAAATTAATAAGTTAATTATACGTATAATGGATAGATTCAATGATTACTTATATAAACATCAACAAGAAGCAATACAACGTGAAAACAAACATGACAAGTGCCTATTTAATATGTGGTGCGGGACCGGTAAAACCAGAGTCTTTACTATCTCGATGTTTATCGATAATTTAAATTTTAATGTGATTGTATTTCCTTCATTAGGATTAATAAATCAATATTGTAATGATTATGTTTTAAATCAAGGAGAACCATTTAAAACAGAATTTTCTAAATTTAATTGTTTGGCATTTTGCTCGGACGACGAGCGGAAATTAAAGCTTAAAACAAAAAAAATTAAATATACTACAAAGGAATCTGTTTTAAAAAAATTTATTGAACAATCAGGTAATAAATTAGTTGCGGTTACATATCGGTCCTTTGAAAAATTTATTAATACGTGCATTACTTCTAATATCAGTATTAATAAATTAGTATACGATGAAGCACACCATTTAGTCGGTACTAACATACAGACTATCGCATTCAATAATAGAGAATTGGATAGTATTGTGGAAAAGACTCGTTATTATACCGCTACACCAGTAAATAGAAACGGGATTACAATGTATGACCGCGAACAACCCGAACATAGTGATTGCGGTCCTATTGCATATGAATATTTATATTACCAAGCAGTAGAAGATGGAATTTGTAAACCGTTTGAAACACAAATAACCTTATATACGCAAAAACCTGAATATACAAATAAATATCAACCAATATTTGAATCTATTATCAGAGCGTGTTTATCTGGGAAATACAACTATTGGAACGTATTGACCTATCATTCGTATGTTAATGAAAATGAAATGTATAATGATGGTATTTCATTTGTAAAAAATTTCGCCTCGCTGAAAAATCAAAAATTAGTTAAAAAATTATTTACTAGAATACAAAATGAAGAATATCCCCACACGCAAACTTTATATTCAGTTGATAATGTTTTATTAAAAGGTGTTCATAGTAAAACACCTACAAGAGAAGCGATCATTTCTAATTTTGATAAAAAACTTCCTGGAAGAATTTATATTCTATCATCGTGTGGAATTTTAAATGAAGGAATTGATACTAAATGGGCAAATATGGGTGTTCCTATTAATCCGTCGCGTTCAATTGTTAAAGAATCACAGCGTATTGGTAGATTAGTTAGAATTCCAGAAAAAAATATGCCACCCGCAATCATTCTTATTCCGTGTATGATTGATGTTAGTAAATATTCTTCAATGGATACAACCGAATTGCGAGACCAAATGATTCGCGAAGAATTATCGGAATGTGGAAATTTTAATACGGCTCTTAATGTTATTAGTGCTTTTAAATATCAATATGACACCGAATTATTTGATATGTGTTTGCGGTATCCTAATATGTATGCTCCAAAAGAAGTGAAAAAAAATTTAGGAAATCAAGGTCTGAATGTAGAAGAGAGCCACGGCGATTTAATCCATAATTTAAAGTATCTATGTGAGAAAGAAGATATTGAGTTAGATATTGAGTCATACGAGGGGGGTACCGATGAGGATATATTAGCTGATATTGCTGAACAATGTGAAAAAACTATTGAAATTCATACCCAGAGTTACGATGAACCCGTTAAATATATTAATGAGGAAACTATTGATGAAGAACCTATGCGATTATTTTACTGCGAAGACGACAATACATATTCCCCTATTGTGAAAAAAAATAACAAGGAGATTATTAAAAGAAAATCAACTCATCCTCCCAAGAAAAGAAAACCGTTATTTAGTGTTCATACTCATCCTGACTTGGAGTTATTGTGGAAAATCAAAGAAGGTAGTATTGATTTGAATAAAGCATTTTGTCAAGGTGTTTTGGATGTGGATGTTAATTGGGGCGAGAAGAGGTGGGAAGAAAAATTGAGTAAAGTGAAAGCGTATATGGATGAGCACAATTCTAGACCTT
>Ga0115008_10002779_pt1 | contig 14526 bp, 14 predicted proteins | sample FraStrMetagenome_FD_87164 | JGI IMG/M metagenome (GOLD analysis project Ga0115008, IMG submission 87164) | Marine eukaryotic phytoplankton communities from Arctic Ocean - Fram Strait ARC3M Metagenome | ecosystem: Environmental > Aquatic > Marine > Oceanic | place: Fram Strait | collected...
AAGAACAAGATTCTAAAGAAACAGCCAAAGCAAGTAAGATCTACACAACAATAGGAGGAATATCAACATAAATCGTTCTGTAGAATCATATCGAAATAAGAAACTTACATCTTGAAACAAATCCAAATACCGATGAAGCATCAGGAACTAGAATAAGAAACAAACCAACAATTTCATCAACAAACATATCCTCCGGAGGAAAAACCACAGCAGCCGCAGTTGATAATAACAATAACACCCACACATTGCATTTCGTATTCAACACGGAGAACCAAATAACATCCGTGAAGCATATAATCATCCAAGCCCAATTGAAAGAGAAAGATGGAGAAAAGCCGGAAAAATAGGAGTAAACAATTTCCGGAATTGGCATAGCTAGACAAAGTATAATAGAAACAATGCGTTAGAAGCTGGGAGGACGATAATGAGAACAAAAGTAGCGTTCAATAAGAAAACAGAATTATTTCGAAGTGCAGCTCTAGATACTTACGATACAACGAGATACAAAGCAGTGGATACCTGGGATAGATTGTACAGAGAGTCACAGCCTAGTTGCGACAGACGTTGCAATCAGAATGGCCGTTGGAATTGCATTATTCAATGATGGACGAGATACACATGTGATTGACGTAGAAGCTGCATTCTTGGAGGGGAAATTGAAGAAAAAATGTTCGTAGAATGGCTACCAGGAATGATTGATTTAGGATTTATTACTGAAGAAGATGCGAAAGTATATGTCTGTACGTTAACAAGAGGAATGTACGGAAATGTTCAGGCAGCGTTAGCATCTTTCGTTGAATACAAAGACCATTAAATAAAGGTGATGAAACTCGAGCAATCACTTACCGGTCCATGCGTGTTCTTCAAGAAAGACAAGAAAGGAAATATGGAATTGATTGCACTGCATGCAACGATACTTTGTTATTGGAAGAAACTAAGATATCGAAAAGTTCAAGAGGAAAATACCGCAAAGATTTAGATTTCGGGACGAAGGACGGCTGAATAAACACCTCGGAGCATCGTACAAATAGACAAGGATAAAGACACTGGAGACAGATATATTGAAGCCACGATGCGAACGCTCGTGGACCAAATCATTTTAAGGTGTAAATAAGTTAGGGGACGTGAACCAAAGGAATATACGACACCAGGAAAGCCGAATGAGCACCTGAAGTAAGGACCAGATGAGGAGGAATGTTTAAATACAAAAGAATAGAAGACTTCAGTGGGCAAATATATGTACCTTGTTACAAAAATATTTCGCGAAGGAGCAAATGCTGCAAGAGATATGACAGAATGTTTCTCCAAAGAACACTGAAAGTGATAAAAAGATCAATCTGATTTTTGAAAATGTCGAATGATACCATCAAACTGACTTTCAGGAATCCAAAAGAACTTAGGATGACGCAAAACGTTGATAGTGACTTTGCTTCAGCAGAAGACCGTAGAAGCGTATCAATGTCGAAAGATACGATCATACTGACTTTCAGAAAACCCAAGGAACTTAGGATGACGCAAAATGTTGATAGTGACTTTGCTTCAGTAGAATACCGTAGAAACATATCAGGAAATCTAGGAACAATTGAAGGATGCATAAAGACTGACAATCTCAAACGCAACACATAGCGAGTCTGTCATCGGCAGAAGCCGAATATCTGAGCTCAACGAAAGGGGTATAAGTGATTCTTTTCAAGAACAACCTAATGAATTAGTTGAGAAATAAAGCAATAACCTTAAGCATATTTGTAGAGGATAATGAAGGATGTAGTTTTATCATCAAGAATCAAAGTACTAGTTCCAGAACGAAACACATCGACACCAGGACTATCCTTTTAAGAGAACATTACACTAACAAAATATTCGACGTTATCGAAGTAGATATATCAGAAAAGGATGGAGATCCATTGACGTTTGAATGAGAAAGATCACAACAAACATTCGGACAATTTTTTGAAATGGAAAACCATTTGTATACCAAAATTGGACAGAACTGATTCAATAAACCAGTAACAAGGACAAGAGTGCTTGTTCAGAGGGAGGATGTCGGCAGAAGTCAAGAGTCTTATCAATTATTCAAGAACAATGAAGATCAATTATCCAAGAACAGTAAAGAAACGGAAGGAATCGTGTTAAGGATAGTTGGAAAACAAGGAAGAGGACAGAAGACGAAACAAAGAATAAAAAAAAGAGTCCCTCTAAACGAGAGATAAAAGATGAAGAAAGATCACAATTAAGAAAAATAAAATTAAAAGATAAATGAAAAATGATGATGAGGGGATATTTGACCTACTTTCCCAGACAGATCCGATTAATTATCAACGGCATCTGAAGTACGACAAGCAAAAGGGTGAAATTGAAACATGGCAAGGGGCACAGAGACTTTTAAAGAACACGTCGGAATTGTTAACGAGTCTTAGATGCGAACGCGATTAGTTCGACTGGTGTGTATTGAATCGAGAAGTTGAAAATCCCGCCAGAAGCAGTCATATCCCATGTCTGTGATATCAATTGTCACATGAGAAAGAAGCGGTAATTTTGAGAATAATAAACTCTCAAAACGATATGGTACAATCAACAACTCACTTTTAATCACGACATAAATCAAACTTTTCTAAGCGTAACGTTTGATATCTGCAAAACAGAACAATTTCGAGTGAAAATGAAATAATAAAAGTTAGATATCACTGATGAAGTGGACGACAGCTTACTTGCCAAATGCAGAGATCAGGTACGCACACCTTCAATCTGCAAACTACATAATGTAAGGTTGAGAAAAAACTGTGCCGATCACTAAGGAACGATCACCGCTTCGTGCTCTTTTTGGCATCGCAAGCAAGACCAGACGTGTTAACTGCAGTATCCTTCCTATGTACACGAGTGATAGTATCCACAGAAGTGTAACAAAAAAGCTGCTTTCAGGCGGTATTTGCGTGAATTGCGAGGGGTGACGTCTCAGAATATGAGAACTCGTAGTTCAATAGTAGGGAAAGTGACGACGTATATTATATGTTTCGATCATATTACTACTGCTACCATTTTACCCTTTGGACTAACCATCTCAATATCCAATGAATCTAGCGATTATCAGTTATTTCACATTAGTATCTCTCCTTCGCCAAAAATATCCAAACCGAGCACAGAGTATTCGAGTCTGAACAAACGCATATGTTGATCAAACAAATGCCAGTACAGATATATCAATGAAGAAGTAGCAATAAAAACTATTCCGTTCATATCATTTCGTCCTACAAGATCGTTCGTATTCAACGACAAAGAGACACAGGACGTAGTTGACTTTTAACAAAAGATTAATTCTTTATACATTTAAAAGCAAGTGCTGCAGCTCCAAAACCGTTATCAACATTAACTACTCCAACCCCAGGGCTACAAGAATTTAGCATTGTTAGCAAAGCGCTGACACCACCCAGAGACACACCATAACCAACACTTGTCGGCACAGCGATGACAGGGACTGAAACGAGTCCACCAACTACACTTGGCAAAGCACCATCCATCCCCGCACATACTATTACCGCACCTACTTCCTCATTTCGTAAAGTTGGTAATGCGTTCAAAATTCTATGTAAACCTGCAACACCGCAATCGTAAACCTTTTCTACTCTAACACCAGTTTCCTCCAAGGTCACAGCTGCTTCTTCTGCAACCGGTAAATCAGTTGTTCCAGCGCATGCCACAACTACTTTTTTCATTTGAGTGTTAGGTAATATTCGTTGCATAGCGTTTGCGCGCATAGCGATAATTCCTGCCATCTCATGATATGTTATTGATCCTTCATTGAAGGTATACGAAGATATTTTCTCATACTCTTCTCTGCTAATCCTTGTCGCCAATATTGCTCCACCTGCATTTTCGTTTCCGTTGTCCCTGCTTTGTTCTACATTCTCGTTTACATGTTTAGCCATACGTTCCAATATAGATGCAACTTGTTGCGGCGTTTTTCCACTACCATAGATTGCCTGGTGGTTGAAACAAGGAAATTGTAATCGATAGTGGCAAAATATACTAGACATCCAAATATCACTCACCTCTGGAAAGCCTGTTCTATTCGTCCTATTTAAATCCAAATTGGCAAAATTGCTTTCAGGAACAGTTTTAATCCCTTCTTTACTAACTGCCACTCCTTTCAACGAAATTACTTTATGGGCTTGCTCTGCACTTATTTCGCCTCTTTCAACCTTTCCAAGTAAATCAGCTAAATCAAACGTAGTAGAAATCCATCTTCGACCGAAATTCGAAAGTCGGATTATCGACCGGCGTTGGACAAACTGTTGCGTTCCTGTACTTAAATAATTCATTCCCAATAAGCGTATTTCAAGTTAGCTGACTATTAAAAAAGGTTTAACCTTTTCTATTTTCCTGAGGCTAACAGATCGATTATAAACTCTTGATATACCTAGTTTGCCATAGCTGTTGGATGTTGGATGTCCTAAAAAGGAGAGTTTCGTGTGATGTACTTCGAAATTTGCGTCATCCACATCCAGGTCACTGTAGATTTCGAAGGTTGTATTACTCCTTGCCGAATCTCGTTGCGAACTCTGACACATACGACATACCTACGATACGAGCAAATACAATACCGGTTATGGTGTTTACAGAAAGCAACAACTCTGTGTCAAACACGACAACAATAATATTACAATATTAACGAATAATCGATCTCTGTCTATGCCTTTTGAGGAGCAGATAAATACAATGAATAATCATAGCAACCTTTGTTTCCGATCGAGGTATATCAAGCCTGAGAGATGTGTAACCGAAAGATAATTTTCAGTTGATGTACATGTACTCGTGCAGGCATGTGTGGAAAAATGGAGAGCATTAAAATATTTGGGTTACATGTACCCCAACTCCAACAAATCTCATTAGCTCTCATGATATCCATATTGTTTAGATGCCATAATAAAAAAATTGGAAAAGAAAAACTTCGAAGTATTTCATCTTGGAATCTGTCTTAAATTCAAATGTTTCGCTTCACGTGAATATCCATTCTCAAGTCCGTTCAATATTCGACGGATTCATGGGCTGGTGATAGGTATTGCGTGCAAGGAACAAATGTTTATGGTTCTTGGTCTATTCTCATATCAACCACCTGGTTCAATAGCTTGAGATAAATTCTTACTCCATCTCGATATGACGGTAAACTTTACTCTTTCGGCATGGTCGCTCTGAACTAAAATGAAATTCTTTGATTGAATGAGTGGATCTAACAAGATCCAGTTTGATGTTCTCTTTTCTAGAACGAGTGACAGGCGGTGGTATCGATTTAACCTCCAAATCCGTACAACGTCTTACCCTGTCTTTTGAGGGCATATACCACGTCCATGGCAGTAACCGTCTTACGACGGGCGTGCTCCGTGTAGGTTACAGAGTCACGAATGACGTTCTCGAGGAATACCTTGAGAACACCACGAGTCTCCTCGTAGATGAGTCCGGAGATACGTTTGACACCACCACGACGTGCGAGACGACGAATAGCGGGCTTCGTAATACCCTGGATGTTATCACGTAGCACCTTACGATGACGCTTTGCTCCTCCCTTTCCTAATCCTTTACCTCCTTTTCCTCGGCCTGTTCATAATGGCATGTGAATGGAGTTTAATGCGTGAGTGATTGGTGTGAATGTGCTGTATGAGAAAAAGTAGGGCTACTCGTACCTGACATGTTTTTTGCTTTGTTTTCGTTTTTTCAATTACACACTCGTGTTTTTGTATGCTTCGAACGAAATGAGCAGAATTCGAGCTGCATACTGTTGTAGTGACAATGCTGTTCTGTAAGGTGTGGCGTACTGGCCAAGTTAGCTCGCGCCATAATAAGCGGCACAATTTTTTAAATTTTTTCATACCGGTACAAACAAGATATTCTCACAAAAAATTTCATCTCTATTTTTATTCTTAAAGTCAAACCAGCCCATTCATCATGGCTCGTACCAAGCAAACCGCCCGTAAATCTACCGGAGGCAAAGCGCCTCGTAAGCAGCTCGCCACTAAGGCAGCCCGTAAGTCCGCCCCAGCGACCGGAGGTGTGAAGAAGCCTCACCGTTACCGACCCGGTACCGTAGCCCTTCGTGAGATTCGTCGTTACCAGAAATCCACCGACTTGCTTATCCGCAAGCTTCCCTTCCAGCGTCTTGTCCGTGAGATTGCTCAGGATTTCAAGACTGATCTTCGTTTTCAGGGATCTGCCGTGCTTGCCCTTCAAGAGGCTGCTGAGGCATACCTTGTTGGTCTCTTCGAAGATACCAACTTATGCGCCATTCATGCCAAGCGTGTGACTATTATGCCCAAGGACATTCAACTTGCCCGTCGCATTCGTGGAGAGCGTTCGTAAACAGAGAAGTTAGCTTAAAGGGATACTTTATCATAAGTATTGTACAACACAAACTGGATCTTGTAAGATCCACTCTTTTTGTCAAAGAAATGGTACTACTTTTGAGTGACAACCTTTACATGAAGTATATATTTGATGGAATTATTGAAGACAGGATAATCATTTCTCTTTTTCATTTCAGGGGGTTATACGGTTTAAAAATTTATTGTGTTGAAACTTTTCGTATCAATAACATTGTAAATTGTTTTTTCACAGATGACTACATGGTATATGATATGTTCGTTTCTTAGAGTCATGTACGTCATTGACACCTATTATGAGCGATCGAAACAAAGCTTGACCACCTACGGTGAACCGCATGACATCTCTGGGGTGCAGCTATGGACTGGGCATGGAAGAATGTCCGAACCTTCCTCTTTATATATATATATATATATATCAGTTCGGTCTCTGTCTAACTAAATATTTGAAAGCAATTCCTTATCGCCCATTTTAGTCTTCTTCTAACATTGTCAAGCTTGCTACTTGGTTTTACTAGCGCATATATTTCTATCTCCATCTACTACTTACCACAATATATTTCCGATTGAAAACTAACATCTACGTAGATTGGACATCATATACGCTCTGCGCCAACCAATGCGAAACGGATATAAATACACTACAACATAGTACTTTGGAGGAATAGAGATTGCGAAGAATAATCTTAAGAAAATCTATTTCTAATGTAATCGCGATTATGCGTTTGAAACGGGCAAGGATAATTAATATTCTTGGTGAAAACATACGCCATAGTCTTGAAGCATGATAAAATCTACCATGGAAAATGCTGCATTACTTTTATTACACCAATTGAGCTATTGCAAAGCACCAAAACATATGACTTTTGACAAAAAGTTCTCCATTTCTACCCAATATGGATATCAATGCATGCGCTGCATTTTTGATCGAACACAGTACGTTGCTAGAGCCTTATTTTCTCAGGCGGGTTAGCGTTACAAATCGTGATATTGCTGATGACTGATGACCCTCTTGACAAAACTCGCTTATATTTTAGCGCTTGGAAGTCCACTCTACGTGATTACTCAAGATAGTTAATAAACATATTTTAAAACGTAGCTCCTATTCGCGATGCATGCACAATTTTGATATGATAGCGACCCAGGACGTCTACGGAGACAAAAATTCTTTTTCGTGGTGACATCATAGTCAGTATCTACTTCTTACAATATTCTACTTACAGTGTATACTTCCCATCATGTCATAATGTTTTTCTTAAGCTCCACTTCTTCTTTTATTCGCTTGTTACGAAGGTACACGGATTGCTCTGCAGCATACATTCTTCTAGTTGCTCCTTTGGTACTTTTCGAATTAGTTCTCAACACAAGCTTTGGCAACAATATTTCATCAGGATCTACTTTTCGAAAATCAAGATTCTGTCGAATCAATGCAGACCATGTCAGTTTCATATTGATCATTTCATCTTTGGTTTCCGAAGTATATATCCTAGCTTTTGGCATTAACGAGCCTACTCGTCGTGCATTTCCACCTAGTTTTGTAGCCTCAAACAAAATAGTGCTGTAAAATGAAATGTCAACAGCCAAATTTCTCCGAAGCATATTATCTAAGACGTGCAAAAGGTAGTCAAATTTTTCGGCTGAAGACGAACATAGATCGGATTCTTTCTTCAACGTGTACTTCACATTACGATCCTCTGGTCTACTTAGTCCAACCCCACGGAGTATTGCCTTGTATGTCCATTTCGCTGGGATGAAATTATGAACCAAAATCATTTCTTCGATGAGATTTTTGGCGAGGACATAATCTCCTGATCTCAGACTGGATTCCAGCATAGTATCAAAGGCTTGTCTCGCATCTTTACCAGTGAGCTGTTTATGGCCCGTTCGGTCTTCTGAAAGGAGCTCCCATGCTAGCGGAGTATTGTCTGTCGCACAATACGCACGAATCGCTGCTTTCAAACTAATACGGTCCATCCCCTCCGATTTGATTGCCTCAATGAAAGGTATGGAAGCACTATAATTCTCACTTGACACACAAGAGGAGATGATCGCAGTCAATGTCTTGATGTTTGGTTCAAGCTTAGCATCAACCATTCTCGTGTAAAGGTCCATGGTCCTATCATAATCTGCCAGTTTAGCTGATGCTGCGATTGCGGTTGTGTATATTTCGACTGTTTCTGCCAAACTTGCGGTAGACCTTCGAATTTGACTCATTTAAGAATTTTCCAAATATATAGCATATGGGCTTCTCTTAAGTAACTTACCTGTCAGCTAATGCTACCTCAAATAATGTTAGTGTCGCAGCTGCTTTGTCAGAATGTAGAAGACCAGTCATCAACAAGTTATAGGTTACTGCATTTGCTTCAACTGTTGATTTAGGATAGGTTATTAAGAGAACACAGATAAAATAATCTAAAAAATTGCATGATATATAACTCACCTCCACGACGTTCCATATCAGCTGTCAATCCTTTCGCCATATACCATTTACCACTATCACAAAGTGCTTCAATGACTGTATTGAAGGTAACAACATCTGGCTGAATCCCAACCTTTACCATCTCATTTAATAAGTCCAGACCTTTTTGTTCGTCACCCTGTTGGCAAGCCGCCTTTATAAGCGTTGTGTATGTTATCTTGTCTGCAACCAACCCTCTACGTTTAATTGAATTACAAAATTCACGGTTCCAATTAAAAGAGCTAGGCGTAAACATCGGTTGAATAAAGAATCCTTACCTTTGCTTCGCCTCATAAAAAAGCGTATAAACATCGCTCACTCTACCTTCCCTCGCAAATGCCCCCATGAGTGTATTGTACGTAACCATGTTCGGGGTCACAGTACCATCATGCATGCTGCACATTAAATCAAACAATGTAAGGGCGGCATCAACATTGCCACTACGACAGGCTGCGTCAAGAACAATATTGTAACATACTACATCACTTCCTATTGGAATATCATCATTTGTCCAGTCGGCAGCTATTTTTCGTAGGTTGAAAATAGTGAGATAATATACTAAACTTTAATGTAAATACTCGTGTCGTACTTACCTGGTACTGAATCTACAAAAATACTAAACTGGCCACTCTTTCCTTCCATCGCAGTCAAGACCCTGCCTCCACTGACAAAACGAGGTGTTTTTCAGAAAATGTCGAATGAAGTGAAATAAAGAATCTACTTACCTCACATAGTCGCCGCGAGCAGCGTGCGCCTTTAATAACGATGTACAAATAGACAAATCTTTGATGCTAGCTTCAGGCTTGATGTTAGGAAACCGAGTGCGATCTGCCACCGCCCCCGAAGCGCATGCATTTAGCCCGACGCAATCCTCATACGCTTTCAAAGCACTATCGGCATCGCGACAACTTAAATATGACTCCATCACAAGACTGAGAGTTTTGCTGTCGATAGGGGCCGAAGCCTCGTTCAGCGCTTGCAATACTTTGTTCGCGGCCTGTACTGGCATGTTCGAGCGCAACGCGGTGGATCGCGTTATTGGACTTTCGTGAGCAGACAAATACTTGTTCAATACACGACGGCATCTAGAGAGGAGAAGCTTATGCGCATTACTTCCTGCCACGATAGTTTTCACGCTGGACTTTGCCGCTTCATCACTCTTAGCTACTTCGTCAAAGGCATCAACTTGTACAACACGCTCAAACTTCAAACGAACAGGTTGTCCAGGTAACCTCCCTGTGACGCTAGACACTAATCCATCCACAGTAGATACTGTCCTTATCTCTCCTGATTTTAGGGGACTATCGACACCAACAATCTTATCACCAATGACCACGGTAGAACGCACTGCCGCGGTTGCATTTGCAGCAATATTTGTTACACGTACGCCTCCCGTCTCCACATCATCCGCAACTTGGATACCTAAAGGCTTATACAGACTTAACTCAAAGCTTTCCGTCAAGCTCTGTGCACTCATTAATCTAGAGGGACATAGATTTGGAAACCTAGCAATCCTAAGCGTAATCTCTCGACCCATAACCTTGCGAGATGAAATGGCTGACCTGATGCCAACTAGAGTACTTTTAGCCCAAACCTGTTCACCCATGGTCGCACTAGTCCCTACTAACACGTCGCCTACCCGTAATCCCGAAGCGCAATCAGGTGCAACTGCGTCAATAACAACAGCTGAGCTTCTTCTTCCTACTGCATCCATCAACTGAGAAAGCATCTCGTTTCCAATGGTGCTAACAACAGAAGCATCGGTGCCTACATTACTCACGTACTGCAAGGTCTTTAAATCCAGTCGTAGCGAACTGCTTGCACGATTAATACCATCAATCTGACGCAAGCTCATATCCAATTCGGTCATTGGAAGAGTAACATCAAATGTGACGCAATTAGCATCAGACCATTGCTCAACCGACGTTGCTAAAGTCGCCCCCGATGGCAAATCTATATCCCCCAACACCGAAGGCTGCTGTTGTTTTTGTTGCAATTTACTTTGCTTCAAAGCAACTTCTTCCTCATCATCCTTATCATCAAATGCCGCGGCTATGTCGTTCAGTGCACGTTTTGCTGTAGAACGATATTCATTGTTCTCGTCATTAAAGGAAGAATTTATGATGTCATTCCTGCTTATGAAGAGATTGCTGACTCCGGTTTCACCAGTTTTCATATGACTGGCAAATATCGAGGAAGAGGATGACTGGAAGGCATGTATGATTCCACTAGCAGTCGTTATGGTGACGGTGAAACGTCGCATGAAAGTGCTTCTACTCATGTTGAATTATTAAAGCTTTATTCCGTCTTATTGGACAATAATAATTTTTTGCAAGCAATATATTATTAGTTAGTTTTTTCCCCTTGAAGGTTTTTCTAGAATTCAATCGGATGAAGAGATTGTGACTATGATGCAAATAATATTACAGCTTACAATGGAGTTGGGGGGCTGGCACCGGATGACTTGGAACAGTGTTTGCTTTGAGTCGGCGACGATGATACATCTATCGCTACTGCCGACATAACCTTCTATTCTTTTTCCTCCTTTTGTGGCATCTCGTGCGAGCTGAGCTGGTTGAAGTTACTTTGACTTATTTTTTTGCAAATTTACCGTTATTCTTCTCTCTTGAACAAGTTACACGTGTAACTCAATTTAGCAGCAGGTACATGTAGACTTCTGACCTACACTACACACTACACGGGTGCCGGTAGAATAAGTCGATTTGAACATTTCTTGTTGATAATGGAAGTTGCTAATATGTCAACTGGAATCAACTTTGAAACTAATAAATTAACTCTGAATAAAACCATTAATATAATTTTCCGATAGGCAAAGTTATCGTAGATGTTGGATGAAGTATTGTCGTTACTGAGTTTTGTTGACCTCGGATAGTTGCTGCATCAAAAAATCACCCTTTCAAAAGAGGTTCAGTAGCATGTTAATCAAGAGAACGTGAATTTAATTGCAATCGAAATTTAAATAATTTTTCAACAATATCTATCACTCTTCTTCTTTTGCCTCAACGCTAGCAACTCGCCTCTAGAAGCTTCGCGACCAAGCGCTTCCTTACGAATAACATAAGATGTCCCTGTCGTTGATTTTTCTCTGTACACAAGCTCATTCTTCGATGCATATGTTCCAAATGCGACTTTTTCTCCTTCAGCTTTTTCTTTCCGCATGGCTTCATCTCGTTTACGTCTTTCCTCCCTTTCATTTCTCGGTGCGTAAATAAATTGAAAAGTTAATGGCACTTTCAAATCCGAAGTAAATGCAGAACTAATGGAACAGCTTATATCTGACAAAACCATTTTCACTACACGCATTTCCTCTCGAAACTTTTCGTGGCTTTCCTCCGATGGTACGTTTACAACAATCGCATCTCCATTGCGAAATTGCTTGGTAAATTTGGTCCCATTCGAACCCATTACAGTTGTGCCACTGGACGATATCAAACCTCGACCCTCTTTCATCACAGGAATACCACTTGCTGATGAACACATCGTATTCTCACGTGAAGATGAACTTATTGATTCAGCATTGGAAGGTTTGGAAACGATTTCGTTGCTGGCTTTGAGCTTGGCCTTTTTACCCTGATTCTTCTTTTTCTTTGAGTCACCTTTGAATACTAAACGACCTACGCCAGATTTTCCCATGTTACTTAAACCCAGTTTTTACGTGCGGCTTATGGCCGATGTAATGTCAATTTGGATATCAGGGCTGGTCCAACGGGTGAGTTATCAAGATGATTATTTTCAATCAATCATGTATCATGTATTTGGTGTATTAGATATAATTTACGAGCAAAATTGGTGAAAGGAACCTTGTACCGGTTACAATAAAAGCATATACCGGTGTATTGTTTAAAAAATGTACAATGTACCTTGTACGAGTCGTATATTATCATGATTTAGATTTTGACGTTATTAATGAGGTTGAGGCATGATCCTGTTATCCTGTTGTTTGAAAGCACTCGTTTTGAAAGCGATAATCTAGTATTCTACCAAGGCAAATTTACTTGTACATTGTCTAAGAAAAGAACAGCAGAATGATAACTATTGTTTTCAATAACCATGATTTCAAAACATTTCACCGAATTTCGAAGGCCTAACGCGTGAAGCTGATATGGTGTGATGTTGTGCTAAAGACGGGAACAGACATAGTACTCTCTTCGCCAACTGCCTCAACTCAATCATCCTAATATAAATCAAGAAATAAATCACCATAACTCTTAATTCTTAACAATACTAGGCAACATATATTTCCGCATCGCACATCTATTCTGTAAACATAACTTGATGCTACGCTATAGCCACTTCATACTTAACCCCATGATGCTACGCTATAGCCATTTCACACTTCACCCCACGATTCACGACGTGAAAAAATACTAGTTAAAAAAATAAATTAAATCATGACAACATCATATATCCTGATACGAAATGTATTCGCCTAATTCTCGTCATCATCATCATCAGGATCAGACGGGCCATCTGATAAACTTGGCCTCCAGTACACACTCCTTTCTTTCCCCTTGTCATCTCGATCACCTTTTTCCGAAAATTCTCCCTTAATCGCCCGTTCATGCATTTCTTTTTGATAAGCAAGTAAGCTTCTGTGAATGTCTTCCCTCGAATGAATGGTTTCTACCCCTTTGTAATGACGGTTAACTGTAAAGTCTCCCCAAGGAACCCATTTCAAAACCTCTGAGTCGCGATAGGCCAATTTCTTGCCTACCAATGGAGCTGCTACAAATCCAGCAAATATTGTGACCCCTGCCACAACCTGCAGCACTGATTGCCTTTCCTTCCCATAAACTTTACGTTTCCCAAATGGTACGCCTTCATCAATTTGTTCTTTATATGTCGGAGGTCTTTTAAAATGTCTCTTCACAATCACACTCATTCGTAAGGGCCGGCTCGTTATAGATGAAGACGTGAATCGCCCTGGTAAGAGACGGAGCATTCTTCTTCTCAAGCTTAATATCTTTTGATTCCTTTTTGACGTGCACTAGTTTCATAAAATGTTAGATAATTGGAAATTAGAACTACACACAGAGAGAAGAAAGAATTTATTATGTGTAATTAATTTTATTTTCATGTGTTTACCGTTACTACATGTACCATTTTCCATTTTCCATACATATACCTGCTGACTGCTGACTGCTGACTGCTGACTGCTGACTGCTGACTGCTGACTGCTGACTGCTGACTGCTGACTGCTGACTCGAGCAGAAACTTGACTACTGGTAGATTATGAAAAGATTGATTTAGCTCTACACGTTAGTTTTCAAGATAAAAACAAGAGAAAATTCACCAAACCACCTTTTTTTTGACGGACATTTTGTTGCAAAGGACAAAAATTACAAATTTACAGAAAATACATATTTTTTCATTACATGTTGTGAAGACATTTTGGTTGTGCCTCTATTGCACACTGGCAATACAAGCTTTTGATCATGTCTAATGTTTGACACCCTTTAAATTTCACCTTGTAATGATTATGGCTGGAAATGAAATTTGAAAGGATTAATCCATTACTGATGAATCAACCATAACCATAACCTAAGAAGAACGAATACTTCTGAAAAGTGACAATTAGGTAGAGAATTTACATGTCAAGCAATATTCGAAGATTCAAGCCGAGTTTCCAATACAATTGAATTAGCCAAATGACTAACACAAGCACCGAACCTCGGTTAC
>Ga0115008_10002781_pt1 | contig 14522 bp, 14 predicted proteins | sample FraStrMetagenome_FD_87164 | JGI IMG/M metagenome (GOLD analysis project Ga0115008, IMG submission 87164) | Marine eukaryotic phytoplankton communities from Arctic Ocean - Fram Strait ARC3M Metagenome | ecosystem: Environmental > Aquatic > Marine > Oceanic | place: Fram Strait | collected...
CTTGGCACATTGTTGATATTTTATAGTGCCGCTTTGGGAGACACATGGAATCCTTGGTTGATTTCAGTCAATCCACCCGCCATTGAAGTTGGCCTGGGCGTCGCACCTTTGGCAGAAGGCGGCCTTTGGCAAGCAATCACCATCTGCGCGACATTTGCTTTTCTGAGCTGGATGATGCGAGAGGTAGAAATCTGCCGCAAACTAGGCATGGGCCTGCATGTGCCTTTCGCCTTTGGTGTTGCCATCCTTGCCTATGTTACTCTGGTGATCATTCGGCCTGTGCTCTTGGGCGCTTGGGGCCATGGATTTCCCTATGGCATCTTTAGCCATCTCGATTGGGTCAATAACGTAGGATACGCCTATGGCAACTTCCACTATAACCCCGCGCATATGATTGCGATCACCTTCTTTTTCACCACCTGCTTTGCTTTAGCACTGCATGGCTCGCTAGTCCTATCGGCTGTGAACCCTGGCAAGGGCAAAACAATTGGCACGCCTGATCACGAAGACACCTACTTCCGCGACTTAATTGGCTACTCCATTGGGCCCTTAGGCATTCACCGCCTTGGTCTTTTGCTGGCACTCAGTGCTGTTATTTGGAGCGCAATCTGCATCGTAATTTCCGGCACGATTTGGTTCGATAGCTGGAGCTCATGGTGGGATTGGTATGCTGAATTGCCCTGGTGGGCGGATCTTTAAGGGGGACTGAAACATGGAATATCAAAATATTTTCACACAGGTTCAAGTGCAAGGTCCTCCCGAAATGGGCATGGACCCTACAGGAGACATCGCTCGTGAACGAACAAACAAGGCTAGTTTTTCGAAATTAGCAGGCATTTTGGGCAATGCGCAATTGGGACCACTGCATCTGGGCATGTTCGGCGTAGTATCACTGGCGACCGGTCTGCTTTGGTTCTTTATTGTTGGCCTGAATTTCTGGGCACAAGCGGATTATTCTCCGGCTGTCTTCATTCGCGATCTGTTCTGGTTCTCACTTGAACCACCTTCAGAAGAGTATGGTCTTGGCATGGCGCCTTTGAATGAAGGTGGCTGGTGGTTAATTTCCTCCTTCTTCTTGCTGGTTTCCGTCATCTCTTGGTGGATACGTACCTATCTGCGAGCCGAGGAGCTGGGCCTTGGAAAACATGTCAGCTGGGCCTTTGCCTCTGCGATCTGGCTGTTTTTGGTACTTGGTTTGATCCGTCCACTTATGATGGGCTCTTGGTCAGAAGCGGTGCCTTATGGAGTCTTCTCTCATCTCGATTGGACAAATCTGTTTTCACTGACCTATGGCAACCTGTTCTATAACCCATTCCACGCACTCTCGATCGTCTTTCTTTACGGCTCTGCCCTATTGTTCGCGATGCATGGCGGCACAATCCTAGCCGTATCGCGCTATGGCGGCGAGCGAGAAATTGAGCAAATCGTGGATCGAGGTACAGCCTCAGAACGCGCGGCGCTCTTCTGGCGCTGGACCATGGGCTTCAACGCAACCATGGAAGGTATTCACCGCTGGGCGTGGTGGTTTGCAGTCTTGACAACTTTGACAGGCGGTATTGGCATTTTGCTCACAGGTACCGTGGTCGACAATTGGTATGTCTGGGCACAAGACCATGGCTACGCGCCACTGGATTGATCTTAAGCACAAGGGAAATAGATTATGAGTGATCATCAAGACTATCTCGGAACTGGGAGTGACACAAAATTTCGGCTGCGCGCAGATGTGCTGATGCTGATGTTGAAAGGCGCAGGATACGCACTTGTGTTCTGCCTGGTGCTCTGGTTTGGACTTATGGTGCTGTATTGGATCGGCAAAGCCTTGCCCGAGGAATCGCGCGACACGCCCGATCCTGGCCAGGCATTTCTGCAACAGCCGTATATCCAAACCACACTCGTATAAGAATTTCCCCAAGCGCCCTGGCGCTTGGGGATCCGAATTCCAGATATCTCAGTCCCTGAATATCTGGAAAAATCGGGATGCAGCATCCTGATATTTCCTGTTGGCTACAGGGAGCAGGTGACTTCTAACATCAGAGTCGCCTGCACCTGGCCAACAGGGCCAACACGCCAAGATAAGGATAAACCATGCCCTCTTTGCTTGACGACATTACGAATCCCTCAGATCTCAAAGCCCTGAGCGACCAACAACTGGCGCAGCTGGCAGATGAATTGAGAGTTGACGTGATCGAAGCCGTCTCGCGCACTGGAGGACATTTGGGGTCGTCGCTCGGTGTCGTAGAGCTGACCGTTGCATTGCATGCAGTATTCGACACCCCAAAGGACAAGCTGATCTGGGACGTGGGGCACCAATGCTATCCCCATAAAGTTCTAACGGGCCGCCGTGAGAGCATGGGAACCCTGCGCCAAGAAGGCGGGCTATCAGGCTTCACCAAGCGCAGCGAGTCGCCCTATGATCCTTTTGGCGCTGCCCATTCCTCGACCTCAATCTCTGCAGCTCATGGCTTCACCGTGGCACGCGATCTTGGACAAGATACAGGCGACGCCATCGCCGTCATTGGCGATGGATCGATCAGCGCCGGCATGGCCTATGAAGCGCTCAACAACGCCGGAGCTGAGGGCCGCCGGATGTTTGTCATCCTCAACGACAATGAAATGAGCATCGCACCGCCGGTGGGGGCTATGTCAAAATATATGTCGGGACTGGCCGGCACTGCGCTTGCACAGCTCAATGCCTTTGGTCAGAATATCGAAACCGTCCTGCCTGGCCCTGCGCGCGACCACGCCCGTCGCGCCCGACAATTGGTGACAGGTGTGGCCGCGTCACAGGGCACAATCTTTGAAGAGCTTGGGTTTGAGTATATCGGCCCCATTGATGGCCATGATATGAACCAACTCCTATCCGTTTTGCGCTCTGCAAGAACCCGCGCCAAGGGTCCAGTTTTAATCCATTGCTGCACAGTAAAGGGCAAGGGTTATGCGCCAGCTGAAACCTCTGCTGATAAATATCACGGGGTAGCAAAGTTTGACGTGGCCAGCGGCGCCCAGATGAAATCAGGCGCCAACGCCCCCAGCTACACTACTGTCTTCGGTCAAACCCTGACACAATTGGCGGAAAAAGATTCCAAGATTGTCGGCATCACCGCAGCAATGCCCTCCGGTACTGGCCTGGATATCTTTGCCCAGCGCTTTGCAGACCGCATGTTTGATGTGGGAATTGCCGAGCAACATGGTGTCACCTTCGCCGCAGGTTTGGCCGCCAGTGGCCTCAAACCCTTTTGCGCAATTTATTCAACCTTTTTACAACGCGGCTATGATCAAATTGTCCATGACGTGGCGCTACAAAACTTGCCCGTGCGCTTTGCCATAGATCGGGCCGGATTGGTGGGTGCAGATGGGGCGACGCATGCTGGCGCCTTTGATATTGGCTTTTTGACTGCCTTGCCCAATATGGTGGTTATGGCGGCCGCCGATGAGGCGGAGCTGGTGCATATGATTACAACCGCCGCCGCCCATGACACCGGTCCGATCGCCTTTCGCTACCCCCGTGGCACAGGCACAGGCGTTAGTATTCCACAAGAAGGTGAGCTGCTGCAAATTGGAAAAGGGCGTATTGTTCGACCAGGCGTAGAGATCGCTCTGCTGTCCTTTGGGGGGCATCTGACTGAGGCGCTGAAGGCGGCAGACCTCATATCAGCACAGGGCGTTGACGCCACAGTGGCAGATGCGAGGTTTGCCAAGCCCTTAGATCACGCGCTGATTTCCAAATTGGCCAAAACCCATAAGGTCCTCATCACCATTGAACAGGGCGCACAGGGCGGTTTTGGGGCAATGGTGTTGCATTATCTGGCAGATACAGGTCTGCTTGACGGGCAATTGGCCGTGCGCAGCATGACATTGCCAGATCGGTTTATTGATCAGGCCGCTCCAGATGCGATGTATGCGGATGCAGGGTTAACAGCCACAGATATTGCAGCCACAGCCTTACAAGCACTCAAACGCACGCCTATTTCAGTCTAATCAAGCAGGGCTGCGCGCCTTTGTACCAAAAATCAGATCACTGTGTTGCGTCATGTAAATATGCAGCCATGGGGTAAATGAGGTCGGAGTGCGGTCCAGCTCTTGTCGTAAATCTTGACGGGTCACCCATTTCACCGCCTGGACCTCGTTTGGGTTGAGTGCCATTGACAGTGAGAACTGAGCTTGTGCCACATAGACTTGCACCACTTCATGTTCAATCAAGCCATTCCCCACCTCCGCGCGGTATTCCACCTCACCACGGGGCTCGAGATCAAGACCGGTAATGCCCAATTCCTCATCTAAACGCCGCCGAGCGCAGATCATCGGGTCTTCTGCCCAATGCGGATGGGTGCAACAGCTATTCGCCCACATGCCAGGAGTGTGATATTTGCTCAAGGCGCGCTGTTGGATCAAAATGTGATCCTCCGCCATCACAAAAATAGACACCGCCTGATGCTTGAGGCCCAGTTGATGCGCCATCAATTTTTCAACGGGTTGCAGCGCACCATTTTGCCATGCAGGGATCATGATTGTCATCAGACACGATCTTCCGGAATAAGCCCGGTCAAATGCGCCAAATTTTTCAAACCAATCTTCAGATGCGCCATAGGCCGGGCCGCAACCAAGCGTTTGTTCATATAGGCTTCAAATGTCAATTTTTGCACATCGACATCATGGCACAGGGACACAAAGCGCTCGCGGCGCTCATCACTGCGATAATAGGCGTTTTGCATGGCACCCAGGACTTTGAAGACGCTTTTATGTTCACGCATAAATAGCTTGCGCGCCAATTGCAGTTCTTTCGCGCGCCCAGTGCTCAAAAAGGCACTGGCCGCCGTGGCGGCCACCCGGCCGCCAACCATTGCGTAGTAGATACCCTCACCAGAAGATGGTGCAACCACCCCAGCCGCGTCCCCAGCCAGAACCACATCGGCGCCATTGTCCCAACGATCTAAGGGACGCAAAGGAATGGGTGCACCCTCGCGCCGAATGGTCTTGCAATCGCTCAACCCGTGGGTGGCACGCAGCTCGGCTGTGGCCTTTTTCAAATCCACACCCTCAATACAGGTGCCCATTCCAACACTGGCAGATTTTCCATGCGGAAACACCCATCCGTAGAAATCTGGCGATATGGCCCCATCGTAAATAACGTCACATCGCTTCGGATTATAAGTTAGACCTTCAAGAGGGGCTTCAATAATTTCGTGATAGGCGATCACGTAAGGAGTTTTATCACCGTTTGGGACTTCTGATTTGGCCACTTTTGAGCGCGCACCATCGGCACCAATGATGATTTTACACGGCAAGCGCCGCTCATCACCTCTGTCCTTGTCGCGGTAGATCACAGACGGATGGTCGGCATCCCGCTCAATACGCAAAAAGGTTCCAGTCAGCCAAGTTGCCCCGGCTTCTTGTGCCCGGCGGCGCAGAAACGGGTCAAAGTGCTCGCGATCCACCATACCAACAAAGCCATTCTCAATAGGAATATCGACCTTACGCTGCGTTGGAGAGATCATCCGAGCGGTATTGATCCTCAACAATTTGCGAGCTGGGAATAACGAAGTCCTCAATGAGACGCGGTGGTATTGCGCCGCCACAGGGTTTAATGCGACCTTCACGGTCCAGCAGGGCGACTTGATGGCCTGAACGTGCCAAATCTTCAGCCGCTGTCGCCCCGGAAGGGCCTCCACCAATCACAACAACATCAAACATAGTTATTCTCCTGCAACTAAATTGGCGGGCACCGGCTGCACCTTGTGCTCAATAACCCGCATCGCCATGAGGGCGGCGGCAAAAAACAGCGAGGCCTCAAAGATGAAAACTGCGCCAAAGGCGGGACCATCCGCGAAAAAGCTGCGGGTGATATCAACCAAGACTGCGCCCGTAAGGCCACCGAAACCGGCGGCAATGGCCTGCGCCGCGCCCCACAGCCCCATGCGAGTGCCCTCACGTTGACCGCGGCCCTCTGAGCTTGATGCAAGCGCCATCATAGCACTGATTGCAGATACAGCGAACATACCGTTAAAGAACCCAAGGGCAACCACAAGATAGGTAAAATTCAGCGCTGTCGACATCAGCCCTGATAAACAAATGAGCAGCAAAACCGCGCCCGACCCATAGCATCCGCTCATGACCCATCTGCGCAGGGATCCAATTTTGAAGCCCGTAGCCATAATGCCAACAGTCAGCATCCCAACAAAGACCCCACCGTTTTGTGCACCACTGAGAGAGGTCGACTGTCCTGGCGTAAAGCCAAAAACCAATCCCGCGTAAGGTTCAAGGATCAATTCTTGCATGAAATACGCGTTCATTGACAGAAAGACGAAGATTGTAAAATTCCGCGTTTTGGATTCCGCCCAAACCTCGCGCAGAGCCTCTTGAAACGGGATATCCAGCTCGGAGGCGCGTGGGCTGACCGAACGCTCGATGTTCCAAATGGCCAGGACCGTCAACACAATAGCCAATAAGGCGATAATCGACACGACCGTCATAAGCCGCTCTGGGGAGTAGGGATCCAAGAACTGCCCCGCCACACCTGCCGTAAGTGCAATGCCAAAGATCATCATCAACCAAGTGATCGTGGCAGCAGCCGCACGCCGATGTGCAGCAGTTGCGGTGGCCAACAAAGCCAACAGCGATGTGCCTGAAGCCCCAACGCCGATGCCGATCATCCCATATGACAAAATAGAGGCGATGAGAGCGAGCCAATAGTGCACAGCAAATAACGTGACGGCATAGGTAGCGCCGACGCCGCCTAGCGCCAAGGTGATCATTCCGCCAATAATCCAACGAGTCCGATTGCCGCCCACGTCCGACCGAAATCCCCAACGCGGGCGCGACAGTTGGATACCATAATGCAACCCGACCAAAGCACCCGGCAAAAGCGCCGGTAAAGAAAATTCAACCACCATTAGGCGGTTAAGAGTGGAGGTAGTCAGCACAACAATGGACCCCAGAGCCATTTGCACCAATCCCAAGCGGAAGATTTGGCTCCAAGATAGGCTCATAGCAAACCTCGCAGGGCGATGGCGCTAATCATCATGCCCGAGACATACATCGACACACCAGTGGCGTTATACCAAGGCGCACGCGCCTTCGGATCTGTCAGCATAACACGCATCGCCCAAAACTGCGCAGCCAGAAGCGCCGCAATAATCAAGGCGAAAACAGGTCGATCCCACCAGACCAACAAAGCGATAATGATCGCTTGTGGCACGCCCATAATCCAACAGGCCAGCCGCGCGGCGCGGTCTGAACCAAGTGTCACCGGCAATGAGTTGATGCCCAATTGGCGATCCCCTTCGGTCGCCTTAAAGTCGTTCAATGTCATGATTCCATGCGCGCCCAACGCATAAAGTCCCGCCAGAAGAATAATCCGCCAATCTGGCGCACCGGCAGATAAAACCGCCGCTCCAGTAAACCAAGGCAACCCTTCATAGCAGAGCCCCACCAACCCTGGACCCCACCAGCCAGAGGTCTTTAGCCGAAGAGGTTCCGCAGAATAGGCCCAAGCTGCAAGAACGCCAAAGACGGTGGCCGCAAACCCCCAAGGCCCCAATTGATGCCCCACCAAAAGTGATAGCACCGACATAGCCCAGGCAATCCACAATCCCCATTTTCCTGGGATGCGACCAGACGGGATGGGGCGATCAGGCTCATTGATGGCGTCCACATGCCGATCACACCAATCATTTGCCGCCTGACTCATGCCGCAGACAATCGGACCAGCAAGAATAAGGCCTAAAACTATCAAAACCCAATGGCCCGAAAAAGAGGCCCCAGAGGAGACAATTCCACATAAGAATGCCCACATTGGTGGGAACCAAGTAATGGGCTTGAGCAAAAGCAACATGGCCATCGGCTCAGGCAGTCGCCGCGGCTCTATGGGAATATATTCTGTCATAGTGTAATTTTAAACTTACACTTAGCTCCACATCAAGTGTAAATTTATATTTAAAAATGCAGGATTCTGTTTTGTCAAATTACTTGCGACAAACTGACTTTACCCAGATGAAAATCACGCTACGATGCGCTATCCGTGAATATTGAAGCCAAATTGAGGAGCCGGAACGAATGAAAACAATTAGAATGGCCTTAATGGGTCTGTTGATGACAGCCGGTCCTGCGCTTGCAGGCGGTCACGCATCTGGAGACGCTGCCGCCGGTGAAGCGGTTTTTAAGAAATGCAAAGCCTGTCATACCATCGTCGCTGATGATGGAACAGTGATTGTCAAAGGCGGGCGGAACGCACCAAACCTTTATGGCATCTATGACCGCCAGGCAGCCGTACATCCTGATTTCAAAAAATATGGCAAATCCTTGGTTGCCGCTGGCGCTCAAGGCCTGGTTTGGAATGAAGCTGACTTTGTCGCCTATGTTGCAAATCCAAAAGATTTTCTAAAGTCATATTTGGATGACAAAAAAGCGAAATCTAAAATGGCATTTAAGCTGAAAAATGCGGATGATCAGGCCAATGTTTGGGCCTATCTTGTGTCTGTGGCAGAATAGCCTGATCTAAGTTTTCAGAATTACTTTAGGCCCTTCAAAATCTGAAGGGCCTTTTTGTTACATGGATCGCACTGTATCGATCATCAATTGTACGTTTTCCGGATCCGCATCCGGGGTAATGCCATGACCCAAATTAAAAATGTGCGGGCCCCTGGACAGAGCGCCCGCGATACGTTTGGTTTCGGCGACTAGGGCAGCGCCGCCAGTCACCATGTGGGATGAGGCAAGATTGCCCTGCACACAGCCCTCAGGTTGCAAATTATCCGCAACCCATTGCGCGTCGATGCCATCGTCAAAAGCAATGCAATCTGCACCAATCAAGCGATGCAGACCTGCATATTTTTCGCCAGCACCTCGCGGGAAGGCTATAATTGGAACATCGGGAAATTTGGCCTTTAATGCGGCCGTGATACGGCGCATAGGTTCGATGGAATATTTCATGAAGTCGTCGCCCTTGAGCGATCCCGCCCAACTGTCAAAGAGTTTTACAACCTCCGCCCCCGCTTCAATCTGAGCGCTGAGGTAATGGATTGTGCCTTCGGTGATCAAACCAATCAGCGCGTCAAAAACAGCAGGGTTTTCAGTCTTCAAACTATGCGCTGGTCCTTGGTCTGGTGTGCCTTGACCAGCAATCATATAGGTCGCCACGGTCCAAGGTGACCCAGCAAATCCTATCAACGTTGTGGCCTTAGGCAATTCTTCAGACAAAATTTTGACGGTATTATAAATCGGCGCCAAATGCGCGTGAATGTCAGCTGCCGGTTTCAGCCTTGCGAAATCTTCTCGCGTAGTAACTGTCGACAAACGCGGGCCCTCCCCCGTGACGAACCACAGGTCCGCGCCCAGCGCCTGGGGCAGCAACAAAATATCAGCAAACAATATTGCAGCATCAAATCCATAGCGCCGAATCGGCTGAAGAGTGACCTCCGCTGCCAATTCTGAGTTATAACATAGCGAAAGAAAATCGCCGGCTTGCGCGCGGGTTGCACGATATTCGGGAAGATAGCGGCCCGCTTGGCGCATCATCCAAATCGGAGCGGTTGAAAGTGTTTCTCCTGCCAGAGCGCGCAAGATTACTTTCCTTGATGTCATTGTATTATTCCCAGATATTGCTTTTCAACATTATGCACAGCATCAGTTCATAGAAGCAAGAGTTGTCAGGCCAAGTTTACATGTTTAGGGATAGGACATGACTTATACATTACCCACCCCAGAGACCCCGCTCAATATCGGCACCCGAGGCTCTCCCTTGGCGCTGGCACAAGCCTATGAAACACGCGCGCGTTTAGCAAAGGCTTTTGACTTGCCATTCGAAGCCTTTGAGATTGTCGTCATCATGACCACGGGGGATCGCGTCACCGATCGTCCACTGAAAGAAATTGGCGGCAAAGGGCTATTCACGCGCGAAATCGAGCAAGCCATGCTGGATGGATCTATCGACATCGCCGTGCATTCCATGAAAGATATGCCAGTCCAGCAACCCGAAGGCCTGGTTTTAGACACCTATTTGCCACGTGAAGATGTGCGCGATGCTTTTATTTCCCTGTCAGGCGGCGCATTGAGCGATTTATCATCAGGTGCAGTGGTAGGCACCTCAAGCCTGAGACGACAGGCACAACTCAAATTGCGGCGCCCGGATCTACAGGTCGTAGAATTTCGTGGCAACTTGCAAACGCGACTCAAGAAGCTTAAAAATCAAGTGGCTCAGGCAACATTTCTGGCCATGGCCGGACTGAAGCGATTAAAAATGGATGACGTGCCACGCCAAGCGATTGAAGTGGACGACATGTTGCCCGCCGTGGCGCAGGGGGCCATTGGTATTGAACGACGCAACAATGACATGCGCATGGCCGATATGCTCACAGCTATTCATGACCGCGAGACCGGACAACGTTTAGCCGCAGAACGCGCCTTTCTCGCAGCGTTGGATGGCTCTTGTGAAACGCCAATTGCTGGGCTTTCTGAACTTCAAGGCAGCAAAATGAGACTGCGCGGCGAAGTACTTCGGCCCGATGGCTCCGATGCAATTCAGGACGACATGATCGTGCCAATCGAAGATGGCGCGCAAGCGGGGAAAGAAATGGCCGCAAAGCTCCTTGAGCAAGCTGGTGAGGGATTCTTTGACTGGCGAGAGAGTTAAGTCCGCCCCAAGCGTCTTGCTCTTCGGCGCTACAGGCACTGCGGGACAAGGGGTATGCCGCGCGCTGCATCGGGCGGGATACGTGGTCACCTGTGTTCTTCGCGCAGGCCAGACCCCACCTCACCCAGCACAGCATCTGCATGCCGATATCACCCAGCCTATGCCGCATATACTTGGCCAGTTCGACGCGGTCGTTTCCTGCGTTGCCTCCCGCAGTGGCGGCCGAGAAGATGCTTGGGCAATTGACCACGCCGCGCAGATTAACATTCTAGACGTGGCACAAAGATTGGGCGTACCGCAATTTATTTTGCTCTCCGCGATATGCGTCCAAAAACCAAAATTGCCATTTCAATTCGCCAAACTCGCCTTTGAAAAAGCATTGATGGCCTCAGGTCTCACCTATTCCATAGTGCGACCCACAGCTTTTTTCAAATCGCTTTCTGGTCAGATTCCGCGGCTGCGCGGTGGCAAGGCATTTTTGGTCTTTGGGAACGGTGAACTCACCGCCTGCAAACCAATCAGCGACGATGATCTGGGCAATTTCATGGTCGATTGCATATCCAACCTGGCCAAACACAATAAAATTTTGCCCATCGGCGGCCCCAGCCCTGCCATCACGCCGCGCGATCAAGCACAGGCCCTGTTTAGTTTACTCGGGAGACCCGTGAAGCTGCGCCGGGTACCAGTTGCCCTTTTGCGCATCATCTGCGGTGGATTGCGCCTGGCCGGTGTCTTGATCCCAGCCGCACAGCGCAAGGCAGATCTCGCCGAGATAGGGCTCTATTACGCAACAGAATCAATGCTGATCTGGCAAGACGCAGAGAGGTGCTATTCGGCGGAGCACACAGCCTCAACCGGCACAGAACATCTGTTTGATCACTATGCGGAGATCATGCGCTCTGGCGCCGCCGTCCCTCGAGGAGACCATTCGGTCTTTTAAGCGACCGCATGGGCAATGGCGCATTGCTTCCACAAAGATTCAAGCGCCTCAACCAAATAGGCAATATCAGCGTCCGAATGTAGTGGTGATGGGGTGAAACGCAAACGTTCCGTGCCTTTTGGAACCGTCGGATAGTTGATCGGCTGCACGTAAATGCCCCATTCATCCATCAAATAATCCGCGAGCATTTTCGTCTTCACCGGGTCTTTAATCATCACCGGCACGATGTGACTTTGGTTTTCTAAATGCGGAATGCCCGCGCGATTCAATCCGGCTCGCAGTTTCGCGACCTGTTGGCGTTGGCGCTGTCGCTCACTATCAGAATTTTTTAAATGCATAATGGACACCCGCGCCGCTGCCGCGACAGCCGGTGGTAAAGCTGTCGTGAAGATAAAACCAGAAGCAAAGCTGCGAATGAAATCACACAAGACAGATGATCCGGTGATATACCCCCCAACCACGCCATAGGCTTTTCCCAAGGTGCCTTCGATCAGGGTAATCCGATCCATCAAACCTTCTTGCTCGGCAATGCCGCCGCCCCGTGGCCCATAAAGCCCAACCGCATGGACCTCATCGAGATAAGTCATTGCGCCATATTTCTCGGCCACTTCAACAATCTGGCGTATAGGGGCGATGTCCCCATCCATCGAATAAACCGACTCAAAGGCTACTATTTTTGGAGCATCCGCTGGAAGCGCAGCCAATTTGACCTCCAGATCTTTCGCATCATTATGGTTCCAAATAACCTTTTGGGCGCGCGAATGACGAATACCCTCAATCATGGAGGCGTGATTGCCAGAATCGCTCAGAATGATACAGCCTTCAAGCCGACTGCCCAGCGTGCTCAAAGCCGCCCAATTGGAGACATAGCCAGAGGTGAATAACAATGCAGCTTCTTTATTGTGCAAATCTGCCAATTCACGCTCAAGCAATAAGTGATCATGATTTGTGCCTGAAATATTGCGTGTACCACCAGCCCCAGTGCCGCTGCGGGTGACAGCCTCGCACATAGCCTCAATCACTACCGGGTTTTGCCCCATGCCAAGGTAATCATTAGAGCACCAGACCGTCACATCTTGCACTTTGCCATCGTGATGACTCATCGCATGAGGAAATTTACCACATTTACGCTCTAATTCAGCAAAATAGCGATAATTGCCTTCAGATTTCAGCGTGTCTATTTGGGCTTGAAAGAAAGCATCAAAGTTCATGGGATTGTCCTGTCTTAGTGTTCGCAGAAAGTGTGGGCAGCATCCAGCGCCAAAGCTTTGCATCGGGCAATGGAATGACCATCAACCAATGTTCCAGCGTGGCAAGTGCACACAGTACGAAGAGTATAGCGTGTCCAATTTGTGCCTCCACAGTGCTCGCGGAAAAAAGCGCTAAACCTAGGGCAGCAGTGACCAGACTAAGCCCAGTAATTCCAAGGCCAAAAGCCGCGGTCACTGGGCCTTGCTTGAAGTAAGAAGTGAGGTGCTGCAGAGGTTGGGGAATAAATTCAAGATTGATGCGCGGCACGCCAAAAAACAAATTGAGTTTGGCCGAAATACGCGCTGCAAAAAGGATTAAATAGGCCCAAAATCCAAGCGGATTTGCAGCATCAAGCGCGATGACCGCCATTAGAACTAGGCCGCAGAGCAAAAGGGCTTCGTGGTGGCTGACGGCCTGCCAGGCCCTACGAAATCTGGCCCAGCCCCAAAGCGATTTAGGGCAGGATTCTCGTAACGGTCCGGTGATGACCCCGGACAGAAAAGCCAGCTCAACCCAACCCCATATGAGCAAGACTGAAAAAAATGCGAGATAGATATTTGCCACGCTTAACGAAGCAGCAGAGATCACCGCTCCAAAGATCCCCAGAGCCAACAGTGGCACGCTCAAAACGACAGACGCCCCATGGGCCGTTGCTCCAGCCACGTCTTTACGCCGCACAATCAGCAAAATAATCCCAGTAAAAAACCACCAGGAAAAAATTGCGATGAGCGCTGCTATCCAGGGCGAGCCGAGCATCAATAGGTGGGCTCCATACGCGTGCTGGTTGGAACCCTATGGGTCTTGACCGGGATGGTAAATACGGACACAAAAGCCGTCGCCGCCTTAGCCATGCCGCCCAACCGGCTCATCATGCCACCCAAGCCCCCACGGGCTTTTGCGGCAGCAATTTGCCGAGATGCCACTTCCATCCGATCCAGGTTTTTGCGCCACCGAGGATGATCGATATCCAATGTCATTGGAAAAATTTGTTTGGATATCTCAGAGGTTTTGCGAAACACCTCTTGACCATACCAGGTGACATCGACGCCAAGAGCCTCATGAAACAGAGGCCGCTGGTGATCACGCACCCACATGGTGGAATAAACCGCTGTAAGGAAAAACTTTATCCATAGCTTATTGCCAAAACTTTCGGTCAGTTTAGGATCAGATTTCATCAAAAGCGCAAAGGCTTCTCCATGGCTAAACTCGTCGTTGCACCACTCGCGAAACCATTTGAAAATAGGATGAAACCGCAGTTCCGGGTTCTCTTCGAGGTGCCGGTATATGGTGATGTAGCGGGCATAGCCAATCTTCTCAGATAGATAGGTGGCGTAATATATAAATTTCGGGCGGAAATACGTGTATTTCTTTTGCTGAGTCAAAAAGCCCAAATTTACCCGAACACCCGCTTCGCGCAGCGCATCATTAATAAATCCGGCATGGCGGGCCTCATCCCGTGCCATCAATTGAAACAGGGTTGTAATGTCCTCATTCGAACCGCGACGCTTCATCTCTTTATACAAAACACAGCCAGAAAATTCAGCTGTGCAGGATGAAATGAGAAAATCGATGAACTCCGCTTTCAGCGCTGGCTCCATCCCCTCCCAATCAACAGTGTCCCAATCTTCATTCTTTTTGAAATGCCCCTTGTTCGGATCGGATTTCATTTGCGCAATCAAGCGGTTCCAATCTTCACGCACCGGA
>Ga0115008_10002787_pt1 | contig 14516 bp, 12 predicted proteins | sample FraStrMetagenome_FD_87164 | JGI IMG/M metagenome (GOLD analysis project Ga0115008, IMG submission 87164) | Marine eukaryotic phytoplankton communities from Arctic Ocean - Fram Strait ARC3M Metagenome | ecosystem: Environmental > Aquatic > Marine > Oceanic | place: Fram Strait | collected...
AAAAAGTATCCTCTGCCTCTGCCTCTGCCTCTGCCTCTGCCTCTGCCTCTGCCTCTGCCTCTGCCTCTGCCTCTGCCTCAACAGTATCGACGGCAACGGCTATGGCAGCGCCAACTGTAGCCAGCACTGCATCCGAAGCACCCGTTGCAACCGCTGCGCTACGAACGCCTTCAGATACTGCGACCACATCTACTCCGCTCGCAACTGCTGCTTTCGTCGCCTGCTTGACGGCGGTTACTAAGGCAGCTTCAGGGGAGGCACCTTTTGCAATTTCTGCTTCAACAATCGAAGTTGTAACAACATTAGCAATTTTACCAACAACTGCAGCAACTGTAGCAACACTGGCAGCACTGTTTGGCGCCAAGGCAGTTAGTTCAACTTGCACCGAAACCATGAATGCCGCCACAGAAGACTCATCCGTAGGATCGACCCCGCGAGCAATCATCAGCGCCTTGACCGCAGCCAAGTCGCCCGACTGGATCGTAGCCAAGTCACCAGTCTGAATCAGCCCGACCTCAGAATTCTCTGAGGCTGTAATGGCAGCTTCCTGCTGCGCAGACAACTGTGCACAGACCCCAGCAAATAGCCCAAATACGAGTACGGTAATTTTAATTTCGTTTCTTAATTTCATAACACAGGTAATTGATGATTATTATTTATATTATTTTTCTCATTGTTTAAGCGCTTGATCAAGCTTTTTGTATTTACCCTACACTTAGACCGCGGCTCCACTTGAAACCCAAACTCGCCAATGACATTTTTTCGCCCCTGCATCGACCTACACCAAGGCCAAGTTAAACAAATTGTGGGAGGGAGCCTGCAGGACAACAATTCGGGGCTACTTACAAACTTCACAAGCGAAGAGCCCGCCGAATTTTACGCAAGACGCTACGCACAAGACAAATTAGCCGGCGGCCACGTGATCAAGCTCGGGCCAGGCAACTGCAGCGCGGCTCGCGCAGCCCTAGCCGCCTATCCAACTGGACTACAAATTGGCGGCGGCATCCAACGCGAAAACGCGGCAAAATGGCTCGAAGCCGGCGCTAGCCATGTAATTGTCACGTCTTGGCTATTTGATGCCGCCGGAAATTTCCTACCGGAAAATTTAGACAGCTTGATTCAAGAGGTCGGCAAAGAACGCCTAGTGATCGACCTTAGCTGCCGCTCACACCAAGACAGCTGGGTTGTTGCAATGAATCGCTGGCAAACTCATACAAATTTGAATATTACACCCACAACGCTTAAAGAGCTGGGCGGCAACTGCGCAGAGTTCCTAATACACGCTGCGGATGTAGAAGGCAGATGCCTAGGCATCGACCAAAAACTAGTGCGTTTCCTCGGCCAGCACAGCCCCATTCCGACCACCTATGCAGGCGGCGTTCACAGCAGTGAGGATTTAGCGACAGTCCACAACTTAAGCCAAGGCACCGTCGACTTAACCATCGGCAGCGCCTTAGACCTCTTTGGTGGCAATCAGGTGCGCTACTCCGACTGCCTCGCTTGGAACCAAGCAAACATAACCTCTACAGCAGCGCCCCGTTAGTCAATGAACACCAATCCCAGCGAACAAACCGCAATTGATTCCCTGTACCGCATCAGTAGTTTGGTCTCGGATACCGATGATCCAAAAATCGCACTGCAATTTATCGTCAAAGAAATCGTCCGGGTACTACAGCCCTCCAGCGCATCGATTTCCCTGATTAACCCAGATACGCATCGGCTGGAATTAGAGGTTTCGTTAGGATTGCCAGCAGGCAGCGCCGAGTTGGAGCTTGAACTAGGCCAGGGCATAACAGGCTGGGCCGCACTACATGCTGAAACCTTAATTATCCCAGATGTCCGTAAAGACCCACGCTATGTCTGCCTCCGCGACAACATTCGCTCGGAAATGGCAGTACCGATGGCAGACCGAGGTATGATTATAGGCGTCGTCAATGTCGACAGTGAAACCATCGGTGCATTCGATTCCCAATCACACAAGATCCTCAAACTGTTAACAATTGAAGCCAGCCGCGTGGTGACTCGTCTCTGGCTAATTAAACAATTGCGCACCAAAGCCAATCAACTGGAGTCGCTAGTCAACATGAGCCAGCGAATCGTAGGCGAGCTCGACAGTAATGAAATACTTGAAGGCTTGGCCCGAGAGGGGCGTAAAATAATGGATTGCAAGTGCTGTGCCATTTTTTTGCTTAGCCCAGACAAAAAAGAGCTTCACCTACACACCATGATTGGGCAGGCAGGAAAAGTTACGGCAAACGAGTCCCTAATGATCAACAATAGTGTCATCGGGGCCGCGGTGCAGCGCCGCAAACAAGTTGAAGTCAATGACCTCGCCTTTACCGAGGAAAACAATTTCCAACTGGTCATTCAACGTGAAGGCTTGGTATCGATGCTAGCCTCTCCAATTATTTTCAAGGACGAGGTGATCGGTGTGCTGAATGCATATACTGACCGCCAGCACCGATTCAACAACGATGAAAAAAAGGTATTCACAACCCTAGCCAGCTTAGGTGCCATCGCTATCCAAAACGCACGCCTTTATTCACGTATTTTTAGCTCTGAAGAATCACTGCGACGCAATGAGAAACTCACCACTCTGGGAATGCTGGCAGCTGAAATTGCGCACGAAATCCGAAATCCACTCACGGTAATCAAGCTACTCTTCGATTCGCTCGACCTACAGTTTGAGGCACCAGACATACGCAAGACCGACGTCGAAATGATTGGAGAAAAACTGGACCAATTAGAGGAAATCGTCGGACGCGTGCTTAATTTCGGTCGCAACCGCGAGGGCATCCATGCACGCTACGATCTAAACCAATTACTTAAAGACACTTTACATTTAGTTCGACACAAACTTCACCAACAGAAAATCGAAATAGATTTCCGCCCCCACCGCGAGATCTTAAAAGTCGACGTCAACAAGGGCCAAATCCAACAAGTCGCCCTGAATTTAATTCTCAACGCCACTCAAGTCATGCCAGATGGCGGCAAAATTGAAGTGAGAACGACAGTTCGTAGTGGCGCAGTTGAATTCACAATCAGCGATAACGGGCCAGGCATAGCAAAGGCCATTCAAGCTAACATCTTTGAATCTTTTCTCACCAATCGCCCCGACGGAACTGGCCTTGGCCTGTCAATCAGCAAGCGTATCCTCAGAAGCCATCGAGGCGACATTGAACTGGCCGCATCCTCAGCCGCTGGCAGTTGCTTTCGCGCATGGCTGCCTGCAAATTAAATCGCTCTACATAGACTCCAAATATGAGCAATAAAAACTCAAAATGGAAGCATACACAGGCCAGCAGACGACAATACTACTGGCCCGCACTACTGACACTCGCCATCTTTTGCGCATCAGGCCATTCCCAGCTGGCCAGCCCAAGTCTGGATTGGATCATTTCGAAGGATAAGATTGCACATTTTCTAGTTTTCGGCCTGCTGGCAACTAGTCTACTACGCATGACACCTTTGCGCAATCAGGGCTGGAGAGGGGTGGCCTGCGCCGCAATCATAACCAGCATTTACGGTGGCTGCGACGAATTACGGCAATCATTCACTCCCGGCCGTAGCGTTGAAATTGCCGATTGGCTAGCCGACACTTTAGGCGCTATCACCGCGAGCCTACTTTATTTCAAATGGCCGAGATATCGAAATACCTTAGAATACGGGCGGCAAACTGTTAGCGCAGCTCGTACTGATCTATCCGCTTGCGCAGAGTCGCACGAGTAATACCTAAGATCTCAGCAGCTTTTACTTGCTTACCCCCCGCTTCAGCCAATGCACAACTAACGATCCCGCGCTCAATGTGCTCCAATACATTATTTCCGTTCAATCTTCGAACTTGCTTATAGACTAGGTCAAAAGGGTCTTCAACTTGACCACCCAGCATTTGCAAGGGCTCAACAGCACTCCCAGCAACTGAGAGTTCTGCCAAGGCAACTGGTGGCGGCAATGCGACGTCCGAGGACGACTCCTCCCCCACATCAGGCTTTGCGAGCGGCAAAGGCGCAACAGTCTGCAGCAACTCTTGCGGCAGATCCTTAAGCAGGATCGTCTCACCTTGCGCCATTACTGCACTACGGTAGATCATATTTTCGAGCTCGCGCACATTGCCAGGCCAAGGATACTTGGCGAGTAGAGCCAGCACTTCAGGCGAAATTAATTTTGCATCAGCTTTGCTGTCACGCGCCAATCGCTTCAAAACAAAATCAACCAGCTGCGGCACATCTTCCATTCGCTCGCGTAACGGCGGCAACTGAATACGTACTACATTTAAGCGGTAATACAAATCCTCACGAAAGGTCTTTTCTTTGACCATTTCCTCCAGCGGCTTATTGGTCGCCGCCAGCATCCGTACATTGACTTTAATCGTCTCACTACTTCCCACTCGTTGTATCTCGCCCTCTTGCAAGGCACGCAAAATCTTAGTTTGAGTAGAGAGCGCCATATCTCCGATCTCATCTAAGAAAATCGTGCCGCAGTCACACAGCTCAAATTTACCAATTCGCTGCGTCGTGGCTCCAGTAAAAGCGCCTTTCTCATGACCAAACAACTCGCTTTCGATTAAATTTTCCGGAATCGCAGCACAGTTCACCGCAATATAGGGCTGCTGCGCACGCAGACTATTTTGGTAAATCGCCCGCGCGATCAATTCCTTACCTGTGCCGCTTTCACCCGTCACCATTACCGTAACTTCGCTCGCAGCTACTTGTCCAATCGTCTTAAAGACCTGCTGCATGGCCGCAGAACTACCAATAATACCACCTTCCAAATCTTCAGCACTCAAGCCACTGGCGGGCTCTTCTAAATCATTGGACCGCATTAAATCCTTGGACGCAGCCAAAGCAGCGTCGACCAGCGCTAGAATTTTTTTCAAATCAAAAGGCTTCATTATATAGTCAAAAGCCCCAAACTTCATCGCCTCAATAGTGGTCTGAGTGGTGCCGTAGGCAGTCATCAGAATTATCATTGCATTAGGATTAGCGCAGCGCAAATGCTGCAACGCTTCAATCCCGCTCATTCCAGGCATCCGATTATCCAACAATATTACTTGCGGACCATGCTGTTCGGCCACGACCAAGCCAGCTTCTCCACTGTCAGCCTCCAAAACATCATAATTACGCCCAGATAACACGCGCTTCAACGAATAACGCAGGCCGTCATCGTCATCGATGATTAGTATATTAGGGGTCTGATTTGCAGTATCCATGACTTTAATAATGTCCGACAGGAAACAAATACCAAGCTCGGATGCAAGCAGGATACACCTATAGCCACTAAGATTACCTGAAATTACAGCTCGTAACGATTCATTCAATCGCACAGCACCGCCAGTCTTTAAACACAGACGGCAGCCCGGATCATGTAAAAGCTTACCATAATTAAGTTATTAATTGAATGCGCTTATTTTTACATTAATATAATATATTTTTAAAGACGACGATCAACCAAGCAAATTGGAATAAATCAGCTGGAAAAAACACCTTATGAATGAACCAGTAAATGCAGGTAACCTCATTCCAGCAAAAGACAGATCAGGCTTCGCATTAGTACTATCGCTCACTCTGATGTCCTTCGCACTGCTTATACTGCTAGCAACGACAGCTTCCCTGAAGGTAGCAGAAAAGCTCGGCCAAACAACCGTCCATCAGCTAGCAGCACGGCAAAGCGCACAACTCGCCCTACAATTAGCAATCGGACAGCTCAACAAGCATGCAGGGCCTGATCAGAGAGTCAGCGCACGACGCGCAATTCAAGGGGCAAGCGACCACCCCAATTGGACCGGAATTTGGGACAGCAACAACTCCACAGCAGCTCCCATATGGCTAGTCTCAAACCGAGAAAAACAAGACTTTGAGCCCGACGGACCGCACATGCAAATCGTCGGACCTGGCTCAGTCGGGCTGAATCCCGCAGCCTACGTTATTGTACCCAGCCTAAAATTAGTAACAAGCGAGCGCACCGGACCCATCAGCATCGCTTGGTGGACCTGCGACCAAGGAGTCAAAGCCAGTATGGGCCAAATCCCAATAAAACTAAAGCCCAACAACAACAACAACAACAACATTTCGACAGCGCCGCAACATTTACAAACTCAGCTAAGTACCAGTTCAGGACTAGAAGAACTCTTCGCTGACTATGATGAAGACCATGCCATCACCGCAAGCAAACTACAAGACGCAGCCAATCTCGGGCAAATCTTGACTCTCGAAGCTTTTAAAGACCCGAGCAGCCACCACTTACATGGCGAACCACTATTTCATGCAGTTACACCATTCAGCCTCGGCGTCTTGGCCAGTGTAGCTGCCGACATAGGCCTGATGCATGACTTATCACTTTTCCCGCAAGTCTTGGGCCAGGAATTTACTCATATCATCAATACAGCAGCCACAACCGCGACGACCTTGGCGCGAAAAGATTCACCCCATGCGCGACTACAGCATGATGCCCAACTGCGAGGACTCAACGAGACAGAAACTTTGAGCGATGGCCAGATTGCCCACCTCGTTTCCCCCATTATATCTAATTTGCTACTCGCATTTACTATTCGCTCCCAGTCGCCCGAATCCGAACACCCAAACTTCTACTTGCGAATGCGCTTTTTTTGTGAGTTATGGAACCCATATACCAGTAGCCTGAAACTAAAGAAAGCCAATGGCGATCCACTCGACCTGGAACTGGAGCTACTAGGACTACCACAGGTCACTGTGAGAAAAACCTCCAATACCGCACACAGTGGCCCGATCGCACTACAAGACCTACTCAAAGATCCAGGAAATCCAAATGACGCCGTAATCATTCGACTAAAGCATGACCCCAGCGCCCTATGGCTGCCCGGTCAAAGCCGAAACTGGACCGGCATTGACGCCAGCAGTAATCAGGGCGCATCACCTTACAAGTCGACATCAACGCTGCAAAAAAGATGGAATGCTTCGGCGCAAACGCTGGGCGGAACGATCGGTATCGACACTGGCATGCCACGCCTGCCGGGAACCATTCGGCATACAAGCGAAGAAACCCAGCATCTGCAAATTCAACTGTATTTAGTCGACCCGAGCGACGGCTCACGTAAACTATTAAACGAGCTTAAAAACATTCGTTATGAACCGATTTCAACGCGTTTAGCGGGCTACGCCAACGACCACAAAGGCAGTACTTTTGGCTACCATATATTGCTACGCGGCCCCGAAATGAGCGATACTGATTCAAAGTACTATAGTGGCCGCTGGCTATATGACCATGATCCACGCAACCCAAAGCCTACATTTCCTTACGACTGGCATCTAGATAACAATCCCAAATTAGGCTCAGGCAGTGCTTACGTTCCAATAAAAGATGGCTGCAGCCCGCTACCACAGCCTTTACCTGCGGCCATAAATGAAATCGACGATAGCATCAAAACCGTGGCATTTTCTCGCCTATTAGATCGAAGCCACGGCACCAGCCCAGCAGGCAGCAGCTATAATAAACTATGGCAAAATGCGCCACTCTTCGAACTTCCACGCCAGCCACATCTAGCGCTCGCCAGCTTGCAACATTTGTATTTCCACAACGAACGCCCGTTTAAAGTCGGCAACAGTTGGGGCGCTAGCGGCAGAATAAATACGGCGGCTTGGTTTGACCGCTATTACTTCTCAGGCTTAGTCCGACAGCAGAACTCCAGCATGGCGCACGATCCGAAGTTCGGATTACCCAACCCACATCTACACCTACTGTCCGGCAGTAATAACGTAGGAATCATTCAATCCCTGGCAAAATCAAACCCCAGCGACTGCGATGCAGCCAGACAGCTTGCACAACACATACTGGTTCACAACCGATTCAATTTAAATTCCACATCAGTCGCGGGCTGGACGGCACAACTCGCCGGATTAAACTACAAAAAATGGCGTTCCATTAAGCACCCCAATAGCAGCAAGCGAAGCGCCCAAATCAGCACCCAGCAAAACACCTGCGCCCGCGCCTTTACACGATTTAGCCATTCATTAGCCGAAACCTACCAAGCCCCGAAAACACCCGAAACCGATGCCAATGAATCTGTTGCACCCTCCGCATTTTACCGCAGAGGTTCGCGTCATTTTGACTCCAGTGAAATTTCAGCGCTAGCACAACAGCTAGTTAAACGCATCAAACAGCGCGGCAGGCCTTTTGTTTCGATGCAGGAGTTCCTATCGGCACCAGTCGGTTCGGAAAAAAGCCTGCTAGAGCAAGCAATTGCCGCGACATTTACCCATCGACAGCGACAACGCTGGGACCACAGCTGGGAAATCCAGAACACACGCAGCCCAAGTCAGCAACATATCGACATAGATCACTTTGCACCAGCATTTCTAACGCAAGCCGATATCATGGCTGCCATCGGGCCCCAACTGGCTCCTCGCTCAGACACTTTTAAAATTCGAGCCTGTGCCCAAAGCTACAATCCGCACAATTGCCCCCGCGCATTTGCTGGCATCGAAGCGATTCTACAGCGTACGCCGACCGTAAAAATAATCTCCAGTCAACATTTGGCTAAAGGCAGCACTCGCGCCTTTAAACTCATCTCAACTCGCTGGCTAAGCCAAAAAGAATTATGAGTATCTACTGCAAAAGTCTAATCCTGAGCGGATTGCTGGCCATCATTCACCTACAGGCTCAAAATACGCGCAATTTACAGTTCACGATCTACTCTCAGTCTCCTATACGAGAATTAGCTTACCACGCCCAACCAAGCAAGAATCAGAGCTCTAAGCATTGCAAGCAACTCACACAACTGCAACACCACCCACTCGAAGCCGTCGGCCCCTACGCTTTTCGCGGTAGCGCGACGATTAATTTTTACCATCTACACACACATGCTCATCAAGCTCAGGTCGACATTCCATCAAACTCTGACCAGTGGTTATTCATTTTCACTGACAACCCTCACTTCCCCAACCATGCTAACACACTGCCATATCGCATTTATCCAATCGATACATCACTGCTACATTGGCCTAAAAACTCGCTTATTTTCCTAAATCTCTCCGGCATGCGCTTGGCTGGAAGATTAAACCAGCAGTACAGTCTTCTTGGCCCGGGAGAATCGCGCGCATATCCAATCGCTGCCACGACCCGAGTTCAATTACGCAGCTACGATGCACATAAAATATGGCGTACTGCATGGCTGAAAACAATTACTACGAAACCGGAACGACAGCACCTAATATTACTATTCCCACCCGTCCTAAGCGGATCCAACGCACTGGACGCACGAGTCATAATTCAACCAATGCTTTAGCCCGCATGCATTTACCGCTGAGCTAGATACCTCTCCCACAGATAGGAAAAGGACCATGCGAAATCACGCGGAGCACGCTGTAACCAGATTTCCAAATCGGTAAGGTCAATCCACTGCCCTGCACTCACCTCCTCAGGATCGAGCACGAAGGGCCCTTCAGAACGGCATTCATACACCCAAACGAACTCATAACCAGTCGCCCGACAAGGAGACTCCTTGAACACTGCCGAGAACTCTGCAGGTGCGTATAGTCCTATTTCTTCGCCCAACTCACGCCGCGCCGCGGTCTCGTATTCTTCGCCAACATCAACATGGCCCGAACATGAGCTCACCCATTTCCCTGGTGCAGTGTCCTTGCTCATAGAGCGCAGCTGCAAATACAGCTGGCCAGCCGAGTTAAAAACAAAGACATGGACAGCTCGATGCAGCAGGTTTTCGCGGTGTACCACAGCGCGGGCCTCAGTACGCAGGACCCGATCATAACTGTCTACCACATCAAAAATTTCACCCATATTTAGCGAATCAACGATTTGAACTCTTCAAATTGACCAGTGAATCCACCTGGCACCCCTTTGTTAATCACTGCTACTGCGTCGTGTGAATGCAAAGACTCTAGGTGTGCACAGGCGACTTGAAAGTCAACAATTGCAGGCGCAGATTCTAATTGTTCGTATAACAAGCGGGCTGCATCTTCTACAAACTTCGTGAACGCGCCGTTCATTTCGGCGAAGGCTTGCTCGTCTTCACGCTTCACCATTACCTGAGTTTCGGTCTGCAAGGCTTCTAGGCACAAAGCTTGAACCGCCTCAACACTAAGGTGCTGCCCCGCAAGAACTTCAATACTGACACGCGCAGTACTACGCTGCGAATGTGGAATCCCATAGACTTGACGGCTCTCACGCGCGTGCTCAGATAGCTCCGATGAACAAGGGCAAGCAGAGGAGTAAATAAAATCAAAATGAATGTATTTGCGAAAGCGGTTTAACTCATCGATCTTTCCCTCGTAGGCGGCTTTGTAATACTGCCACCCCTCCAAGCCACTGCGCAAACTGGGCTTCATTATCGGATACTCAAAGTCCAAACGCAACTGAGCGCGATGTGCATGGATCTCGTCTTTGTACTGCAAAAGTACCTCTTCCAAAAGATCTGGTGTAAAGATGCGGTCTTGAAATTCGTAAAAGATACGCATAATTCGCGACATATTAATCCCCTTCTGGTCGGCTTCCAGGGAAACTGTCCCAGTCACCGAAGTTTCCAGCACCTTAGTATCGGAGCTTGGGGTAATGTAACTTAACGGAAGTCTAAAATTGGAAATACCAACCTTTAAAATCGGCACATTCGCTCCAAAAATTTCCTGAGCATCCGCATTCTGCATGTCAGGCAACGCAGCACGGTACGCATCGGTCAGCACAAAATGCGGATCATAAACCTTGCTTGGCTTTATAAAGGCAAGCGTGTCTTGAGTAGGACTGCTGGATTTATTTTTCATGTATAAACTAGTCGGCGGTGACCGCATACCCCTTACAGCTCAAAATTGATGCAAGGGCGTAGCTTATATGCCAGTACGCCAACCTTTGGTCAAAGTATATTAGAAAAAGAGTTAAAACCAAGATAGGCAAGTGCGTAAAAATGCTTTGCGCTCAACTTCATACAATCTAAGGCTGATTCATAATGTTAGCAACTTTTCAGATTTTAGGCTCCAGCAGCAGCGGAAACTGTGCGCTGCTAAAGACCGAGCAAAGCAAGATTTTAATTGATGTCGGATTTTCAGCCAAAAAAATTGGCGAACTTTTAGCACCGCTGGGAGAGTCCCTAGATGCCATAGATGCCATTTTTTTAACCCATGAACATGGCGATCATTCACAAGGCATTCGCGGGCTAGCCAAACGCGAAAAACTTCCTATATATGCCAACCGCGATACCGCAGATGCGGTCCAAGCCAAGCTGACAAAAAAACCAAACTGGCAGATCTTCCAAACCGGCAGCACATTCAAAGTCCGCGACCTGACAGTTCATTCAATAGCGATCCCACACGACGCCTATGATCCAGTCGGCTACACATTTCACTGGGGCCAAACGGGCGATTTGTTTAATCCACCGCGCGGCCTAGCCTGGATCACTGACTTGGGCTATGTGCCAGCTCACGTGCGCGAACATATTAAGACCGTCGATACATTGGTGATCGAGGCCAACTACGACGAAAAACTGTTAGAGCAGGATGAAAAACGCCCTTGGTCAACCAAACAGCGCATACGTGGGCGACATGGGCATCTCTCGAACGACGACGCTTATGAAGTCCTACAGAGTTTAAATGGCGACTCCATGTTACAAGAAATCTATCTGGCACACCTCAGCAAGGACTGCAATAGCGTGGCACATGTACAATCAAAGTTTGCAGCCTTACATTGTGAAAAATCTTTCAAAATAAATGTCGTAGATCCATCATTTGGCATACATTATGCCGACAAAATTAAAAGTTCTTCCATTCCATTATGAAAACAGCTTACAGAAAAACTAAAATCATCTTCACCATTGGACCCGCCAGCATGGAACCAGAGGTACTCGATAAGCTAATCGAGAAAGGCGTCGACAACTGACGCATCAACATGGCTCACGCCGATCACGCATGGACTCGAGAAATCATCAAGCGGGTGCGTGCCGCCTGCGATCGAGTCGGACGTCAGATCGCGATCATGATGGACGTCAAAGGGCCGGAAATCCGCACCGCCGATGTACCCGAAACATTCGAATTAGTCGCGGGTGAAACATTTGATTTCACCTACGGCCTAGGCCTGGGCGGAACCGGCAAAGACGACATTCGCCGCGTCGACGTCAACTATCCTGATTTCGCTAATGACATGAAGGTAGGCGACACCGTACTAGTTGACAGCGGATTGATCCGCTTAAAAGTACTAGAAATTGAAGGCAGTCGCGTCCGTTGCGAAGTCGTCATCCCGGGCCCGATGGGCAATCGCCGCCACATTAACTTGCCTGGAGTACGTGTTAATTTACCCGCACTGACACAAAAAGATGAAGCAGACGTGAATGTTGGAATCGAAGAAGGCATCGAATTCTTCGCATTATCTTTTGTTCGTGAGCCGGCTGACTTAGAGTTATTTCATAAATACCTCACAGACCGCAATTCCAACGCTAAAATCATTGCCAAAATCGAGGATCAGCAAGCGATCACTAATCTAAAGGGCATCATTGAGGCCTCCGATGGCTTAATGGTGGCTCGCGGCGACCTAGGCGTTGAATGCCCATTTGAGGATCTACCAATCATTCAAACTCGCGCGGTTAATACCTGCATTCAGTCCGCCAAACCAGTGATCGTGGCAACTCACATGCTGGAATCAATGATCGACTCACCGATTCCAACCCGCGCGGAAGTGACCGACATCGCCAATGCAATTCGAGAACAAGCCGATTGCGTCATGCTTTCAGGCGAAACCACGGTCGGCAAATACCCGCTCGAATGCGTCGATACCATCAACCGCATTGCTTACCGCATTGAACAAGAGGACACTGATCCGCTGCGTAAAGACGTAATAATGACTGATCCTAAGTCAAAAATGCTTCGCTCTGCAGCACATTTGGCAACCGAGATGGATTCTGCCATCGTTCTATTTACACGGCGTGGACAATATACCCAAAAGCTCTCTTCACTACGCCCTCAGCTTCCAATATACGCTTTCACCGACAATCCAGTCTTGTTCCGACAGTTGCTATTAGTGCGTGGCATTGAACCCTTTTTCATGGAGTTTGAACATGCTCACGAAGATACCATTCAAAGCGCTTTCGCACGACTGAAAGCTCGCAAATGGGCAAAAACAGGTGATCCCATTGTAGTCATGACTAAAATGTACGCCGGCAAAGAACTGATCGACAGTACCCAACTACGCGAAATCGATTAAGCCATCGCAAAAATAATTCAACGAGAAGCCCACATCTGTGGGCTTTTTTTGGTGATAGATCTGACCTAATAAGTGCGATGCGACCACAGTAGTTGGCCGCAAACAATCGTGGCATTGCCACCGCAGCCATGGCACCAATACCACATAAATTTCAGTAGCGCTGCTACGGCCCACTCGAGACAAAAAAATCCTAGCCGTTGAACCTTTAGCGATGAAAGCGGAGCTCTCGGAGCCCAAAGCAAGTCATTCGCAAAAGCAGCAGCGCCCCAGAAAAACGAGAAATGCTCGTCTCACCATACACGCGGCCGCGGTAACGCACTGGAACATCACGAATCGCCAAATCCAACAGCGAGGCTCCGAAAATGAGGTTAAAATCCCCATAAGGGTCAAACTTGCCAAAGGCGGCGATCCGACGCAACAAGCGGGAATAATCATCACGCAGAAGCATTTTCGTGCCACACAGACTATCCTTAATCGGCCGATCAATCACAAAGCTCAGCGCTTGAGCGAAAAACTTATTGCCCAAAAAATTCAAGGTTCGCATCGCCTCTAACTCAAGCGGGTAGACCAAACGATTCCCATTGACAAACTCAGCCCGACCACTGGCCAAGGCGGCATAAAATTTTGGCATGTCCTCTGGCGCAGCAGTCAAATCACCATCTTGAATAACCAACACCTCGCCACGCGCGGCAGCAAATCCAGCAGTAACCGCATCCCATTTACCTTGGCCTGGCTGCTTTATATATTTCACATCCAGTGGTCCCCCATAGGCCGCCACCTAGCGCTCAATCACCTCACAAGTATCGTCACTACTATTGCCCTCGACGATTATTAACTCAGTCCGGCCTCCCAATTCTGGAATACCACCTAGGGCAAGCTTGATGTGACCTGACTCGTTACATACGGGCAAAACAACCGATGTACGCAAATCCCCCAACAGCAATGGCGCCAATAGCGGCCGCGCCACAATAAACAGTGAAACACCAAGATGCCTGAAAAAAGGTAGCCGCACCAAAAACTGATTACAAAACCTGCTAATAAAAGGCAGCTCGAAAGGAAATAGCTGCTCACTGCTGCTGCTGAGTACTTCAAACCCCTCCAGCTCCAATAAGTTAATCAAATCATAACGAGTCAGCCAGTTACTGGCCGGCTGCTCCAGCACCCAGCCCAGCTTTTGACCCAACAAAAAAAGCGGCTTCCATAAATGATTGAGCGAAGTACGGTAAATTCGAGTGCGCGAATGACAAGCTTGCAGCACATGCGCCGAACCACGCTGTACGTCGGGTAAATAGCCGACTAAATAATCCAATACAATCGCATCAAACTTTTCGTCAACTGGCCCA
>Ga0115008_10002791_pt1 | contig 14495 bp, 33 predicted proteins | sample FraStrMetagenome_FD_87164 | JGI IMG/M metagenome (GOLD analysis project Ga0115008, IMG submission 87164) | Marine eukaryotic phytoplankton communities from Arctic Ocean - Fram Strait ARC3M Metagenome | ecosystem: Environmental > Aquatic > Marine > Oceanic | place: Fram Strait | collected...
AAAAAATCCCTAGTGGCTTTTAAATTGCTTTGGTCGCAGGACAGGGGCCCAAAGCCCCCTGGACTATTAGCGACCTTGAGAATCTCGCTGGAGGTTGATGCGAAGTTACACGAAAAAATTGACAAAGTCAACCCCTGTGTACCACATGTCAACAACGTCGCAAACGCGCCAGGGGTCTGAGGACCCTGACGAAAGTGAGACAGCTGTGCAGAGACTACAAGGGGCGAAAGCAGGACAGGATCGTCAAAAAAATGGGAGAACATTGTATGCGGGGGATTATATATATGTGTACACGTATGTGACGCGCACCCGAACGCAACCCTGCGACCCCCTCCCCCTCACATATCCCATAGGCCCGCTAGGATTTCAGCTTTTTCCCTCGCGCCACGCACGCGTCATGCACGCATGGCACACGCATGACGCACGCATCACGGGCACAACCCCCACCCGCTCTTGCGCTATGCACCCAAGCCCCCCCACACGTGTCCCGCACATCACCCCCCTACGTCATGCCTACGTGTAACACCCGCCGCTGCGAGGCAAAAACTTTTTCACCCTTAACTCGCTGATTGTCAGCACTTTAATTTCCCAACAAATGTTAAACACCCTCTAAACCCTTGACAACCTTTCAACAATACCCTAAGTTTGCGGCATGGTTCAAAACACAACCCCCATGACATACACTCCTACTCACACCGCCGAAGGCCGCAAGCTTACGAAAGCGGAACGGAAGGCCGCCAACAAGGCGAAGTTTGCCGCCGAACAAGCGTCCAAGCCCAAGCCCAAGCGTAAGGCAGGCACACCCAAGGCATCCAAGCCCACAAGGGCCGAACGAAAGGCCGCCAACAAGGCAGCTTGGGCAAAGCAGCGCAAGCACACCTCTCCGAAGGAGATGGCGAAGAAGGCGGGTCAAGGGGGCAAGTCCTCGAACGACCGTATGGAGGCAAGGGCACAACGTGAGTCCCTGCGAAAGGCGGAGGCGAGAGCGGCGAAGGACTTGGCCTCCCGTACCGAGGTGGTCGAAGCCGTGGACGGCACACGTTCGGAGGTGGTGTCCGCACCTGAGGGGTACACACCCCGAGCGGTCGAGAGTGCAGGCAAAATCCCCGCAGGGCTGACCATCGTCGAAGCTGCCAACCTTGCGAAGGCACACTGGCTCGCCGAGCAGGAGGCGATTGTGGCGGCGGCGATTGCGGAGGAGGGCCAACTCGAAATGGCCTTCTGAGCGTAGGCAGTCAGGCACACTGACGAGGCTTAAGTAGCCGAAACGCCGTGAGGCGTCTGTGTCAAACCCACAACCCCCCACACACACATGGAATACACCCTTACCCCTAGCTGCCAAAACGCGATTGCGTCCCTGCAAACCCTCGACCAATCCACCTTCGATTCAATGGTGCAGTGGTGCATCGACCGCCGCAAGAGCGTCAAGGAGGGCCTGATGCGCGAGGATCAGGCGTACGACCAACGGCTTGCCTTCTTCCACCAATTGCTGGACATCGAAGCGTATTGGCGAGCCATCGCAGACGAGTGCCAGAGCCGCGAGAACAAGCGTCAGTTGGAGTGCCACGGATTCACCATCTAACTCGCTGAAAGTCAGGCACACTGACGAGACCTGATTGGTCGAAACGCCGAGAGGCGTCTGTGTCAAAACCCACACACACATGAACACCCCCACCCCCACCCCCTCCCGCTCTACTCGCCGCCGTACTCGCGGGGCATATGGACACGAGCCAATGCGCATGGATGACAGCGTGTACGCCCTTCGGCGCAAGGTCATCGACATCATCTACGATGCCAACCGCCGACTACAGGCGAACGGACACCCGCGCCTACCGAGGCAAGAGGTCCGAATCGTGGACGGGGGCGAGTGCTCCACCCTTGGATACGCTTGGCTTGGGCGCAACATCGTCCACATCGTCAAAGGGACTTGCGAGGGCGCAAGTGACACGAGCACACACACCGAGCTTCTGTACACGACCCTACACGAGTTACTTCACAGCGTCCTTGGGGTTGAGCACAACGAAAGTTGCCCGCTGATGTGTAAGTACCACAAGTACGAGGTCACAGACGAGGTGGCTTGGGAATTGTTCGGCGGATACTTCGAGTGAACACACACAAGCGCACATGGTGGCCCGCAAGGGCGGGGGGTTCGAGTCCCCTCTGCGCTCCAACTCAAATGTTAAAAAGTGTTAAAAGCCTTGACAACCCTTCAACAATCCACTACATTTGTGTCATCAATCAATCAACACACCCCCACATGACGGACAATTACAAAGCCCAGCAAAAAGCGTTTCTCAATGTCGTCAACCGATTCGGCGGCCTCCCACCCACGTTCAAGTTCGACCCCGCACATGAGGAAATCACGCTTGTGTATGCCCCGCACTTGTTCCTCTCGCGGCTCATTGAGAGTGGCGCAAGCCTGAACCTGTCCACGAAAGGAGTCTCCGTGGTGTGGTACAGCTTTCCGAATTGTTAAAAAGTGTTAAAAGCCTTGACAACCTTTGAACAAGTCCGTATCTTCGAATCATCAATCAACCCCACCACCCATGGCAAAGACACCCACCCGCATAGCGTGGCATGACGGCGACGTCCTCCATGTGGTCCGCTTAGGCAAGACCACCAACGCAAAGATTGCACGACCCACGGACAAAGTCCTGCAAACGTATCACTTCGACCTTCGCCAATTGGCCCTCGTGCGGTCACACCTCGACGGCAAGAGAAAAATTCCAATGTCGGATTTCTTCGACCTCGACGCGGCCAACTGCATGGACTGCCCGCTCTCGAACAATTCAGGCAATGGCAAGTGCTACACCCACAAGTATATGCAGTTCTCAGGCATGGTGTCCATGCTCAAATCCCTGTGCATGGAAGAAATCCACGAAGGCTTGGATGACGTGGACCGCTTGGGTATCAAGCTTATGGCCGAACGTGCGGACTTCATCCGCTTCGGTACATACGGGGAGCCTTCGCTCCTCCCACTCGACCTTGTTGGCGACATCGTGGTGGCGGGGCAATGCAAGTGGACGGGGTACACACACCAGGCCCGCAAGGACTGGGCGCAAGACTACTCCCAATACTTCATGGCTTCGGCCCACTCTGACAAAGACGCGGCATCCATCACGGGGTGGCGGGCCTTCGTCTGCACCGAACCCGACGACACTTCGACGGCTGTCCAATGCCCTGCATCCAAGGAGTTAAGCGTGTCCAACTGCTCCACCTGTGGCCTGTGCTCGGGGATCGTGGGCAAGGGTAGCAAGAACGTCAAAATCAAAATCCACTGACATGAGCACACAATGCGAAACCTGTAGCGGCAAAGGCTACATCCACACCACCCGTACACTCGGCGAGAAAGAATACGTCGAGCGGTGCGACGAATGCTACCAAGAGGGCGCAGTCTCTTGGACTGACGAGCAAGCGGCGGAGTATGCCCGCCGAGAGGCGTCTGTGTCAAACCCACAACCCCCACCACAACCCTGACGCTTGCAACCCCCTGAAATAATGAAAGAAAAAGACATATACACCTGTGAAATGTGCGAAGGCACAGGACGCAGACTCGTGGGCTATGGCCCCGACCAAGAAGAAGTAGACTGCACAGAGTGTGCAATCGAAATGGACCCTGACACAAGAGACCGATGACCGAAAACAAAACCCCCTCCCAACGTATGTTCAACCTGTATGGACGCGCCACGCGCTCCCTCACCTACCCGAACTGGGTGATGCTCGGTCAGTATGACTCCGACGAAGAGCGCGACAGCCTGAAAGGTGGCATCGGCAAGTTCTACGACGAATTCGAAACGAAAGAGCAATGACCGAGAGAGACAAAAAAATCATGGAGGTGGTGGCGTACACCATGTTCTACGTAGCGAGCAAGCCCCACGTGCATTTCGTGGACACGTATGACCTCGTGGTACGTTGGGCGGCTCAGTTCGTGGACCACCACCAACGCCCCTTGACCGAGTACGGAATCGGGGAGGGGTACGACATCGAGTGGGACGAACACATCGAGCTGTTCATGGGCTGTGAAGAACGGCTAAATGTTAAAAAGTGTTAAATACCTTGACAACGTCTGAACAACTCCTTATATTTGCATCATCAATCAATCGACATGACAGACACAATCACCACCCCCGTAGTATATGCTCGACGCTGTGACAAAACAGGCGAAGGCATGAATTCAGGATGGCTCTTCGGAGACGGAGCCATGTACATCAAGTACGAAGCGGACGTCATCGCAGAATTGCGTGGCCCCAATTGGAAAGACTTTTGGACGGACATGAAGCCCACCTCTGAGCGCACCGACGACGAGGTGTTGGAGGCCGCCTTCGAGCAGGACATCTGCCACTGGACCGAGTGGGACCCATCCGAGGAGGACGAGTGGTACACAGCCCATGGTTGCCTACTCGCTACCGAGGAGCGGGTGAAGCTATACACTCAGGAACTCCCCGCCACAGACGTGGAGATTGCCGCTGTCCTGCTCAAGATGCGAGGCTTCACGGTATGGGTTCGAGAGGGCGAGGAGCCACCAGGCAAGTGGGCAGGCAAGCAAACGCTCGGTATCAACGTGTGGCAAGACGATTTTTCAGACTCCACAGGGGTGGAAATCTCAGACAGGGAGGTGTCCGATTGGGCAAGGGTATACCACGAGGGTATGCTGTCAGAGACAGAGGAGAAGGCATACTGGGAGATTGCCAAACAGCCGAACGAATGGAGGTTCATTGGATGGAGGCACATCTACGGAGAACACGGACCCATCAGCGAAAAAGTATGACACAAGACGAAATCCAAAAGGTGCAACAGGCACTGATGATGGCGGAGATGTTCTATCTCGCCACCCCAAAGGGGGCAATCGAAGGGCTGTCCAATCCACTCAGCAAAGTGCTGACCGAGGCAATCGAAATCACAGACAAGTACACAGACGAATGACAAAAGCAGAACTCATGTTGGTGCGAGACGCACTCTGGAAGGCAAGCAACTGCGTTGAATTTGCAGGGGAAATCGAAACAGAAAAGAAAGTCGATGACGCTATCGACTTGGTAAACAAACAGATTAACAGAAGCAAATGAGTATCATGACAGACGTAGCAACACTCAAGACCATCGAGGTCAAGACAAGTATCGAGTTTTCAAAGGCAACAGACCTGATCGTCGGGGCCTTCGAAGGGGGTAGCAATTACTGGATTAAGTGCATCGATTGGGGTAGCCTAAAGACAAGGCACAAGGAGTCCCCATGGAAAGAGCAGAAGTTGGGGGAGACATACTCAAAGGTCATGTCATGGTGTTGCATCCACGACCTCCGCTTCTACGTAGAGGTGGAGGATGACGACCGAGAACTAAATCACATCACCCCCGCAAGTATTAAGAGGGGCGTGATGACCATGGCAAACTCTTATCCTCGTCACTTCAACGACATGATGAGGGATAATGGTGACGCGACAACAAGCGATGTGCTGTTGCAGTGCATCCTGTACAACGAAATAGTGTTTGGGTAACCGCAATGGAAGACGAAAATGATTTGCGCTATGCGCTTGAGATGATGTGTATCGATGACCCTTACAGTTTCGATGAAGCAAACGAACTATACAGCGTTGTTGCTGGCATCATTGGTATGAAGTGAACGTGGTGGGGACCACGGGGTGTTGAGGGTGAGAGCGCACCACCCATTTGAACTTTGTCATCGTGCGTCGAGGGGGTGAGAGGCCCCTACCCCACCCACGTAGCTCAGGGGATAGAGCAACTGCCTTCTAAGCAGTCGGTCGCAGGTTCGATTCCTGCCGTGGGTACAAACACAGAACACATGAGCTACTACGAATACACGAAGACAGACCTACTTACTCCAAAGCAACGCAAACAATTCAACGCCATTGATGAAATGAGTCTCGACAGCGATTTTGTTGACCGCCTATGGCTTCTGCTTGATCATGACGTCACCGACACGCTCGATGATGACGGAACCGAGATGGAGAACTTCAGGGGAGCCCTTGCCGAGTTCTGTTTCGGGTGGGTCATGGGGGAAAAACTACCTGAGCAATCAAAATGAACAAGCAATACAAGTCCACAATCGAAGACTGCCTGAATTACTTCAAGTCCATTGACGTGGATGCATATCAGGCCGACTTCTCATATGTATACGTTCACGTAGGCTTTGATATCTATGTGCAAATCTCCGATGCGGAAATCCAATTCCGCGCAGACGAATGGAAAAACCAACAACCATGACAAACACACTCACACCGCTCCAGAATGAGCTTCAGGTAAAGCTGTTCACCCTCGTCAATTGGGAGGATATCAATTCCTTCGTGGCAAAAGAATTCCCTGTGGATGCCCGCCGCAAAACACTCACGGCGCTCGAATTCACCCCTATGGACACAGACCACATCGATTGGCAGGCTGTGGTGGACTTCTGCATCCGCAAGTACCTCTGACACACACACAAAAATTTGACACAGAACCAATGAAGCAAGAAATAATTGACCGCCTTGAGTATACCAGTGCATGGCAGGATGACATCACGGGGCAGCACCACGAACTCTGGTACGACCCTGAGACCGACATCGAATACTGGGTTCCCGTGACCAAGAACTACCAGTGGAACCGAGTGCAAGAAGTAGAAACCAACACATGAATAAATTTTTCACACGCACCAAGCACCTCGACAGGCACATCGCGACACGGCTAAGAGAACGAGCGAGATACATGAGGGATCAACACAAAGAGATGAACAAGCGGTTCGGATACTGCAAGGACATCGACTCACCCGTAATGCGGGAGCTGTCGAACAGGTTTGCTAAGTACGAGGACTCGAACACCATGTACAAGTGGATATGCAAACAAGACACTGCGTTCCGAGACTCCGTACCTGTACAAGTCTTCGACATTCTGAAGGAAGACAGGGGAGAATGTTAAAAAGTGTTAAAGAACTTGACAACCACTTAACAATGTTGTAGGTTTGCTCCATCAATCAACCACCACACAATGACCGACGAAAGAAACCTTCAGTTCAACAACCTGCGTAAGCAGATTCACGAGTATCAATCTCGTGAACATGAGGTAGTGAAATTCCTACGCCTCTTGAACAAAGACGAAGACAACATCAAGCCTGAATACACTGATGCGTTAGCAAAAATCCTTGACCTCCTTTCCCCCAATGGCTGATCACATATACATCAAGTGCCTCGACGAGATGTCAGGCTACGGCCCCTACAAAGTATACGGGGAGGACGATTGGATGACAGTCATGTGGAACAATATGCCACACGACCTCAACATATGGTGGGATGACCTCAAGAATCAGTGGGGGTGGGGCCTATATAGATTTCAGCTTGTAAGCAAACGAGGTGGGGGCTTTTTAGGGAGGGATGAGCGTGACGCCCTTGCTAGTGGTGACGCCGTAGTACTAGAAGACTATGAAGGACACTGAAGACATTATCGCATTCGGATGGGCAGGGATCTTCCTGTGCATCCTCTTATTAATCGCAACACACACACAATGAAAGACACACTCACCCTATGGTTGGAGGACATGATGTCCAGTCAAGTCGGCAAGCGCGTAGAGATTCCCGTATCCGATGAAGCATACGAAAAGCACAAGGCGGAGCAACGCCGAGTCAAGTGCATCAACCCCACAAAACGATGACGGATACTGAAACAAGATGGACGGTGGAGCAAGCCACGGCACTCAATAAACTCCTTGACCTACTCGATGACGTGCTTCAGTATGAAGTGCATGACGAAGGCAAGCGTGAGAGATACGAAAAGAAGCAAAGGAAAATCCTGGACGTCATGTTCCCTGAGCGCATCGCCGCTCGCAACCCACACAAGCAATGAGTAAAGACAGCAGTAAGATGAAGTACGTAGTAGCGTACCTAGCAGGTGACGAAGGTGACGGGGTGTCCTCAGATTGGATCCCCTGCTACGACATGGATGATGCCATCAATCACAAGCGCCGCATCCAAAACCAAACGAGCTTCGGCTCCATCACCATCACTAAAATCCTTGAGCGCCATGACCACTAAGGTCCGATTCCACCTTGCCAATGGACCGAACAAGTACCGATGGCAGGTGCGCACTGGGGATGAGGTAGAATATTACGACCCCGAGGACGTAATCCTGGAGATGCACAACGCCGTCCTCCGCAATCAGAGGGGCACAGCAGAGCGAATCTTGAGCGGAGAGAATAAGACTGTGTGTGCATGGGTCGAGTGTGACTCGGTCATCGTCAAGCCACGAGGTCAGTTCTCTGTTCCTGATGTGAAGAGCTTCTTCCACTACAACCCCAAGCGCAGGGTACATTGGTTCAACAGCAAGCGCCAAGACATAGACAACACAACACACCCGATGCTCGCCACCTTCGGTCGGCTCATCATTCAACCAGAAATCACAAAGACATATGCTTAAAGAGTGGGCACAACAAATCCGATCCGTCATCACATCTAATCGTGAACCCAAACTGGGCACACGAGACTGTCAGAATTCGATATACACCATGCGTGTCTATCAGCACGAAAGCTCTTGGGTCTTCGACCACTACGGCCTAGGCTTAATCAAGGAACCCTTTGTAGCTGGAGCAGACGAAATCTTCGATGAGATTGCACGCTTACGGTCTTCTCAACCCGACCAAGCCTGCATCGACATCCTATTCAGTGACGGGCAGTTCCCTGGTTGGGGAATCCTAGCCGAGCACGTCGCCCCAAGCATGGGTGGTAACGACTATCAAATCATAGCAACAGAGTATGACACGCTGGACACCCACGAGTTCTGGCTATGCCCTGCCCTGCTCAAGTACTTCGCTCATGCGCCGAGCAAAATCTTTATGAAAGTAACCAACGTATCAATTAAGTAATGAAAAAATTAAGCCCACATCAGAGGTTCAAAATCGCAAGTGAACGAGTGCAGATGGAGCGCAAACAACTGACTGGCCTGTCCACAAAACTGCAATTAAAAACGCACATAAACTCAGACTTACTTAGAAGTGAAGTGATGAGAGTGGTGAGCGAAGTGTTTGATGTAGACCCAGAATTAATTAAGGGTCGAAGCAGGGTAAAGAAAATAGCACACGCTAGGCACGCATACTGCTTCTTGGCTATGAGTCTAGACCCCTCATCTACTCTGGGAAGCCTGGGTAAGAGTGTTGACCGAGATCACAGCACAATGATCAACAGTATCCGCAAGTGCAACAACTTGAGGGAGTCAGACTTTGGGTACTCTAAGCAGTTTAGGAACTGCATTGAGTCACTGTTAGAAAGCTCAGACAAAAACTTGATTCAAGTATGCTTTAAACCTGAGCATCTTGAAAGAAATTTCAATCAGCGTCAACGACTGATGGAGCAAGCTCTAGCATCCATGGATATTGTGCGGGACTTCATGAACATGTGTGATCAGTTCGTGATGTATGATGATGGAGCTACGGATAGTGACCTGATCAAGGAGATAAATAATCTCAGGATGGCGGCAGCAAAAAAAGGATTTTAACAACAACACAATGAGCAAGAAACTCACACACAAAATGTGGAATGCTGAAGAGACAGGCATTCTAGAAGACAACTTGGATTTAATCATCGAGGAAAGTGGAGGCGTGATGTCAATATGTATTGACGCGCCTACCGTTAGCCGCCTTGCGGACAGTATGGGTCGAACGAAGTCAAGCGTAAGCGGAAAGGCTAGGGTGCTCGGCATTGCTTTGGGAAAGATTCATACGAGATCAAAGCGATTAGAGAAAGAGGCTGGTCTTTACAAAGCCCAGGACAAAAACCAAACATGGCCCTTCTCAGGTGAGGTCGCCAAGAAAATCGAAGAGCGCACCGAGAGTGTTGACATCGATATGGATTCACGTTTCGTCAGCGTGCCACTGGAAAAACTGTACGGTAAAGTAGATTACGCAACCTTTATTTCATTAATCAAATGAGTACATACAAATTCAAGACCACGAACATCCGTGGCAAGCAGTACGTTGAAGTCAACGAACGCATTAAATACCTGCGTCAAGAAGACTCCATCAAGAACTACAGTGTCATCACTGAGCTAACCCACTTCGACAGCGAGTTGGTCGTGTTCAAGTGTATCATAGCAGATGAAAACCAGAGGGTCATCGCCACGGGCCATGCCCACGAGGATCGTTCTTCTAGCAACATCAACAAGACCAGCTATGTAGAGAACTGCGAGACGTCAGCCGTAGGTAGAGCTCTCGCTATGCTCGGTATTGGTATCGATGCAAGCATCGCCTCAGCTAACGAGGTGGAGACAGCGATCGCACAGCAGGACACGAAGCCAGCAAAGAAAGAGGAGGACTTCTCTCACCCTGCTGCTGCAAAGCCGAAGGCCCCCGCCAAGAAAGCCCCTGCAAAGAAGGCCCCTGCCAAGAAAGCTCCTGCAAAGAAGGAGGAGCCCGAGGCGGACATGATGGAGAAGGCCGTGAACTACATCAAGGGTCACCCTGACAAGCGTAAGGCATACGACTTGATCGAGAGCAAGTACGGGGATCAGCTTTCCGAACAGCAATTGTCTGGACTCTTCAAATTCGTTCGATGAGAGATCAACTAAAAGAACGGTACGGGAAACCGCACCTGTCATACTCTTCAATGAAGTATGCCCTCGGTGACATGAGGCAGTGGGAGAAGTACATGCGGGGCACACTCTTTAAGGAGAGTGACGCCTTGCGCTTCGGCTCCCTCTACGACTGCCTGTTATTGACCCCCAACGAAGCCCCCAATCAGTACATTGTTATGGATGAGGAGGATCTAACCAAGGGTATCAAGTCCAATAACCCTAAGCTAACCAAGGTGTACAAGGAAAGGGTTCAGGTATTTTCCGAGACAGCAAAGGAGTCGGGTCGTACAGTAGTTAGCAGCGACGACTGGAAGAAGGCCGAGGACATGATCACAAGGCTTGACGACGAGGGGCTACTTCACTCAGTGTTGAGTGGGGGACAGCCGCAGGTGGAGTTCAACGAAGACATCGATGGTGTACCCCTGAAGGGCTTCATCGACTACCTACACCCAGACTTTGTGTGCGACAGCAAGTCCACCCGATCGATGAGTAAATTCAGGTACGATGTCGGATCCTTCTGCTACGATATCCAAGCCTACATCTACACTTTGGTGACAGGCAAGGATGAATTCTACTGGCTCGTACAGGAGAAGACCGACCCCTACTACCCAGGTTTGGTGAGGTGCTCAGAGAAAACCCTGTTCTCTGGTGAGATGAAATTCAATGAAGCGTTAACAAACATCCAGGAGTGGATGGCGCGAGACGAAGAAGAATTGGAAGGTTATGCAAAATTTGAAGTCTGACCTTGCATTCATAGCTATCCTAGTTATATTCGCCTTGTTGCAAATACTCTAACACACGTAAACATGACAGAAAGAAAGAACGACAGTGTGCTCGTCGGCTGGGCCGATGACCCCTCCTACAACGACAACAATGAGCTCATCGGGTGGAGGCTTAAGCTTAAGGACCACGAGCTTCAAGAGATGCTGGACAAATACCTTACCGCAAAGAACAGTGAGGGACACGGAGGTAACGTGTACTTGACTATGTTCATGAGCCGTAGCGGAAAGGCTTGCTGCCGAGTCTACGATCCGAACAGCGAGGGTGCAAAGGAAGCTCGAGCTAAGAAGCAAGAGTCGAAGGTCGCTGATGACCTGCCTTTCTAAACCTGATATCTTTTACATCACCGTAAAAGCTTCTTACAGGAAGAACAAACGGGATGTTTCTGTAGAGACTTGGATTGTGTCGAGCTTTGACGATCCCATAGACATCATGCTCTATGACGATAAGACAATGAGCCGACTCAAGAAATTGTTTTACAAAACCAGTAAAGCAAAAGACAAGCGAGTATCTATAGATGAGATATTAGATAGGAAAGTCATAGGCAAATCACAACGATCACTGGATGACCAGAAGGGAACAGATAGTAGCGGCGACTAACACCGTTAGGGAGTTGCTGCTGGAAAAGAATGACGCTTATGGTGACAGTGCGCTGTCCCCTCTGAACGTTTTTTCTTCCGCCAATGCCGAGTATGGGATACGACAACGTATCGACGACAAGTTGAAGCGCATACAAAACGCTGGCTTGAACGACGAGACAGAGGATACCCTACTGGACTTGGCGGGTTACCTCATCCTGTTAATCATCGCCCGCGATGAACATAACGATCTTCAGAAGCATATACGACAAGGCCAGTCCGCACCCGTTGACAGTAGTTCAAGCACTGCATCGCATTCGGGACGGGAGGTCACGTACAGTAGTTGAAAGTGTAAGATCGGGAAACAAAGAGAAGAAGATGCAACTCCCCGCTGTATTGTTCAGTGGGGAGTTCTCGTCTCGTTCCGATAATGACATCAACGAACACAGTAGTTACATAGTTCTTGACTTTGATCACGTTGAAGTTGAATCTACTAAGAAGGTACTTGCTACAGACGAGTACATCTACAGCTGTTGGGAATCCCCATCAGGTACTGGCGTAAAGGCGCTAGTAAGAGTAAGCAATCCAGAGCGACACAGGGATCACTTCAGAGCCCTTGTCCGATACTTCGACGGGAGGTATGGCCTTGACCTAGACGAGAGCGGCATCAATGAAAGCCGTGCGTGTTTTGAGAGCTATGACCCTGAGATAGTCATTAAGACTGTCAGCCAGAAGTTCGGGAAGTTTGTTAGTGAAGAGAAGTTTGAGGAGCCAGCCTTAGAGCCGACACCTCAACACACTGACTATGACAAACTCAATATCGCTGCCCGTATGGTGCGCAATGCATCGCATGGAGAGAAGCACAATGTGCTAATCAAAGCAGCCACGCTCTGCGGTGGATACATCGCTGCTGGTAAGATGGAAGAGGAGGAGGTTATCCGCGTCCTCTCTAGGGAGATATCTAAAAGAGATATAGACAGTATGCAATCTGCCTTGGATGCAATCCGAGAAGGCATTGAGCATGGTAAGACGCGTCCTATACGCGACATCGTACAGCAAGAGGAGGAAGCGCAAAGACAAATGCGCATCGAGGATGGGGACTTAAGCTTCTTGGTAGACGCGGATGATGACTTCCAATGGATCGAGGACTTTAGTCAAGGGCGTATTGAGCAGGGATTAGACACTGGTAGTGAGGAGCTAGATAAATACTTTCGGTACAAGAAAGAGTTCGTTATCATGAACGGACACAGTAACGTGGGTAAAACCACCAGTGCTCTGTACCTAATCGCTAACTCCACAATTCGCCATGGTTGGAAGTGGATGATCTACAGTGCGGAGAATAGAACAAGCAGCATCAAGATGTCACTGATGCAAATGGTCTGCGACAAGAAGGTAGCCAACATGACCTACCAGGAGCGCAAGGCTTCATACGAGTTCGTGAACGACCACTTCTATATCGTGACCACGACCCATGTTTACACATACATGGACATGATCACCTTCATGGAGAAGACACAGTTCTATCACGGCATCGACGCGGTGTTTGTAGACCCATACAATAGCTTGCGGCTAGACCTTCGGAAGTCTGAGATGCAGAACACTCACGACTACCACTACGAGGCTGCTACATCTTTCCTTACATTCAGTAAGAATAACGATGTCGCTGTATGGTTGAACATGCACGCTGTCACTGAGGCACAGAGAAGGAAGGGGGCGGATGGATTACCGAGCGCACCCTATGCAGAAGACACAGAGGGGGGCGGTAAGTTTGTGAACAGAGCGGACTGCTTCCTCACTATACACCGAAAGGTGCAGGCCCCTGACCCGCATACTCGTAGCATGACAGAGGTTCATATCAGGAAGGTAAGGGAGACAGAGACTGGAGGTCAGCCCTCATCTCTTGACGAACCCTTTAAGATGATTATGAATAATTCTCACACGGGTTTCGTGGAGTGGGGCAAACAAAAGCCAATCATTAGCCCGTTGTCTTTTACTGGAGGTGTTCAGAAAGAGATTCCTATTGATAAAATCAGGTATACTATTGCCCCTAATACATCCTTTGGTGGTATATTACAGGGCGATGAAGAAGAGGAAGTCAGCGACTAGACCTAGTCGCAAGAAGAACCTGGGTAAATTCAAGAGCGGTATCGAGAAGTACTGCAACGACCAGCTTAGGGCAGCGGGGCTAGACTTTAAGTACGAAGAGAAGGAGTATCTGTTGATGGATAAGTTCAGGTATCCCAACAGGTACTTGAAGATGACCGCCAAGAGAAAAGACCTGAGCGATCGGAGCAACAGTATTCAGTTGCCTATCAGGTATACGCCAGACTTCGTGGCCACGGACGAGAGCTGGGTCATCGAAACCAAGGGGTACCTGCACTCTCATCATGATTTCAGCATGCGCTGGAAACTTTTTCTACGTCACCTCGTTGATAACAACAAGGACTGCGCTGTATATATAGCGAAGAATAAGCAGCAAATTGACCGTGTGATTGAAGACATAAAACAACTGCAGCATGGGGGATGATAATCTGCGTGCTCTAAGTCAGGTTTATCAGGGCGCTTGCAATCGCATGCATGAAGCCTGTACATCTCT
>Ga0115008_10002794_pt1 | contig 14489 bp, 19 predicted proteins | sample FraStrMetagenome_FD_87164 | JGI IMG/M metagenome (GOLD analysis project Ga0115008, IMG submission 87164) | Marine eukaryotic phytoplankton communities from Arctic Ocean - Fram Strait ARC3M Metagenome | ecosystem: Environmental > Aquatic > Marine > Oceanic | place: Fram Strait | collected...
GTACACGTAAGTACAGCGAAGTTTATACAAAATGCGAGATGACGATGAGGAGGTTGAAGTTTGAAAAATACTTATTGCAAATTTGATATGTAAACTCCGAAAGAAAATATCAGCTCAAATAAGCCAGAATGTGAAATTTACAAAAAAAAAAGCCAGAATGTAAATTTTCTATGTCTCGCACACTCGACACTCGCACAGAAGTATACAGTTGAAACAATAACGTCTAAATATCAAAAATATTCCTAGAACTATGCGAATCTCCTACACACGTGTAGTAAACCAGGACCACAAGTTTTTTTTAATCTTTCGTCACAGTGGCATCTCTCTCACAGCAATCTCCTCCCATCCAGCTCACAATAGCTCCTTGCTGTTACGCAACCGAAGGCATTATATTTCTGTACCTGGTACAACAGCAAAAACATCAACCATGGTACGTTAGTTTATCATACATAGTGTTTCGAACGAAGTGTCGAGTTATAATTAAATGCACATATCTTTGTGTTAAAATGTAATGAAGGCCCAAATCTTTCAGCTAATTTCGACGTTAGTTGTAGCGTAATATTTGTAGACTGGCATCGTCTTCTAACTTGATAATTCGAAATGTTTGAATATAGGTTAATTTTACAGTCGATCAAATGAGGGCCATTATGGACCTCAAACATAACATCCGTTCTATGTCTGTGATTGCCCACGTAGATCACGGAAAGACCACTTTGACGGACTCCCTTGTTCAGAAGGCGGGAATTATTTCTTCGAAGGCTGCTGGTGGAGCTCGTTACACCGATACTCGTGCTGATGAGGCCGAGCGTGGTATTACTATCAAGTCTACCGGTATCTCTATGTTTTTTGAGTATGATATGGACAAAAAGGATGAAGTCGTATCCCAGGAGGAACTCGACCGTCGTCAGGCTGAAGTTGATGCAATGAACGAAGCTGACAGCACAGTGAAGATCTCCAAGAACTCTTACCTTATCAACCTTATTGACTCTCCTGGTCACGTTGATTTTTCGTCTGAGGTTACTGCCGCCCTTCGTGTAACGGATGGAGCTCTTGTTGTTGTTGACACCATTGATGGAGTTTGTGTTCAAACCGAGACTGTACTTCGTCAGGCTATTGCAGAACGTGTGCGCCCCGTGCTTATGGTCAACAAGGTCGATCGTGCCATTCTTGAGCTTCAGCTTCCTGGTGAGGAGCTTTACCAGGCATTCTGCCGTTCAATTGAGTCCGTTAACGTGATCGTTGCTATGTACAACGATGAGGCTCTTGGTGATGTACAGGTTGATCCTACTAAGGGAACTGTTGCCTTTGGAAGTGGTCTCCACCAGTGGGCATTCACCCTTAACAAGTTCGCGAAGACCTACGGCGCTAAGTTCGGTGTTCCTACCGATAAGATGATGAGCAAGCTTTGGGGTGATTGGTACTTTGACCCAGCTCGCAAGGTGTGGACTACCTCCGATAAGGGAGGAAAACTCGAGCGTGCCTTCTGTCAGTTTATTGCAACACCCATCACTACCTTGTTCGAAGCTATTATGAACGAAAAGCATGGAAAGGTAAAGAAAATGTTGAAAGCTATTGGTGTAGAGTTGAAGGGAGAGGACAGAGACCTTGTTGGAAAGCAGCTCCTCAAGCGTGTCATGCAGAAATGGCTTCCCGCTGGAGACGCTGTGTTGGAGATGATTGTGCTTCATTTGCCCTCTCCTGCCAAGGCTCAGTCTTACCGTGTTGATACTCTTTATGATGGACCTCTTGATGATGCCACAGCTACTGCCATCCGTACCTGTGACACCAGTGATGGTGCTCCTTTGTGTATGTACATTTCTAAGATGGTTCCCACCAGTGATAAGGGACGTTTCTACGCTTTCGGACGTGTCTTCAGTGGAAAGATCGCAACCGGTCAAAAGGTTCGTATCATGGGACCTAACTACGTTCCTGGAAAGAAGAGTGAACTATGGATTAAGAACATTCAGCGTACTCTTATCATGATGGGTCGTTACACCGAGCAGGTTCCAGATATCCCTGCTGGTAACACTTGCGCCCTTGTTGGTGTTGATCAGTACTTGCTGAAGAGTGGTACTATTTGTACTCAGGAGGATGCCTGCTGTATTAAGACCATGAAGTTCAGTGTTTCCCCTGTTGTTCGTTGTGCTGTTGAACCTAAGAACTCTGCTGACTTGCCTAAGTTGGTTGAGGGTATGAAGCGTCTTGCCAAGTCCGACCCGATGGTCTTGTGTTACACTGAAGATTCCGGTGAACACATCATCGCTGCCTCTGGTGAGCTTCATCTCGAGATTTGCCTCCAGGATTTGCAACAAGAGTTCATGGGAACTCAGGTCAAGATCAGTGATCCTGTTGTTTCTTTCCGTGAGACAATGCAGGGTAAGAGCTCTCAGACCTGTCTTGCTAAGTCTGCCAACAAGCACAATCGTCTCTTTATTACAGGAGAGGGAATCACACCAGAACTCTGTAAAGCTATTGATGATGGTGATATTTACCCAACTGCTGATGCCAAGATTCAGGGAAGGAAGATGGCGGACGAGTTCGGTTGGGATGTTACTGAAGCACGTAAGATTTGGGCTTTCGGTCCTGATGGACGTGGACCTAATCTTTATGTCGATACCACCAAGGGAGTCAACTACCTCATGGAAATCAAGGAATCAGTTGTCGGTGGATTTAACTGGGCCTGCCAGAACGGTCCTCTGTGCGAAGAACAAATGCGTGGTTGCCGTTACAACTTGTTAGATGTTGTGTTGCATGCTGATGCCATCCATCGTGGTATGGGACAGATCATGCCTACCTCACGTCGTGTATGCTTTTCATCAATGTTGACCGCCGAACCTGGTCTTCTTGAGCCCGTATACCTATGTAATATTAGTGTTCCACAGGATGCTATGGGTAATGTTTATGGAGTACTTACCAAGCGTCGTGGTCACGTGTTTTCTGAAGAACAGCGTCCTGGAACTCCTCAGATGACTCTTCTCGCATATTTGCCTGTTATGGAGTCATTTGGTTTCACAGCTGATCTTCGTTCACACACTGGTGGAAAGGCTTTCCCGCAGTGCTCATTCGATCATTGGGAGCCTATGAGTGGAAGTCCTTGGGAGGAATCAAAGGTCAGGGAAACCATTCTCGCCGTCCGTAAGAGAAAGGGACTCAAGGATGTGATCCCCGAGATCGCCGACTACTTGGACAAGCTTTAAGTAGTGAATATGTTAAAATATACTAATTTATGAAATTAAACTCTCCTCTCTTGTTTGAATTAATTGTTGAATACAGACACTGGAAAACATGCGATGCCAGGTGGCTAACTTTAGATTTATCCCTATATTAAAAAAATTACTTTCTAGTGACAGACCCACACTGATGATTCTCATCCTATCTATTGTAGGGTGAAACTCATCATCTAATCACATCTGGAGCTTAACATCATCTTTTTCTTCTGTTCCATAATCATCTGTCTACGTTGTGTAGGGTCTGAAATGTTATCCAATTTTCGTGCAAACTCGTGAATGTCTCTATGATTAGTTACTGACGAAACTTCTCCCAATGGTACAGCTTCACTATAGAGTCCTTTGACATTACCTCGAAGGCGCCCATTCCTCTTTCTCCTACTCTTTCCAAGGTCCCCATTATGTTGACGACCTTGTAATATTTCAGCACGACTTGGCTGTGCAGGTATGAAATAATGACCAAAGTAAGCACTAAGCACTGTTGAAGGATAATGCATGAATACCAAACGATTATCTTACCAAAACATCTCTTTCCATGATTTTTTGAAGAGATTCTCTATCGTAGGCGTTTACCATAGCGAGACAAAGAATGGTGAACACTGAGGATACAATCGATTTCATATTTTTCTTAGCGTTATCCAGTATCCAGCATAAGGAGTGAATGAAATTGTTTTTTCCCTTAAAATTTATTTTGGTTGGCGATTGGTGATGGTGATACAGAATTCTAAAAAACTCGGGGAGGCATAATGACTGCTTGTAATCGAGTCATTTTTAATTTGTTCCGAGCTGTCTTTATTCAACAATGCCAACAAAAACACCGTACCAGTACACTAACAAAAACATCGATACGTGTATACATACGGATTTAGAACTCAAAAATTGGAAGGAGAATGATTATCCCCGCAGTCATTTCAGCAGTTATTACTATTATATATGTGTGTAACATCTGAAGAATGAAAGAAGCTTACGACTTAAGAGCGTATCCAGACGGCATGTGCTGGAAATTCCAGGGGTTACTAATTAGTACTCTAGATATGGGAAGAGGTAGTTCAATAGTTGGGGAAATACTCCGCATAGTATATTTTTCTATAATATAACAATTGCTTTATCGAAGTAATTCATCTTCACTTGTTCAGGTACAGTGGAAGGTTGTCAATTTACTGTCTCGGAAACTCATTCCAAGTGGTGTACATCTCTTGTTCGTCAGGTATCCTTCACTTCTTGTTTCGAGACATCTTGATATTCTTGATCACTTTCTTTTACGTCCGTAGAATTCAACTCGAAGCTTTTCCGGAAATTTTGACATGAGTTTCGAAAATCATAGCTTTGTTTGTGATTTACTCGTAATAAGCAGGCTCGATATTTCTGGTATGCCGGCGCCCTGTGAATCACATTCATGTTGGACGATTTCGATCTTGCGTTTGTTTAATATCCTCCATTCCAAGATAACGCTACTGAATACGAGCAAAATTAATGCATGTTTTATAATGCTCAAAGACTTATGAAGTACGGTATATATTATATTTTTTCACCTCCATACTTTAGTACTTAACATCTACTCTTGTATGTATCAGTTATTTGAGGTAACGGAAACAGTACAGCCGGTAGGTATTTCGAGGTGTACAGTTGAAAAAGGTAGGTATTTCGAGGTGTACAGTTGAAAAAAGGATCTCTAAAACCTGCGAAAAACATTTATCGTGTACATGCTTACACAGATTCTAATACTACAGCAATTCCTTGTCCACCGCCAATGCATGCCGATCCTACGAAAGTTTTATTTTTTTCATTCACAAGATGGTTTGCTAAATGGGCGACAATTCGTGAGCCAGATGCCGCCAAGGGATGACCTAGTGAAATCGCTCCACCACATAAATTAGTACGTTCTGAATCAAGATCGAGCTTTTTCTGTACAGCAAGGTATTGCGCAGCAAACGCCTCATTGACTTCAACGCGGTCGACATTTTCTACGGACTTACCAGCTTTTTCAAGTGCATTTTGAATAGCTGGTACAGGACCAATTCCCATTATTTTCGGATCGCATCCGCTGACGTTCCAAGACACAAGTTTTGCCAAGGGCTGCAAGTCGTGTTCGTAAACGGCTTCTTCAGAAGCTAATATTATTGTCCCGGCGCCATCGCAAATACCAGACGCATTTGCAGCTGTAACTATTGGAAATTGGTAAGTTTTATATATCCATTGGTTATTAGAAACTAGACTTACCAACACCGTCCTTTTTAAACACGGATTTGAGCTTTGATAACTTTTCATACGTTGATTCGGGCCTAGGATGTTCGTCCGCATCAACAACTTTCATACCAAGCTTACGGTCCTTCACTTCAATCGGAGCAATCTCATTTGTGAAAGCTCCATTTTTATGTGCTTCTCCCCATCGCTGTTGACTTCGAATAGCGAATTCGTCACACTGCTCACGAGTTATTTCAAACTTTTCTGCCAAGTTCTCTGCAGTAATTCCCATTGGTATACCAGCTTTTCCAATTATAAAAGTAAGACATTTAAGAAAAGCATTCATCACATTTATTTCGTTTTCATTTTTGTCATGCTCAATACTCACCATATGCATCAGTCAATCCACTCCACAAAGCATCATCGGCTTTTAATCCTTCTCCTAAGTTAACTCCGAATCTCGCTTTCTCCCCAGCAATAAGCAGAGGAGCACGTGACATACTTTCCGTACCACCACATACGGTAATACTAGCTTCACCAAGACGAATCGCCTGCGCACCTTGAATAACAGTTTCGAAACCAGAGCCACATAATCGATTAATGGTCAAGGCGGTGCTATCCTGACGTGTACCGCACATTAATCCAACATGCCGCGATAAGTAAGCCGCATCATTTCCACATTGGATGACATTCCCGAAATATACGGCATCAATTAGCTCAGGTCTGTTCGCAAGCTTCGCCTGTTCCATCGCTGCTTTGGTACTGATGACACCGAGTTCAGTGGGAGACAAGTGCTTCAATATCCCACCAAATGCTCCAAACGGTGTTCTCTTCGCTCCAACGATGTAAATATTGCTCATAGTTGTTCATGTATTTTTAATGATAGGTTTACGATTTAGTATTGTTACTTTATTTGATTATTGCATTATTTTTTACAAAGCAATCCCGATTGAATCATCATCATCATCATCATCATCCTTCATCATATCACATATCACATCGATTAGCTTTCGCACACGCGTAGACTCTCTCTCTCTCTCTAGAAAAAAACATCACGATTAGATTCCAGATCCTGTAGCATCTGTTCGTCACAATCGTGCTTACATGCACGAATACGACGTATTTTCTGCTACGAAATTCGCGATTCCCATCACGGATCACCGGATCACGGCTTAGCTCTCGGCTCTCGGCTCTCCGCACAATCATCCCCATCCCATATACATTCACATAATCACATCCAACACACACTCCAATACGTATATATAATATAATATATCCATTAGCATCATGATATCTTCATTTACCAACATAGCACGTAGTCACTTACGCCGTTACCGTCATCCTTCCTTCACATGGCAAGCCGCCACCACCAGTGGTGGTCGTGTACGTTCACTGCACGACGATCAGAATGCCTCGACACTCCTCATTAGCGATCCAATCCTATCGCCTACGGATTCGTTGCCAGACTCGACGTTAAATACGCTTGGTGCTGCAGCGCGCATTCATAGGGGAGATATTACGTTGATGATTCCAGTCGAGACGGGAGTGGTTACGATGGATAGTCCGGTGGTGGAAGAAGCGAGGGTGTTGAATCCTGCGATTAAGAAAGGTGCGTTCGTTGAGGATGAGCTCGATGTATGGCATGTAAATGCTAACTTGGTTGGGAATATGTGTATCGCTGCATTTATAGTGGTCTTGGCGAATATTGGAGATGGAAGTGGTTCGCCTTCTGCAAGTCCGTTGCTTGCGGAAAATGTGGCAGAATGCGTTCGGTCCATCCAGCATGAGATTGGTCCATATTCGCATCTGGTTGCCTGTGCTAATAAGCATTCATCCAATTATATGTCGCGGTAAGTGAAAGACTCAAAGAGTGATGGAATTTCATGTTTGAACTAATCTAATCGGCATGCTGTCGCTGTAAGAGCCGGGGCCCTCTTGTGTATAGCTCCAGTTACAGACATTATTAAAATAGACGATTTCCAGACATACATAAGGCCCATGTACGCTGGAAATGCAATTTCAAAGGTTCGATCCTCAAACATTGTGAACTTATTGACTTTTCGCCAGTCTGGTTATGAAGCTGCACCAAAAGGTGGAGGAGATGCTGAAGTTTCTGAGTTTTTTGTACCAGCCACTGATCTTATAGAATACGTCTCTGCAAGTAATGAATCAAGTGGCAAAGTTGATCTTGGTAGCGCATCAGTTGTTGTATCTGGTGGTCGGGGCGTGAAGAGTAAGGAAAATTTTGAAATTATTGAAGCACTTGCTGAGAAACTTGGAGGTGCAGTTGGAGCGTCTCGCGCCGCTGTGGATAGTGGTTACATCGCAAATAATTATCAAGTGGGCCAAACAGGGAAAGTTGTTAGTCCAGACCTTTACATAGCAGTAGGAATATCTGGCGCTATACAACATTTATCTGGAATGAAAGATTCAAAAACCATCGTTGCTATCAATAAAGACAAGGAAGCGCCTATATTCCAAGTTGCTGACTATGGACTTGTTGATGATTTATTCAAAGCTGTGCCAGAACTTACAGAAAAGGTGTAGATTCTCTCTAATGTATCCTAGTTTTTGAAGAAGGTTTAGAAAAAACTCCTTGTGTCGATCTGAAACATAGTGCCAATCTCGCACACCATGGAACGCTGATAAATATCTTGAATGAATAGTAGGCATAGGTCAAAATCTATTTTATCACTGCAGTATTCACTGTTGAGATGAAGTGCCTACGAAACACACAAATCACTGGGGTTCCGTTCCACAAGCACAGCAGATAAACGTTGTCGAACGTAAACTCCATGCAAATCATACTCTTTCTTAGATTTTCTTGACACCAACTACTCCTTCTAAACCTAAGTAACCATACAAAGAAAGTGTAACCAGAGTGACGATTACAACATTTCATGTAAACTTGTTTTACCAATAACTGTTAGCTCTACCTTTGCTTAATTCTATTTTATATTTAAGCACTAGGCAAATATTTTGAAGCACGTTCATATGCGTCGAATGGTCTCCATACCCTTCATAGGACGGGAGAAAAAATTAGTTTGCATCCGCAAGACGTAGTTTGACAAGCGTTGACTCAACGCATGCTGTTGATCGTCAAAGTTTCTTTTATGCTCATCCGGAAAAAATTTACTGGATCTTGGCGTAAAAGATTCCCTTGGTTAGGATCTTCTTTGGGACCTTGGATCCCATATCAGTATCTCCCAATTGAGTGGCAACGTAAACACCTCCGATCTCTTGTTCCTCGGCGTTAACCTTGTTGACCTCCATCTCGATACGTCCCTGAGTAATATCAAAAGTCTTGTTATTTTCGTTGAAGAGTTCGTCATCACCCTCCTCTCCAGACTGAAGACCAGGAAGAGCTACGGCCATATCGTAACCAGTGGTTCCACCACGTCCCTTGGGGTCAAGGAAGAGACCAGTACGGTAAGAAGGAGTGGTGGTAGTTCCTCCCATCTGGAATCCAGGCTTGAAGGCAGGTCCGTTTCCAACGGCCTTCAACTCCTTAACAGTGAAGAGGAATGGAACACGCTCACCTCCTGGAAGCTGAACGGTGGTGGGGGCGTAGTCAATACCTTCTTCCTCCTGGAAAACAATGTTTCCACCCTCACTCTTGATGGATCCCTCAATTCCATCGAGGGTGTATGTCTGACGGGTCATGACCTTAGAGTTAACAAATTTCTTCTCGGTCTTTCCGGCCCTTCCAACCTCTTCCTCGACGGCCCAGGCCTTTGGCTCAATGCACATATCAACAAGACGAGATCCAGACTTGGGTGTGATGCTGTCCTCTCCAATAACCTACAATTAAAATGCAGAAAAACGATGAGCCGTAAATACTGCATTTGTTCGTATGAACATTTCATTCGCATATACTCACCTCAGGACAACGGTTGGCAAGTCCAGTTCCCTTAACCTGAAGGTAAGAAAGCTCGTTAAGCTCGGACTTGGTGATGGCCTGAGCAGGCTGGGCGATGGCACCAACAGTGATAGCAGTGACAGCGGCGGCTCCAGCGATCTTAGCGGCATCCTCCTTCATACCCATGAGCTGGGTACCCTTCGAAAAGCAAAAAAGACGTCATATCGTGAGTCTCTATTCATCCTATAACTACATGATTTTCTGAATACCGAACACAATTCTGCGAAAATACGTAATACCTTCCGTAGAAACTAGTGGTGCAGAATTCTTCTTATCAAGGGTCTCAATATTGTGTTATGTAGCAGCTACTTAAACAACATACCTGGGTCTGAACAGTGGCAGGGGCAAAGGCGGCGGCGGAGGCAACGAGGGAGGCAGCGATGGAGAGCTTCATTTTGCTTTTTGGTAGAGTATGGTAGTATTATAATATGATACGAAGTTGGACAGATGTTAACTTCGAGATGATTGAGCTTCGCGGAATGTACGTACGCAGCGTTTTTGGTGTTGTTGAAACAAATCTTTGATGGATACGGCTAGTTTATTCATACGAACGTTAGAATATATTATTTGAGGTTTGGAAAAATTTAGCCTTATATTTTGCACGAAAAGCCATTCAGTAGTTTTACATAGAGATAGAATGATGATCGCATGATCGCATGATCGCATTCTCTACTTACTCGTAAAGATTGATCCAGCTTATGTAATTAGCATACATTTTACCTCTTTATGAAATATTCATGACCTTGCCACTAGGATACTTCACGTCTCCACAAAAGCAGAACCTCTCTCTCTCCCACCCCTAAGAAATACGCAACATGTGGAACTACAAAATTATCATTCATTAATCTCATTCCGTAGTTGATAAATCGACAAGTTTAAGACGTCTAGAAATTTTTCGGACCTTCTCTCACCTCGCACAGAGAATGTGTGAGTTACAATTCGATCACGTGTTCAAATTAGAGATGAGTATAAGTTTGAAAGCATTTCTTAAAGGTTACATTCTAAAGATCTATCGTTAAAGTTAGAGGGAATCATTAGCGCTTATCATCCCATATTAGCGAGTGAATATACTCAGGTACAAACTGGATGTCGTCAGCAGCACACATTAGGGGAGAAAATTTAGGCTCAGAAAAGAAATATCTTGCATTGTAATAGTTTGCAACACAGCCTCCTTCATTCTCATTGCAAGTCTCCGTTAAATCTCTCGAGTGCGCACATTACTCCACTATTGTGCCATAGCCAACAGCAAATCCAACTACAAGACTTGCTACCGTAGCTGCCAATCCAACTCCAATCCCGATGACTGTGCCAAAAATTAAAGAAACGTTATTAGCCAAAAACCGGACCACAATTTATAAAATCAATGCATTCTTACCGTCGCCTTGATCAATGTCCTGCGCGTTAGCCGCCAACGGGGCTATTGCTGCAGCGAACGCAGCTAACTTCGCAGCTTGGTTGCCTTTTGGTGGTGAATCAGGGTACCAGGTACTGACCTCTCCACCATTAGTTGACGCCGATGTGGCCTGTTTGTTGCTTCGCTGCTTGTCAAAGGCCTTGCGAGGGGCAGGTGAACTGGGAGAAAACCCATTTGCCCTGACTACAAACGCCACCAGGCATAAGATCATGAACGGCTGCTTCATTTTGATTGTATCCTGCGTAGCTGTGTCCAACAAACGAGGAATTTTGAGTAAAGAATCATTACATCAAAACAAAACCGAACAGCAAACACAAACTAACAATTGAAAATGACTGCAATCTGTGACATCGTGTCTAATTCAATATCGTTCCTCAGGTAGCAGAGGAGTGATCGTAAAAAAGGAATGATAAAGGATTTGAATTTACATACCAACTGCTACGCTTTCAAAAAAATATAATTCATCATGTTGAATCTTTTCACATTGCTATTGCAGCAATTTGCTCGTCGTTGGTTCGCTTCCTGTCCCGTCCCTCGTTAAATTGACGTAAGCTTGTTCCGGCGAACAGAAAAGCGATGACAGCCACAAGAAAAAAACAACAAAAATTTACTTCAACTTATGCTAATATAAGGAAAAGCGTTAATATTTAAAATCGTACCATGCGCCGAAATTTCTTTGATTGTTCCAATAATCCTAAACCAAAACCCACCACACCACGTTCTTTCTGCCCATATTTCTCTATTTCGTATATTTTGAAAACAGAAATATTCATAAGATTGAAAGAGCATAACCCATTATTAATTTTTATAGTATATGCAAAGGGAAAAAAGCATTTTGTTGTAAAGAGTTCGCACTTACTCAAAATGATATTCTCCCTAACACGCTTACAAAAGAGAAAAGGCGCAAATATACATCATCATTCTCTCATAGATGAAAAAGGTGACTGCATGGCTAATAGCAGCTCGATATAGTTTCGGGACGATTCCGTTGAAAAATGCACCAACGCCGCCCTCCTGGAAAAGTTTTATTGTTGTATCAATAGGCTTCATATCTTTCTGTGCAGTGCCGTCCGTGTTCTGGACTAAAGTCTTAACGACGTCCATCGGATATGTTGGTAACCAACTATACATGCAGACAGTTAAAATAATTGCTTCAAAATAATCCTGAAACTGAAGGATGGAAGATACTCACCACGCGACTCCGCTACAGTGAATCATGCACAAAAACAGAATAGAAAATAAGAAATTAGAAAATATTCTAAAGAATCAAACTATATTGCTCCCTCCTATCCTCTAGCTTTGATCACTTACCTTAAAGCGCCTCCAACAAGTGGCGCCATTTGCCCAAAGACATCAATAAATAAGGTAGTGCCCATAAGTAACTCGTACACAACAAAGTTTAAACAATAAGATGGGATTTCCCTTGTCAAAGTGGGATTGAGTCCTCTTAACATCAATCCTCGTAAACCTTCTGCTTGTATGATTGATTTTGCACACGCCGCCTCGTTCTTATAAAGCTGCTTCGAGCCTCCGCCAGTGGCCTGCATCAATACCTTGATTCTCTCAACGGGCGTGACAACAAACGAAGCTGCCAAACCAGAAAACGATGCTGCCATAATGAACGGAAACAAATTTTTATGAACAGATGAATATTTAGCATTGCCGAGGAGAAAATTCAATGCCGAAGTATTCGCCCAGAACGCTACTGCCTTGATCAAAGCTTTGCCTATCATCATTGATTGCACACCAAAAAAGAATCCACCGACGCCATCATTCTTCCAAATCATTTTCATAATACCTAGCATTCCAAGCTCATCGGCTGAAACCCTTCCCATTATCTGAGCTTTTGTTTTCAGTGTGTCGAATGGATATGCCACTCCTACACCGACAGCACCAGCAACACTTCCCGCGAGAATACTTGCAGACGCGGGGTTAAGCATAAATTGACAAGTCGATGACTGCTGTGTAGAACCTCCCCTCGTACATAACAAAACATCCCTGCACAATGGTATCCGATCTCCTTCTCTGGGAAAATGTATGATGCCTGACTCACTTTGAGACTTTATCCTCTTGTGTTGTCGGGTTGTATACGAAAAACTGTACGCTGGCGCTGCCGAAGTAAGAAGAATCAAAAACATTGATGCAACCAAAGAGCATAGCATTATCATCCTGTATCTGCACATGTTGCTTAATATAAAGTACGTAAGAGTTATGTTATTGGGAGTACTTTACATTCTAGAGGGGAACGCCCTCTACATTTACATGCCTGGTGTTTTACATTGAAAGGTGGAAGAAGAAAAATTGGATTTCACGAAATCACCTTGACATGACGTGCGTGACACATACTCGTACATTTGTTACGTTGCAATGGAGAAGTCTGCGAAATGAGAAAGTGATATTTTAGCCAAATTACGAAGGGAAGTGAGTCACTTAGTCAAAGGTAATATGCCAATGCAAATTTCGTAAAGCCAAAATGTTACTGCATGATTGACCCCTGCTCTAATCATTTTTGGTTGCAAACCATCAAAAAAAGCTGTTACACCGCCGTCTTTGTATAATTGCATAGCGACGGCGATAGAAGAGACTGTATCTCCTTTACCATCAGTGTTCTGTACGAGACTTTTTACGACATCGACAGGATATACTGGAAGCCAGCTGCCCATGCCACTTTCATCCAGAGACGCATAACAAGGCGCATTAGAACAAATGGCGTTGATAATCAAAATAGCATGGTCATTTACCTCAGCGCTCCGGCAACCAAAGGGGCCAGATTTCCTAGCCATACAAAATAAGGCGTTCTCATCAACATTCCATAAAGAGCAAAGTATATGCAATATGATGGAACCTCTCGAACAATTGTTGCGTTCAGTCCTCTTCCAAGAAAACCTCCAATTCCTTCAGTTTTGAATATTGCCTTTATACATTCGAATTCATTGACATATTGGTTCGGTGCCGCTTGCATCATAATCTTCACCCGTTCTACAGGAGTCACAATGAAGGATGTCACAAATCCTGCAAAAGCTGCAGATAAAAGCAAAGAATAAAACATCGGGACATGGAATGTATTTAAACTTTCTAAAGCAAATTGATTGGACGTAAATGCAGCTGACTTAATAACTGCCTGCCCTATCATCATTCCACGAACGCCACCGAAAAAGCCGTGCAAGCCTTCCTCCTTAAATATTTTTCGAGAAAGCTCAATCATTCCCAAATTAGACGCTTGTCCAAGGACCTGACTTTTTGTCTTCAAAGTGTCCAAAGGAAATGATACCCCAACCCCAATTGCACCGGCAAAACTCCCAGCCAACATACTCGCAGCTGTATGTGAAAGTTTCACTTCTGCTAACCAGCTACGTAATGATGAGGTATTTATTTGAATGAGAAAGCATAATAAAGAAAACAACAATATTCTTTTCCCTATTATTGAAACCCTCTTCTGTCTCTGACACACCACACGCGGAATGCTTATTGCTTCCAAAATTACTTCGTGTCTTTCATCCATCCTTCCTTTCTTACTGGCACCAAAATAAAGTATATCGAAAAACAATGATGGGGTGGTAGTGCGCGTACATTATAATGACGTGATAAAAGGGGTGATGTGGCACGAAGATCCTCAGAGTGTAAGATGGTTCTTTGTGGATGTGATCGAAATCGAGATTCGAAAGAGGGAGTGTTCAGATAAGCATGTGCATGTGTGCATGTCAAGCTGCGTGCTGCCACGAATTAAGGATTCGAAACTAATTTA